>ERZ795051.1877-NODE-1877-length-25123-cov-5.850726_pt1 | contig 25123 bp, 17 predicted proteins | sample MGYA00375135_ERZ795051 | MGnify/ENA primary metagenome ERZ795051 (study PRJEB30180, sample SAMN05720222) | activated sludge metagenome | isolation source: Anaerobic digester | place: Japan | collected 2015-05-26 ... | reverse complement strand
CCTCGTGCATGTCCCAGTATGCCTCGATGGAAGGCAGACCGAGCGACTGCGGCGAGTCGCGCAGCCGATCGACGAGGAAAACCGCCCCTGCCACCGCGACCACCGCCGGAACCAGGAAGCACAACCGCCAGTCGTGAGTGACCAGCAGGCTGCAGAGCCCAAGGGCCGCGGCCGCTCCGATCGAATGCGACGTGTTCCACAAAGCGAACTTCGTGCCCCGTTCGGCGGGCGAGAACCATTGCGTGAGGCTCCGCGCACAGGGCGGAAAGCCCATGCCCTGAAACCACCCGTTCATCACCCAGAAGACACCGAAGGTCAGAGCCACTCCAGTGAACCCGCAGAAAATGTTCATCATCGCCGAGAGCAGCAGCCCCAGAGCCATGAACCATCGAGGGTTTGTCCGATCACCCAGAAATCCGTTGGCGAATTTGGATACGCCGTAGAGGATGCCGTGCAGCGTCAGGAACAGGCCGAGATCGGCCTTGGTCGCGCCCATCGCTTCCTGCATGACCGGCATCGCGACGGGCAGGTTCTTGCGCACCAGATAAAAGACCGCGTAGCCAATCAGGCTCGCGTAGAGAACTCTCTGTCGCCAATAAGCGTATTGGCGCTCGACCTTGGCGGCGTCCCGAATGCGATCGATCTGGGGAGCAGGCCGCAACAGTGTTGTGATTTGCCTCAGCATCACCCGATCCCGCTATTCGTGTCCCAATTGCTCCCATGCCCCGCCTCGGGCGAAGAGCCGCTCCAAGCATTCAGGCAGAAGCCCCGTCAGAGTCGCCAGATCCAGCACGGTAAACCTACGGCGTATTTGCTGTGCCGCAAGATAGCTGCGCCGCAACCGCGGCAGGTCGATGCCGATTGCCTCCGGCCGGCACGGGGCCCCCGCCTGCTGCAACATTCGGCACAAGACCCGAGAAGGAATCAGTTGATCGCGCAGTCGCTCTCGCAGGTCCGGCCACACCTCCCGCAATCGCTGTAGTAGCGCCAGCAACTGTTTTCGATCAGGATGCTTGGCCTCGACTTCCCGGAGCGAAACATCCCGCAACTCGGGCAGCGTGTGCGTCTGCCTTACCTGCCGGCGAACCGACTCCAGGTCGGGTTGGCGGTCGCAAATCCGCTGCGGATCCATCAGTTGAAGCGGGTATCGAAGCAACTCCTCGTATAACATTGTCACCGCCAGCGTTCCTATGCCGACCTTGTGCCCATGCAGCGGGACTGTGCCTGCATGTCGATGGTGCTCCATATCCCAGAGGTGGCTGAACTGATGCTCGGCACCTGAGGCCGGGCGGCTGGACCGGCAATGCTGCATCGCGAGGCCGGTCATCAGCAGGCCCTCCAACAACCCTCGGATCGCGATACGATTCCCCTTTTGAATCGCCTCCGGGTTCATGAGCCACTGGCGAAGGCATCTTTGCACGAGATCCCACGCCCCAGGCTCGATGGCCTCAATACCCAATGCATCGGCCAGAATCCAATCCGCCCCGGCCGTGGTCTTCGCCGCAAGATCCGCGTAGCCGGCCGCATTCAGCTCGCCGGGCGCCTCGGATACGATGTCCAGATCTGCGATCACTGCTCGCGGAGCTGGACAGAAGAATGTCTCCTTCAAGCCGTGTCGGGTAATCGACGCTCCCGACGCCGTGAATCCGTCCATCGAGGCGGCGGTCGCCACAACCATGTACGGCCTGCCGCAGAGATGGGCCGCCAGCTTGACCAGATCGTTGATTGTGCCCGAACCGACCGCAATCGGCACCGCACCGCCGCCGTTCAGGAAGCTCTGTAGTCGCTCCACGTGACGATAATCGGCGTGCAAATCCGGGTCTTCGAAGACGACGGGCTCCGTTACAGGCAGACCGGCTTGACGACACAAACCCAACACGCGGTGTCCGGCCGCACGCAATGTGTTGCGGTCGGCGACGACTACCGCTGCTGACTCGGGAAACTGCCGGCGAAAGACCTCGGCCGTCAGAGCAATCACGCCTTCGCCAATCTGCACCTCGCGCGTATCCGAGGCCGTGCGGAGCGCACGTTCGACCCGCTCGGCAAATCGCTCTTCACAAGCAACCTGTGCTCGCTGCTCGCAGCTCATTTCTTGCTCCGTTTCTTGTGGTTGCGGACGGCCTCCAGTGCCGCCTCCGGGTCATCCGTGGCCAACGACTGGACGCCAAGCTGCAACAATCGCTCATACCCGGCCGCGTCACAGCCGCCCGGGCAGAAGACCTGGAACAGAATACGGCGTGCTTTGAGTTCCTCTCCGATTGCTCGCAGGAACGCAGCGGACGGCTGAAAGGTGTCCTCTGATGCCAGGTTACCTACCTTCACGTGGATCTGAAGCTGGGTCACACCGATGAAATCCGCCGCCTTGACTTCCTTCAGCCGCCGGCTCAGCCCGGCCTCGCTCCCGCCCATCCACAGCAGCGTCTGTGACCGAGGCAGCAATTCCTTCCACCGCCGGGTCTCCTCGTACTTCGTTGACGCCAAGATCACCTGCGATGCCACCCCTCGCTCAGAGACCATCTCAGCCAGGCGCTCGAGCGGCACCTCCTTGACGTCGAGATACAACCATCGCTCGGGGCGGCCCCTTATGGCATCCAGCACCTCCAGGATCCGAGGAATCGGTTGTCCTTGCGGACCAATTCGCAATTTGGACAGCTCCGACCAGGTCAGGTCTCTCGTTCCCTTGCCTTGGAACTCGGGTGGGAGATCGCTGACCAACCGATCGAGAGTGGCATCGTGGAATGCCACAACCACGCCGTCCTTGGTCGTCCGGACATCAGCTTCCGGCACTGTGCCGAGCCGCCACGCCAGTTCAAACGCCTGCATGGTGTTCTCAGGGGCCAGCTTTCCTGCACCGCGATGCGACTGGATGATGAACTCCGGTGGGCATGAGCCCGAAGTCTGGTTGATGCCGTCGCCAGGCAATGAACACCCGGTCGTCCATGCCAACAAAACCACGGCCGAAAAACCTCGCCCGACCAGACGACGGGCCCCACCACAGAAACTGGCTGCCATCTCGAAGCAATTCATGGGTCGACCCTCAACCGGACACCAGGCGCGCGCAAAAAAGCCCCTGCGAAAGCTCGAAGCTCGCAGGGGCCTTTCTCTTTATTCTCTGGCCCTCAATGCGATTAACGCTGGCGTGAACCCAGTGTTATGAGTAGTGTATCGGCTGGCGGTGCCCCTGTCAAGAATCGGAGCGAGGCCGCTGGGCCCAGAATCCGTTCGCCGCTGGCCCCAGAATCCATTCTGGGGCCTTTCGGTTCGAGGATTGCCGTTCTCATCGGCACTGAGCGGAACGAAACTCTGCAACGACAGAAGGCCCGGAAAGGATTCCGGGCCGAGCGGCCTCCTGTCAAGAGTCAGAGCAAGACCATGAAGAAGAACAACCGTTCAGACGACATCCGGCAATGGCTGACACGACCGATCATCCCCGTCGTCTCCCAGGCCAATGCCGACACGGCCCTGGTGGCCGAGGCCAGCCTCCTGTTCCTCCAGGGCTGCGAGCTGGCCGATCTGGCCGACATCCTCGGCTGGCTCAAAAAGGGACCTTTGGCCCACTTGCCCATCATGCTGCACATCGACTTGCTGGCCGGCCTGAGCAGTGACGACGCCGGCCTCCGGTACCTGGCCGGCCTCGGCCAGATCGACGGGATCATCACCGTCCGCCCCCACATGGTGGCCGCGGCCCGAAAGCAGGATCTGGCCTCCATCCTGCTGCTGTTCCTCCAGGACGGACGAGCGGTCGATCGCGGCTTGCACATCGTCGAGCAATCAGAACCCGACCTCATCGAACTCGTCCCCGGCGTGGCCGCCCTCGAGGTCCTCCCGCAATTCGCCAACGTCCCCATGCCGCGGATCGCCGGCGGCCTCATCCGCACTGCCGACCTGGCCCGCCGCCTCATAGACGCCGGGTGTGACGCAGTGAGCACGAGTACGGCCGACCTATGGCAACTCAACCGCTCAACGTCTTGAGAATGTGTACGAGAACCGCCGGCTGGTTCTTGGCTCGAACCGTCGCAGGGTCAGGGTTTGCTCGAAGGGCTCTGCGACACAGTGACGGCGTCCGGTTTGCCGTTGCGGCGCCTATTCATCTCCCTCTCTCAGCATGCGAATGTATAATACAGCGGGGCCGCAAGAGCGGGCTGCTCAGGCGCGGGACTGCGCACCTTTCGTGCTCGATGAGCCAAGGGCGGCATGAAAAGTTGCTCATCCGCACGACCGCGAGCGACCGTTGTGCGGCCGCGCCGCAGGATTGTGGTTCTCCTCGTTCAGGGAGCAAGACACGATGACATGCGAGCGTGCAAGAATCGTCCTGTGGGCCGTGGCGGCCGCCATGCTGATTGTCGGCCCGGTAACGGGTCAAATGAACGACGGCGCCGAAGCAGAAAGCGAGCAGGCGAAGTCGGCTCCGGCGGATGAGACATCCGGCGGGCAGGTGATCGAAGGTCTGGTCCTGAACTACTACGGAGGCGGCATCACCGGAGCACAAATCCGCGTTGAGGCCCTGAATGCCAAGCCGGGCGATCCGCCGATTGCGGAGGGCAAGTCCGGCAAGGGCGGCGAAATTCGCATCCGCCTGCCCAAGCGGATCGATGAAAACGTGCTCGTCCGCATCCGCATGGACGGTTATCAGGAGTTCGTCCAAGAGGTGGACCCGACCGATCCCGAGAATCCGCCGTTCGTGGATGCCGCCCTTCAGGGGGCCGGAACGATCAGCGGCGTCGTGCGGGCCAAGTCGAGCGGCAAGCCCGTTGCGAACGCGAAGGTTCTGGGGGCGAGCGGCGGCCGTGACACCTCCGCTCGGACCGACGCGAACGGCAAGTACACGCTCACGGGCATTGTACGCGGAAGGGCATACCTCAAGGTCATCGCCGACGGCTTCGCCACCTTTCAAACGATCCTGAACATCGACAGACAAGACTCTGTGCAGGACGTTGAGCTGGCGGCGGAACATCCTGTCGAGTTGCTTGTCATCACCGGCGACGGCGACCCGGCCGACAAGGTGCTGATCGAGGGCTGGATCGAATCGACCAAAAGCTCGATCGAAACCATAACAGATGCCCAAGGCCGGGCGACACTGAGGGGCATCGGGGAGAACGTCGAGGAAATCCGTCTGCGACTCAATGGAGATCGCTACGTCCGGATGTCCGGCTTTGACGAGCGAATCGATCTGGCCGCTTCGCAACCCGCGACCGAAACGAGGCCGGCAACGACCCGACCGAGCCGACACAAAATCATCGTGCGGATCGGCGCCAGAGTGCGAGGAAAGATCACCAATGACAAGAACGAGCCGCTTGCAGGCGTGCGAGTGACCGCCGGACGGAAAAACCTCGCTGACATGCCCGTGACCTGGACCGATCTGGATGGGGAATACGAACTACAAGGGCTGCCGGCGGGACTCATCACCATGACCTTCCAGCACCCCGACCATGCGCCGGACGTCCAGGAGATCTCGCTCAATGCAGGCCAAACCGGCACGCTCAATGCCAGGCTGACCACCGGAGGAACCGTCGCCGGCACGGTGGTTGGTCCGGATGACAAGCCCATCGAACAGGCATGGGTTGTCCTGGAGGAATGGAAAGGATACCAAACCATCGGCATGCGGGCCGTGACCGACGAGCAAGGCCGGTTCTCGTTCAAGAGCGTCCCGGAAGGCGATCTGATCTTCACGATCGTCAAATCCGGGTTCGGCGGACCGATACGCCAGACGATGGCTGCGGGCAAGACGGACTACCGGATTGTCCTGGAAGAGACAACACCGCCGGCAGTCACGGGCGGCCCAGGACCGCAGGAGGACAAGATTGGTGTGGGCCAGGCCGTCCCGGATTTCACGCTTGTGGGAGTCGATGGGACGAAGTACAAGCTTTCAGAGCTCAAAGGCAAGTATGTCTTCCTGGATTTCTGGGCGAGCTGGTGCGGGCCGTGTCAGAGAGAAATGCCGCACATCAAGGCCCTGCATGAGGCCATGAAAAACGAACCGAGCTTCATTCTCATCGGGGTGAGCCTGGACGGCAATGAGAAAGACTTCAAGGCGGCGGTCTCGAAGAGGAACATCGACTGGCCGCAGGTGTGGGGACCCGAGTCCGGGGCGGAGAAGACCTTTGAGATGCTTGAGGGCTTGGGCATTCCTTACACTTGTCTGATCGGCCCCGATGGGCGGATGCTGGCTCAGCACATCGTCGGCCCAGAAACCACGGAGCAGGTCAAGAAGCTTATCAGGAACTGATCGCTGGATCGCAAGCGGTCGAGACGCAGGCTCCACCGGCAGGCATCCTGCTCAGGGTCGGAACGGGACAACTGAGGGGAACGTGATCAGTCGCTCGCCGGGCCGGGAGAACCGCAACACGTTCCACCGTACACTTGCCGACGACATCGCTATGACCCGGACGGTTGCGAGACCGGGCTTGCGCCAGGCACGCCCCCGGGAAGTCCCTGCGGAGCGGTCGTCCGGGGCACCGCCGGACGGGGAGGAGCCGAACGCGTGCTTGGGCGAGCAGCCGCCGGCGAGGTGGCGGCTCGGAATCCGGCTGGACGGGTGACCGGACGGGCGGTCGCGGGACGAGTTGCCGGCCTGGATGCGGTTCCCCCTGCCGGGCGGGTGCTCGACCTCGTCGGTTGACTTGCCGTCGGGGCGGCGGGAGGCTCAGGAAGCGCCATAATCGAAGCCAGATCCATCGGCTGAACACCGATAATCGGGTACTTCCGCTTGACCTCTTCCATTGCCTCGGCCAATGGTCGGGATTGCATCACGGCCCGAATCTGGAACTTCGTGTGAGGGTCATCAAAGGGGCGACGTCCAGGAACCCGCTCGAGAACCTGTATGATGTGATAGCCGATGCCGCTCTCCACAACGTTGGAGATCTGTCCCGGCTCCAAAGCCCAGGCGGCGCTTATCAGCACCTCATTCAGCCGCATGTACCTGGGCAGCGTGCCCAACAGGCCACCCTTTGTACGAGTGTTGTCGTTGCTGAGCTTGACGGCTTCATCCCAGGTCTTCTTGCCGGACACGATTTCCTCTCGCAATCTCTCGAGAGCCTCTCGCGTGGCCTTCTTTTGCTCGGGGGTGGCCGTCAGAGGCGAAGCGAAAACGATGTGCCGCAATTTGACCCGTGTGTCGTCGTAGTAGTCGGGGTGCTCATCGTATATCTGCCGAAGATACTCGTCGTCCTTCACCCTCGCGGCACCGATTTTCGACAGCTTGCCTTGTCCCAGACGAATCCTGAGCTGCCTGAGGTACTCGTCCCAACTGACGCCGGATGATTGAAGGATCATCTTCATCTCTTCGGTGGTTTTCGCCTTGGCGATCTTGAGATCCTTGTCAATCTCCCGGTCAATATCCTCCTGCGTGACCAGATCCGGATGTTCATCCAGATAGACCAGGAACAGCTTGTTGGTCAGTGCCGTTCCAAGGGCCTTGTATGCGGATCCCCTGCGTCTCTCGGGAGGCGTAGTGCGGAGGATTTCCTCCACGTCAGCCTGCGTGACGACCGCTTTGTCGCCGATGCGAATCAGCACTCGCTCAGAGGCTGGTTGACTGGCTGGGGTTGTGGTCACGGGTGGTTTCTCAACCCCCCCCGCCTGCTCCGAGCAGCCTATCGGGGGCCACATCAGCAAGGCACTCAGGGCAAAGACTATGAGCTTTCCACTCGGCACGGAACCTGCTGCCATCACACATATCCTCCCAGCATGCCCGGCGGATTCAGCGTCGGGCGTGGCCGGCTATGGCCCCCTTGCGGAGGCCGCTCCTATCTGCCTATTTGTCGGTCACTCCCGGCGGTGGGGTGAGCCTCCGATTTTGGGCTCGGTCCCGGCCAGAAGCCGCCCAATGTTAGACCGATGACGATAAACCACCAAGGCGGCAATCACAATACCAAAGACCTGGAGCGGCCAAAGGACCGAGAACCCCCCCCATCGGTCGCGGTTCAATATCGCCAGCAAGGCAAAAATGACCGGGAAGGCAGTAACGGCCACAATCGAGGAAAGGGAGACATAGCGGCCGACCCACAAAACAACCGCCCACAGCGTCAAGGCCGCCAGACCTGCCAGGGTGTAGTACGGGTAGATTCCCAGCCCCACGCCCAGCGAGGTGGCTACGCCCTTGCCGCCTTTGAACTTGAGATAGACAGGAAACATATGTCCCAGGACGCAGGCCACCGCCGCCAGCACCCATAGTAAATACGGCAGGTAACCCGGGCCGGCCAGCCGGCTGTCGGCAGCGGCACCAAAAAGCAGCAACCGGCCCAAGGTTACAGGCAGGAAACCTTTAAGCCCATCAAGCACAAAGACCAAGATCCCATAAGGCCGTCCCAAGACCCGGCCCACGTTCGTGGCCCCGATGTTGCAGCTACCCTTGGTTCGAACGTCCACCCCTTTAAGCCGACCGACTAACAAGCCGAACGGAACCGCCCCGCAGAGGTAACTCAGCAGTATCAGCCCGGCCACAGGCCACCATCCACTCTCAATTACGTGCATCAACGCAGGTCTCCCGCACGTCCACGCCGCCGCTCTCGTCACAATGTAGGCACGCACCTCAGCGGTCGGTCACGCGTGAATTACGATCTCGCAACACTTCCTCGTAGAGCCTCATCACTTCGGTCGCATGGCGGGCCACTGTGAACTGCTCAACCGCAGCCGGCGCCGCCTGGGCACAGTGACGTCGATGGTCGGCGTCCGCCAGGCGGGCAATTCGATCGGCCAGCGCGGCCAAGTCCGTGGGACAATCGATCACATAACCCTCGCGGCCATCCGTGATGCGCTCAGCCGCGCCATTGTACCTGGTGGTGATGACCGGCAAACCCGCCGCCATCGCTTCGAGCACCACTCGGCTGCAGGGATCGTAATACGTCGGATGAACCAGGACATCGGCCGCATGAAAGAAGGCACTCACTCGTTGCGACGGACCGGCAAAGAAAACACGATCGGCCAGACCCGTTGCGGCGGCCCGCTCGACCAGGTTCTTCGGATTGTCCCGCCCCACAATGATCGCGAATACATTACCGAGCTCGCGAACCCGGCCGTCCGCCATCGCCTGGATCATCTTGTCCACGCCCTTAAGTCTAAAGTTGTGGGCGACCGCCAGCAGAACCAGGTCGTCGTCGGCCAGTCCGAACTGCCGGCGGATCTCGATGCGGTGTCTCCGTCGCTCGTGAGCCGGCGACGTATCCGGATCGACGCCGTTGAAGATCAGACGAATGCGTGCGGCATCGAAGCCGTAATGCCGTTTGAGCTGGTTGCTCACGTACTGCGAGATGGCGATCACCCATGGTGCCGGGCGACGGGTCAACAGGCGTTTTTCCAGTCCGGCCAGCAGCCGGTACTTGAGATCCGCGCGCTGGCCCACCCACTTGAGCCCGCGCTTGACCGCCGAAGGCCTCAGCGCCAGATTCCGAGACAGCATTTCCGGAACGGTGCCCCCACGGGGCTGGTATACGTCGGCGAACGGACAAGGGGCGATGGCATGAACGATATCGAATTGATGCGTGCGAAAATACTTCGCCGCCCCGCGCACAAACCGCCAGGTTCGGGCCGCCCGCCAGCCTGCGCCGACCTTGATCGGGACGATGCTCATCGCCGGCGTGGAAGGGACATCGGTCATCGTTACAACGGTGACGTTGCAGCCTATGCTCCCGAGATGACGCGCGAACTGAACGGTCGAGGTCTCAGCGCCGCCCCGCCAGGCCTCAATTCGTTCTATGACCAGCGCCACGTTCATCGACCTGGCCCACTGCTTTCAGCCGCGACGACTTTGCGGCGGCGACCAAGCATGTTCCTCGTCTTGGCGTGCACCTTCGCGGCCAGTCGCCGGGCAGAGCCAAACCGGGTGCAACACCGGACATATCGGGCCAGAAAACGCAATCGCTCGGTGGTCGTCACACAGTCGGCCGGCGTGGAGTAGTGCAGAGCCGCCAGATCCTTCACCACCCACCTGCAAAGCCGCCATCTGGGTCGGAAGACCCGTTGGAGATCGATCAGCCGATAGCCCTCACACTGCGATTCGCCCGGCTTGCCGATCTGCGGCTCCAGGAAAACGTGTGACAGGTAAAGATCGCGATGAACGAAACCGGCCCGATGAAACTCGGCCACGAACCTAGCAAGACGGTCGATCCGTTCGCGGCGGTGCTGGTCGTCGGCACCTGCACTCGTGCGAGACAGGTACCGGGGGACCCACTTTTCCAGCGACGTCCCTTCCACAGCCCGGAGTACGACGAAACTCCGCCTCTCCCAAGGGCCCATCATTTCCTGACCAAAAGCGACGGCCTCTGCGGCAGGAATGCCAGCCGCAGCCAGATCCTGAGCATTCCGCCATTCGATGCCGGCCGTGCTGAGACGCCAGTTACCCTCCAACCAACGGGCACATTGTCGTTTGAGCGGAGGATTCAGAAAACGCTTCAGATAAAGAACTTCCGCGGCAGAGGCTTGGTGACCCAGGGCGATGCGCCATCGCTGGCGCCAGGGTTCCAAACCAGGTTTGTCCAGTCGCTCCCCTTGGTGCCATCTAAAGACGGCATCCAAGTCACCCAGCCCGCAGCCGGACAGCAGGCGCTCGCAGCCGACAGTCGTTTGAAACACCGTATTCATCCGTCCGCGCAAAGCAACTGTTTCTCCAGGGATAAGGCTATCGGCCACCCCCGCAGCATGCAACCGGACACCCCATCTCATTACCGAAATGACCCGGCAGATCGCGGCGAGCAAAGTTGACATCTGACGGGCCATCGGCATCATGTGGAAATCTGACGGCATCGTGCATGCGTAGAACCTGAAGGTCCGTGCCGGCGATTCGGTCGGCCGTCTCCTCCGGTTTGCACGATGCACAAGGCTCAAACCAGGAGGAAATGTCATGCAATCCGGCAAATCCAATGGACCCTCACGGCGGCAGGTAATGTGCGGCGCGGCCGTGGCGGCGGCAACCACGGCTTTCCCGTACGTGTTGAAGGGAGCGGCTTTTGACAAGCCCATCAAAGTCGGACTGATCGGCTGTGGCGGCCGTGGCACGGGCGCAGCCCACAACGCGATGGAAGCCGATCCTGCCGTGAGAATCGTGGCCCTTGCCGACGCCTACAAGGACCGGCTCGAGGGCTGCCGCGGGGAGTTGAAGAAAAGGGGAGCTGAGATCGAGGACAAGCACTGCTTCGTCGGTTTCGATGCCTACAAGAAGCTGCTCGAGCTGGACCTGGACTACGTGATCCTGGCCACTCCGCCCTACTACCGGCCGGAACATTTCACGGCGGCGATCAAGGCCGGAAAACACGTGTTCACCGAGAAGCCCGTCGCTGTGGACCCGGTGGGTATTCGGATCATGCTCGAAGCGGGGAAGATGGCGGACGAGAAAAAGCTCTCGGTCACCGCCGGGACCCAGCGCCGTCACCAGAACTCCTACATCGAGACGATCAAGCGAATCCACGACGGCGCCATCGGCAAGATCCTGTCCGCCCAGTGCTACTGGAACATGGGCCAACTCTGGTACAAGGAGCGAGAACCCAAGTGGTCTGACATGGAGTGGATGCATCGAGACTGGGTGAACTGGGCTTGGCTGTCCGGCGACCACGTGGTCGAGCAGCATGTTCATAATCTGGACATCATCAATTGGGTGCTCAAGACACATGCCCGCAAGGCCGTAGCCATGGGCGGACGCGCCCGCCGGGTTACCGGTGATCAGTACGACTTCTTCTCGGCGGATCTGTCGTTCCCGAACCCCGAGGCTCCGGACAAGGAAAACATGGATATCCACGTGCACAGCATGTGCCGTCAGATCACCGGTTGTGCCTCGAGCGTCAGCGAACGGGTCATCGGCGAGAAGGGCATCTCCAACTGCGCCGGCTGGATCAGCAATGCGGGCAAACTGGACATTCCGGGCAACGAGCCCTACGTCCAGGAACACGTGGATCTGATCAAGGCCATCCGCACCGGCGAGCAGATCAACGAGACGCAAAACGTCAGCGAGTCCACCATGACGGCGATCATGATCCGCATGTCGGCCTACACCGGCAAGGAAGTTGCCTGGGACGATGCAATCGAATCCGACCTCAAGCTCGGCCCGCCGGACTACAAGCTCGAGGAAGCGGAGATCCGCAAGCACATCCCGGTGCCCGGGAAGTAGCTTCGATGCCGGCCACCGCGAGAGGCAGGGATCCAGGCTTTCGTTGACAGAATCGCGGAGCAGGGCGACCAAGTGTTACCCTGCTCCGCCTGTTTCGGAACCAAGGCCGCTCCAAAGAGGAATGGCGACCACCTCACCCTGAACCTGCGCACCGCAGTCAAACGCCATGTCCGGATGGATCCGGCCAGCGGTCAGCAGCCGGTGGGCTTTATCGGACGTTGCGAATCTGCATTTCAATTGCACAATTGCACCGCCGGGTCGACCTGCCGCCGGAATGCATTCGACGCACTATCGTGCCGGTGCTCAGGCAGGCTGTGACCGGATTTCCAGCCGTCATGCTGACCGGCCCCCAGACCATCAGGCAAGACCACGTTGCTCAGACACCTGTTCGGCAAGTCTTACAGATACGTCTCGCTTGAATCGCCCGACGTGCGAACGGCAGCGATTGCTGACCCTCGTGGCTTTCTCGATCTGAATACCCCCGCCTATTCTCGATGAGGTGCAGTATGTACCGCAATTGTTGCCCTACAACAAGGAACGGATCGACGAACAGCGCCACCTTCACGGGCACTACCTGCTCACGGCTTCGCAGAATCTGCTCACGATGGAGCAGATAACCGAATCGCTCTCCGGCTATGAGCTATGCGACCACCGCGACATTGACGCACGCCTCTGCTTCCGGCAAACCTCAACCGGCGCCGAGGTGGACATCGTCGTTGAAACGGAAGGACGACTTGTTCCCATTGAAGTGAAGCTGTTGGCGACTCCACAACCAGCGATGGCGGCTGGTACCTTAGCATTTCGAGACGCATACGGCGAGGGGGCGGCACCCGGATACGTCGTCCATCCCGGAAACATCCGACTGTCCCTGGCACCCGGCGTGACGGCTATCCCGTTCGCCGAGCTGTGAAACCAAAAAGGGCCGCCTTTTTGCGGGCCGCAACCCAAGCGCGCTTCAATCCGGAAACATGCGCGCAAAATGCACACCAGTTGCGACGGAAGAGACTAAAGGCACATGCCCACGCAAAACCGTGGGCATGGCACCCGGCATAGGTGTCCGGCTGTTAGGTTCCAAAGGCTCACAGCTTCTCTCCCGGACGGAGGAACACGATCTCCCACGCGGACTTGCCTCGGATGAAAAAGCGGGCAACGCGACCGGCCAGTTTGTCCGTCTCCTTCCGCGAAGCGTCGATACCGATGACTTGCGGATACCACCAATTGTTCTGCCTGGGGGCGAACCCCCGGCCGTCAAAGACCTTCACCGGCGTGGCCCAGCCGTTGGGATCCGACAGATCAGGGCAGAAAATCACGTAGATGCCCTCCTGGGTCCACTCCGTGTCGATCGCCCGGTTCATCAGGATAACGTACTGGTCCAAGTACGCGTTGTAGTGAATGGACGGCCCCCAGAAGACATCGACCTTCTCCTGGTGCCAGTCCGACCTGGCGGGAAAAACCGGCGTCACGTGTCCGCCCAGCCCCGGCTCACGCCATGCACCTTTGCACCATTTGAACAACTTACCGACCGGATGATCGCGATCGGCGAAGGCCATGCGTGCAATGGCAACACCCTGCTCGGCCACGTCGCGGTTGTAAGTACTGATGAGAAAGTAGAAAAACCGCCTCTGTTGATCGAGGATCACCGAGAAGTCCCCACTGCCCCCTGCGAAATACCGGTTGGGAGTCTCACAATAGAGCGAGTCCGGAGGGGCGGTCAGGATGATACCAAGATCTTTCCAGTTGAGACCGTTGTCGAAAGAAATCGCCGCCCCGATCCGGGGAGCGGTCAGCCGTTTGTGCGGTCCGCAGACTTGAGGCGGTTCATTGTGATACCAACCGTATAGCACGCCGCTCTCGTGCTTGAAGGTGGCTTCGATCCACCGGCCGCCGATGGACGGGTCGGCATCATTATCGTAGCGCGTGCGAACCGAAGGCCCCTTCAGCGAGAAAAGATCAGCCCCCTCACTGCGATCGGCATAACCGACGGAGGAGAACACGTACATGGCGTCTCCGTCCCAGTGAACAGGATTGTTACAGTCAACCAGGCCGGTCACATTCTTCTCGGGCATGGCGGCGCCGGGCAGCTCCATCGGCGGTGCCGACCGCAACACGGCCACGGGCACTTCACGCCGCACATTCGGGGTGGACGGCTTGACGGCCGCACAGCCCGCAATCGACGCGAGCTGGCACAGAATCAGGATTCCGAAGCCTGTCCTGATTGTCATAGCTCGTCCTCCGAGACTCGATTTCGCCGGACGCCCTCGCATAAGCCGTTCGCATTATGCTGATGCGGGTGGAACGCTGTCAATCGCAACCGTTGTGAAATCGGCCCAATCCGGTAGACTGTACGGATCTGTTATTGAGTTGGATTGACATGGGTATCATTGCCGACATACCGGCCATCGGGACGATATCGGAAGAATCGGGTCTTATTCCGCTGCCGGCCACCGCAGACGGCCGCTTCCACGTCGGACGGGACGGGGTTGTCTCGGTCACTGCCACCGGCGACCGCAAAGTGGAGTTCGTCGCGTTTGCCGGTCACACCCTGGCACACGTGAAGTCCGCGATGGGCTACGCGGCATATTACCCGGTACATCCGGTTCGACTCGACCCGCCCGTCGAGGCGGTGTTGATGGACCTCGACGGCACCAGCGTGCGTAGCGAGAACTTCTGGATCTGGATCATCGAGATGACCACGGCCAGCCTGCTGGACAACCCGCGGTTTGAGCTGGAAGAGGCGGACTTGCCGTTCGTCTCGGGGCACAGCGTCTCGGAGCATCTGCAATACTGCATCCGTAAGTACTGTCCGGACAAGACGGTGGAGGAGGCCCGCCGCTACTATTTTGAGCACACCCACCGCGAGATGGCCGCGATTCTTGCCGGCCGCGGCCGCGAAAACGCCTTCACCCCCACGCCGGGACTCAAGGACTTTCTGCGCGAGCTCAAGGCAACCGGCGTGAAGGTGGCGCTCGTGTCGTCGGGGCTTCACGAGAAAGCCTGGCCCGAAATCGTTTCGGCGTTCCGCACCATGAACTTGGGCGACCCGAAAGGGTTTTACGATGCGATCATCACCGCGGGTTACCCGCTTCGTCACGGAGAGGTCGGCACGCTCGGCGAGCTGTCGCCCAAACCGCATCCGTGGCTGTATGCCGAAGCCTCCCGAGTCGGGCTCGGCATTCCCTTCGAGCGACGGCATCACGTGATCGGGATTGAAGACAGCGGCGCGGGCGTCTGCGCCATCCGCCTGGCGGGCTTTGCCGCCATCGGCCTGGCCGGAGGCAACATCGCAGAGAGCGGAACGAAGACGTTGTGCATGAGTTATTGTGAGACGTTTGAGGAGATAGCGAGTTATCTGAGGTAGTTGTCAGTCGTCAGTGATCAGTTTCAGCCGAAATCCGCCGGGCAATACGACGAATAAAAGCGGCTCAAAAAGCCCGTCCGACTGAAAACTGACAACTGAAGACTGAGAACTTCTGATGCTCCCAGGGAGCCCCCCATGCCTGTCAACACGATCACACTCGACGGCGACTGGTTGCTGAAGGATTTCGATCATGAACGAGGCGAGGCCGCGCGTCCGTTTGATGCCGCGTGCCCGACTGACGACTGGTTGACCACGCCGGTGCCGGGCGACATTCACCCGACATTGGTCGAAGCGGGCCGGCTGCCGTCGGACATGTTCATGGGCACGAACGTCGAGCAATGTCGCTGGACGGGTGAACGCGAATGGTGGTTCCGACGGGACTTTGACGTACCGGCCGATTTCGTGTTGCAGCGATCCGAGCTGGTATTCGAGGGCATCGACCTGTTCGGCACGGTGTGGCTCAACGGGCACATGGTCGGCCAGACCCGCAACAGCCACCGCGCCTATCGCATGGACGTCACCGACGTGATCCGGCCCGGGCAGCGCAACACGCTGGTCGTTCGCATAGGGGCCACGCTGCGAATCCTGGAGGCCAACCCGTACCAGAAGTACTTCGCCTGCTTCAACACGCCTCGCGTTTTCGCCCGCAAGGCTCAGTGCCAGTTCAGTTGGGACTGGGCCCCCCATCTTCCCGCCCTGGGAATCTGGCGAAGCGTGCGGCTTGAGTCGTTCGACAGCGGCCGGGTGATGGACGTGGCCGTCCGGGCGAGAAACGACGGCCATGTCACCTTTCACATGACCCTCGATGAGAGAACCTGTCGGCAGGATCTTGACCAGAGCAGTACCGAGGACAGAGCGGCGGAAACCGTCAAGCCAACGGGCAACCTGTTGGTCGAGATCACCGGACCGTTCAACCTGGCCAAGCCGGTCAAGGCCAGACCGATCCGGCACGGAATCCCCATCACCGGCCAGAAGAATTTCTGCACGCTCTGTGTGCCGAAACCCCAGCTCTGGTGGCCCAACGGCTACGGGCAACAACCGCTGTACAAGTACCGCATCACACTAATCCGCAACGGCCGCGCGCATCACCAGGTCGAGGGTCGGTTCGCGTTCCGCGAGGTCAGGCTCGTTGAGGAGCCGCTCGGCAGCGATCGTCTGAGCTTTCGCTTCGAGATCAACGACACGCCGATCTTCTGCAAAGGGGCCAACTGGGTGCCGCCTTCCTGTTTCCCCGGCACGCTGAGGCCGGACCGATATCGGCATCTGGTCCACCTCGCTCAGGATGCCCACTTCAACATGCTCCGCGTTTGGGGCGGCGGGATCTACGAATCCGACGCTTTCTATGACACCTGCGACGAACTGGGCATCATGGTCTGGCAGGACTTCATGTTTGCCTGCAGCGACTACCCGGACGATCATCCGGCATTCATCGACGAGGTCATTCCGGAAATCGAATACCAGGTCAAGCGCCTTCGCAACCGGCCGTGTGTGGTGTATTGGTGCGGCGGGAACGAGAAAACCGGCTCGGCCGGGTTCAAGGTCAGCTACGGCGAGCGGCTGTTCCACGTCATCATCCGGGGCGTATGCACCGACCTCGACCCCACCCGCCCCTATCGACCGGCCAGTCCCCAGAGTTACACCGACCTGGGCAATGATAGGAACTCGGGCGACTCGCACGGCGGCTGCTACGAGGATGCCTACCAGGCAGGCATCACCTGCTGGCGGGAGAAACTGCGGGACTACAACACGGTGTTCAATTCCGAGTTCGGCTACCACGGCCCGACGCGAATGCAGTCGCTGATCAAGTTCGTTCCCCGGGAGAAGATCTGGCCGATCAGCGAGGAAATGGAATACCACGTCCAGGACAACCCGTACAACACCATCCCCGAGACGTTCGCCCAGGTGCAGGCCAAGATGGCCTCGACGCTGGTCGGCGAGATCAGCGACGCGGAAGGCTTCGTCCGCTGCGCGTCGACCTTCCACGCCGAGCTGATCCGCGCGGAGATTGAACACCATCGCCGCCGCAAGTGGGAAAACGCCGGAGCGATGTTCTGGATGTTCAACGATTGCTGGCCGTGCGCAAGCTGGTCCGTGGTCGATTACTACCTGGTACCCAAGCCGGCTTACTATGCCGGGAAACGCGGTTTCGCGCCTATCATCGCCGCGATCATCGACGAGCCGGATCACTATGCCGTGTATGTGGTCAACGACACGCTCAAGCCGCTGGCCGGGACGCTGACCTTCGGCCAGGGCCGCGTTGCCGGCAAACCCGTCTGGTCGCGCAAGTGCCGCGTGAGAGTCGGCGCGAATTCGGCACAGCTCGCGGCATCGATCCGCAAGAAGCAGGTCAAGGCCACGCCCGACTCCTATCTGTTCGCGTCGTTCGGAACCGGAGCCAGATCGCTGGCCGAGACGTCGTTCTTCCATCGGCCGTGGCGGGAGATCCACTGGCCGGTGCCCGAGCTGAGCTGGCGAACCAGCGAGAGCATCCGAAAACCCGCCCCGCTTTCATACAAGCCCGGCCCGCACTACGTCATGAGAATCAACTTCAGCACCGTCAACTACGCCCGCATGGTGCATATCGACGGCATCGAAAGCGAGGGCGTCCTGCTCAGCGACAACTTCTTTGACATGTTGCCGGGATCAACGAAAACGGTCGAAATCCGCAGCGACCACCGCATCGACCCGACGGCCATGCGGATACGTCATTGGCTGGATCGGTGGGAAGAATAGCTTTCAGCAATCAGCAGTCAGCCTCTTGACGAGCCACGGGGTTTATCCCCGTGGTATTATGATGTGGTCGCCATCGATTCTCACTGCTCTGTTATGGAAGCTATTAGCCCAAGTTGAACACTTGTGAGCCAAAAATGGCCTTAGCGATAGCGCCAGGGCCGTTTATGTTCGAAAGTCGTGACTACATTTCGCGGTCCTCTGCGAGTTCCGAAGCATCCGCTGGTCGTGGTCAGCGACACATCCAGTTCCCACTGTAAGCATGTATCCCTTCACGATGTTAGCAAGCACTAAGGTCGTGACTACACGGCCTTGGCGGAGCAAAAACCGCATCCACGACCTCGCCAGTGCGGTTCGACACCCCCCAAAAAACCTGGAATCGCCTTTGGCTGTTCAACTTGGGTTAGCGCACGACCGAAAAAGAAGCACCCCGCGCATCGTCGATCGCTGCACCGCCTTCACGGCTTTGAAGATCGTCAATGGTGTTAACCGGCGATTTCAGGGTAGATACGCATCTACCGGTTCAATGATCCGCACCGGCCACCCCAAGCCGCCACATCACCATGCTTCAACATCACCAGGAGCAATCCCCGCGGTGCTGGTGCGTCGACGGCACGGCCGTGGTCGTGCCGGCGGTTCCGGCCGGGAGAAGATGGGTCAGACGCATGGCCGTTCGAGGGTTGAACCGGAAACCCTTGAGCATCGCCTCTTGACCATCAACGACCTTAACCGGCTCAAACGCCTCATTCACGTCGATGTCGAGCAACAACGCGGTCTCACGGCCCGGAGCAATCATGAACCCGCAATCCAGAGTGACTTGCGCCGCCTTCCTGCGGTTCCCGTCCGGAACAAGGGTGTCATCCGGAGTCTCGTGGTCAGGCCGGTCGAGGGTGACTCGGCCTTCCCTGCACGTGAGACGGAGACTCGTGTACGGACCTTCAGGAAGATCGGCGTTGATAAGCAGGTTGGCTTGGCCTGCCTGAATCTCGAGTAAGTCGATGATTTGCTCGCCTTCCTGAACCACGATCCACGACTGATCGGCGGCGACCGCTGCCGCGGCCTGCGGCAAGCCCAGAAAACCCGCGTTTTCAGCAAGCTGCGGAGCCGTGTGTTGTCGAAGCACCTCCACTCGCGTGACGGTCAAGCTTGCCCTTTTGAGCGGCTCCGCTGGCGCGGGTGTCCTGCCCATGACCACCTTCAGCCTGCCTGTGGGCGGCGCAGGCGCCCCGGCCGAGCCCCACGGGCCCAAGAGCCCCTTGACTGAAGCACCCACCATGCCTGCCACGATCACCAGGCAGACGAGCACCCCTATACCCGTTTGGCGATGACGGCAATCCATGGCCCCCTCACGTCTTGTGGCTTACCCTCAATCCCGAAGCCCCGTTCCACGAGTGGTTCGTTCACAACACTGATTCACGCATTGACGCATGTCCCGCCGATTCCCCGAGCGGAAAACAATGCCAGACTGTTTATCGTCTAAGCCCCCGGCGTGACGTTAGCGAACTTGAGGTTATCGGCTGAGGGGCGGGCTCTTCGGGTTGATGCCTGGTCCGCGGGCCCTGCCAAAACACATCAACAAGGCCCGAGAAACAAGGGAGAAAAGCAGTTATCAACCACGCTGATTGGAAAAACCGGCCTCGCTGGCCGGGGTCAGAAATCGCGGCGAGCCTGACGCCTCCAGCCGGCCTTCAGCTCGGAAGTTGGCAAAGCGGCGGATTTCCAGAAAACGTGGCCGCACCGGATGCACTGCACGCGACCCAATCTCGACTCGATCCGAACATTGACCAGCCCGCACTCCGGGCACTCCGCTCTCACGATTTCCGATCCCATGGCACCAAAGTTGAACATATCGCAACTACCAATGAGAGGAACGCTTCTTCTCCAAAGCCTCCGGTCAGCAAGCCGTGCGGCTCGTGCCTCGCGCCAGAAACCAGAGATCGCCCCTCTCCTCCGGGCACCCCCGACAACCCCCGGCCCGACAGACCTTTGCGAGCTATCCAATGTTATGGTCGTCCATCTGGCTAAGGCAAAGGCGGAAAACACCCCCATCCAGGTCTCATAAACCGGATCCGCCGCCGTGAATCGCAATGACTCCAAGCGCCTGATCTTGAAGTGCCCCGCATACGCGCATACCGATGGCCAAACGGTATCTTCCCGCTCAATCTATACACGCGGGATCCGCTGCGATATCCGTGCCCCTCAAGCATCACCGAGAGAGGCCCCGGTCAGCTTGGTCGATCTGCTGATTACCATCACGGCATCCTCGCAGGCAAAGCCTTGGACTGCGCCGCACCACCGATGCAGCCCACAGCCCGATGGATATCATCGATGTCAACATCGGCGCCTCCGTCGAACGCGTCGCGAGCCGACAGGATCACATCACCTGCGGTTGCGTCCTCCGTATCGAGGATCCTGCGCGGCAAACCCTTGATATGAATTGTCACTCACAGGAATCTCTGCCACAACCCAAAGAGCACCCGGCCTACCTGGGCCGAAACGATCAGGCGGGGCAAAGCCATCAAATTGCAGGATGGGCAACGGACGATTTCCTGTTCGAGGGTCAGGGCACAATGATAGCCCATCTCGCGAATAAGGACTTCAGTCTGAGACGACATTGCAGCCAGGCGCCCGTAGGGATAGGAAAAGTGCGGGCTGTGATCGCCGATCCGCTCCTGGAGCAAGTCGCGAGCAGCGGCCAGTTCACGTCGAATGTAGTCGGACGTCTGCGGGGCCAGAGCGATATGTGACAGGCCGTGACTGCCGACGTCGACCCCGGCAAGCTTCAATTCACGCACCTGTTGCCAGGTCATCGGGGCGAAAGAAGGATACTGCTCGCGCAGAAAAGCGATCTCATCATCCGAGTACAGTGAGAGCAATTCATCGAAACGAGAACGACGCTGGGGCTCGGGCAGATAGCGGCAGGCCTCGATGATCTGCTTGACCGCGGCACTTCGATGCTCGGGCGTGCTCAGGTCAAACTCGACGGCCTGGCCGTCCCAGTGCAGCACGATTCGTTTCCGCCCGCCGCGATGAATCAGCACGCGCACGTCGTCCAGCCACTGTCGCCCCCCCGTCTCGATAAGACCGGCAGGCAGAAAGACCGACCATGGCATCCGTCTCAAGGCCAGCTCACCGGCCGCAAGCTCGTGGCAGCAGGCATAACCATCGTCGAACGTCACCACGATGCTCTTGGGAGGCGGGGAGCGACGCTCTCTAATGCAGGCCACCAACTCGGTCAGGCTGATCACGTGAAACGAACGATGGAGCACGTTCAGCAACCGGCGGAAATTGCGCAGACTCAGAACGTTGTCCTCCACCTGGGGATCCGGACGTTCGGTAATACCGTGAAAGCACAGGATTCCCGCCTGCTGTTCGATGTCCGGGAGGTGGTTATGGGCCCCAGCCAACGCCATCATACGGCCGGCGCAGCCTCGGAGGCGGTCGCCGCTTGCGGCAGGCGACGCGGCGGCCCGCGCCTCGAGCCGCCATGACAGGCCCTCAAACAGTCTCCGACGGATCGGCATTACTCGTCTCCACTTCCCGCACGCGGCAAACCGGCACGCAAAAGTCACACACGCTCGGCAAAACGGCCTTCCAGCGCCCGGTACACCGCCCATCCGCTTGCTGCGAGCACAACAGAAACGCCGAGGGCGGTTAGGAAGGGCACGGCCTCCGGCAATCGTCCATGGATCACGATGTCACGATAGGCGGAGATGATCGGAACCATCGGGTTAACCGTCGTTAGCCATCTGAGTGCCGCCGAACCGTCAGTCGGCAGCGGGTACAACACATTGGTCAGAAACATCCACATCTGGATGCCGACCGCGAACAGGTACTTGACGTCGCGATACCACAGATTGCCCAGGGCCAGCCAAAGACCCAGGCCCACCATCAGAACCACCTGGATAACCACCACGAGCGGCAACATCAGAAGTACCGAACGAAACGCGAATGACCAGTCGCTGGTCGCGTCGAAGTAAACCACCAAACCCACCAGCACGACGGAGGCGACGAGAAAGTCAAAGAAAGCGCTGGCAATCGATGTCAGCGGAAGAATCTGCTGCGGGAAATAAACCTTGGTCACCAAGTCCCGTTGCGACGTCAAGCTCTGAATTGAGCCGTTCAGGCCCGTCGCAAAAAAGGTCCAGGGCAACACCCCGATGTAGACGAACAGCGGGTAGGGCACGTCCAGGGAGGCGATCGCGTTGAGCGAAACCGCGCGCGTGAAGATGAACGTGAACAACAACATCATGCCCAGTGGCTGGAGCAGTGCCCAGGATACGCCCAGCAGCGAGTGGCGATAGCGCACCACCACCTCGCGCCGCACGAGTTGGTACAAGAGATCGCGATAGAGCCACAGTTGAAGCATAAGGAAACGCCTAGCCGTCAGCTATCAATCCGTTCCTCGTATGGCGTCCGCGGCCGGTGAAACCGTCAGGCCCCTCAACCAGGCAGCTCGCTCGCCCTGACGCTGCCTCCGCCAAAGCCGGGAACCCGCTAAGTCGACGTCATGACCGCGGCTTCGCAACGCTCCTCTTCAGCAAGTGCCTCTGCGAGGCCCCCGGAGCGCCCGCAGGGCGGTGTCCTGCCGCACGCGTCGATAATGGCGGCGATCTGTTCGAGCCGGGCCTCCCAGGATTCGCTTCTCATCAAATCCGACCTGCGCCGGCGGTCGGCGGCGCTGTTGCAGGCAAGCGCATCCTCGCAGCACCTTATCATTCGCTCCACGTCGTCGGCCACCCATACGGCGTTGGGTATGGGTCGAACCGAGGGCAACCCGGTGCTGACCACCGGGACGCCGGCCGCCAGATACTCGTACAACTTGATCGGATTGGCGCTTCGCGTCAGGGGAACGTGCTTGAAGGGAATCAGTCCGATGTCAAACAGGCGAAGATAGGCCGGCAACAAAACGTGATCTCTTTCTCCGAGCCAATACACGTTCGGCAGATCCTCGCACGGGCCGTGTGGAACGAGCACCGGTCCGATCACGACGATCGACGCGCGCCGATATTCGCGCGCCAGAGCGGCCAGCAGATCGAGATCGACCCATTCACCCACAACCCCGATGTAACCGATGATCGGTCGCCGCAGTGATTCCAGCTCCCTCGGGGCATCCAGCTCTTCTTTCACCGCCCGGCTCAACTGCTCGTAGTCCACGCCGTGCTCCACAAGATGCACGTTGCGGTGAAACCGTGACTTGCTCTCATAGAGCGGCCGGGAAGTCGCGATCACTACGTCCACCCGGTCCAGCAACTGCCGCTCGCGATTCTCGATAAGAGCCCGGTCGTAGCCGGGAAACTCGCCGAAAGCGTCCACACAGTAATACAGGGCTAGTTCCTCGCCGAAACAACCCACGAAGTCGCTGACGTCCGGGGCGAAGCTCCAGAGCTGCACCGGCCGATTCGGTAAGGTTTCGACCACTTGCTCGATCGCCCGTCGCACGGTGAATCTGTTGAACCGACGTGCCAGACGCATCGAAGGCATGGGCACTTGGAAGGGCGTCACCACCGCGATGTTGTGGGCGACTCGCTGGGCACCTTGACGCATCTGCCGGAGCTTGTCCCAAATCATCCGAAGGTCGTACGGATGCATCGTCGGCCGGCGCGAAGCATGCCAATTCACCCAGACAACGTTGTTGCGTCTGGCCAGGCGGCGCATGATATGGTGCTTGCTGGTCGGATGAAAATTCCAGCCGCTCGCGAAGCAAATGATGTTCTTGCCGCTGATCACGTCGATAGACCCCCGGGCTGACAACAAGGCGAGGCTGTTGCCCCGTCAAACGCACAGGCCGATCCTCGCTCTCTGCCCGATGTCAGAAGCCGCTCCAGGCGAAGAAGACTGACATCCGGTCGCAGGCGGCCGACGACAAACGCCAGACCTGCCCGGGCCACATCCTGCGCCAGGGAGTCGTCGTTGAGCAGTCTCAGCACCGCTTCGGCGAACTCGGCCGGCGACTCGCCAACCAGCAATTCCCGCCCCGGCCGGGCTCCTAGTCCCTCGGCCACACCGGGTGTCACCACGCACGGCCGCCCGGAGGTCATGGCCATCAACACCTTGATCTGCGCCCCCCGCGCGATTCGCAATGGGGCAATGCAAATCCGCATCTTCTCCAAATACGGCTCCACCTCGGCAACGGTCCCGGTCACCTGTATGTTCTTCCCGTTGTCCAGCCGCCGAAGGACTCGCGCCGGAGATCTCCCCACCAGCCACCAGCTTGCATCACGACGGCTGCTGGTGATCAACGGCCAGACCTTCTCGGCAAACCAACAGGCACCGTCGATATTCGGTCCGTAGTCCATCGCCCCCACAAACCCGATCACCGGCTCACGCGGAAGATTCACCTCTTTCGGTACTGTCGGCAGATCCGCGGCCACAAGGGCCGGAGTACTCGGTCCCACCACGTGCACCTTCTGACGAAGGCGTTCATCCTCAACCAGCGACGCTTCCCGCTCGCTGATCAGGACGCTGGCATCAAAGCTGCCCAGCCACCTCCGTTCGCGGCGATCAAGCCGGCGAGCCTCAATCCGGTAAACCCAACTCATCGGCCAGGCCGCACCGGCCGCAGACTCAGCCCATTTGCGGCTGTCCAGATCGTCCAGATTCAACACCCGACGCGACGCCGGAACCTGAAGCGCCAGCGGGGCCATGCTCGACGAAAATGCCAGTACCGCGTCGAAACCTACCTGCTCGGCCCACTGCATCACCTGCCGCCGCAAACGCCCTGAGGCAAAGTATTGCTCCGTTGCCGTCCCGCCGGCCAACAACCCCGTCAACGCACGAGCCTGTGCAAGGGACTCATGTAGCGGCACCGCCGCGACCTCGCGGCACATCGACCGCAGTGCCCCCAGCGATCGGCGGGCCTCCTGCGATGTACGCCCCAGGAAGCCCGTCTCGAGAAACCCGGCGCACCAGACGTCGTGCCGCTGCGCAAGAAACCG
>ERZ795051.1876-NODE-1876-length-25131-cov-6.080715_pt1 | contig 25131 bp, 25 predicted proteins | sample MGYA00375135_ERZ795051 | MGnify/ENA primary metagenome ERZ795051 (study PRJEB30180, sample SAMN05720222) | activated sludge metagenome | isolation source: Anaerobic digester | place: Japan | collected 2015-05-26 ... | reverse complement strand
CCGTCAGAGGAACCCTTTTTCAAAAGGGTTTCCCTCAATAACTGCCGTAAACATTTTATGTAATTACCACGGTTAAGCCGCATTATAATACTTTATCGCTTTCAGTGGTCTCTGACTTGGAGCTTTTATTGCTGCCGCCTGATCTGCGGCCTTTTTTCTGGGTTGCACCGCTTTCGGCATCTGTATCTGAGTCAGAGCTTTTCTTTTTGCCGAAGTCCTCGGGAGGAGTCATATTTTCAAATCCCTCAGGCGGTGTCATGCCATCGAATCCTTCTGGAGGTGTCATGTTCTCGAAGCCCTCCGGGGGTGTCATTCCTTCAAAACCGTCGAAGCCTTCGGGAGGTGTCATGCCTTCAAAGCCTTCCGGTATTTCGGAGCCGTCAAAATTGCCGAAGCCTCCACGTCCGCCGCCGAATCCGCCCATACCGCCGGGGCCGCCCATCATGGACTGCGGTATCTCGGATACCTCTTCGCCGTTGATGATGATAGTACCGCCGTTGAACTGAGCTTCACGGTCATAGTCGAAGGAGGACATCTGTGCGGTAACATCTATAGTTCCGCCGTTCACATAGATAGAGCCGTTTGCGTCAACGCCGTCAGTATCTCCGGCACCCATTACTATGGTAGTATAGCCGCCGTTGAATTCTACTATTACATCGCAGGCGCTGCTCTTTGCGGTAGCATTTATGCCGTCATCGCTGGCATCGATATTGATAGTGCCGTCGTTTATCTGTACATAGGTGGCTTCAATACCCTCAGAGGAGGTGATGTCATAGGTGCCGCCGTCTATCTGTACGTAAGTAGTGCCCTGTATTCCGTCACTTCCGGATTCTATGGCAAAATCGCCCTCTGAAATGTATATCCAGCCTACAGTATCATCGTTATCGTTCTCACTGTGGAAGCCATCCTTATCAGTGGAGATATTGAAGTTTCCGCCGCATATTGCTATGGAGTCATTGGCTTCAAAGGAATCCTTTGCTGTATCTGTATTATATGTTCCGCCGGTTATTTTCATGTCATCCTTACATGATATACCGTTTCCGTATTTGGAGGTTATATTCAGCTTGCCAAGACCGTTCAGCACGATATCGTCCTTTGAGAATATAACTGCATCGGTATTTGTATCGCCGTCAGCTCTGAATTCACCAGAAACTGTAAGGCTGTTCTCACTGCCTTCTGCTGTGGTGATGAAGCACTTGTCTGCACTCACTACGTATATTGCAGGGAAGTCCTCGTTTTCAATATCTGCTCCGTCAAGGACGAGCTGGACCTTGTCCTCTTTTTCAGCCTCTACACGTATAGTGCAGTTCTTTGCGCTGCCGGATATGATGTATACTCCGGCCGCAGTGATATCTATTGTCTTTCCGTCAGCCAGTGACAGTGTTTCTGCGTCAGAGGTATCTGCTTCCTGTTCAAGATCACGCTTGCTGAAAAGGTCGGTGGTATCTATAACGCCGTTGGTCTTTTCAGAGTATGCCATATTTTCAGCCTTTGCACCTGTATCCTTGTCAGCGCTTCCGGTATCAGCCGTTGTTTCTGTCTGTGAAGATGAAGTCTTTTCAGATGAGCCTTCGTATTCGCTGCATCCTACAACAGTGGTCAGCGCCATTGCCAGTGCGGCAATACCAGCTAATGCTTTTTCCTTGTAATTCATCATAAGATCGCATCCTTTCATCGATCCCCATGGTCTCCCCTTGAGAACTGTTTTCTTTCTATGATCACAGTATACAGTACATTTATGTGAAATAAAGTATTGAAAAGTGAAAAAATCCGGAAATATATGTGTATGTTCATGTATGGCATTGCTTGACATATCTGCCGGAAAGATATATAATAATAGTATATAAAATGCTGTTGGCAGCAAATAAATATATAAAAAATGCCTATGGCAGATCGGAGATAATTATGGAATACCTCGAAAACAGGGAGCTTTCATGGCTTAAATTCAACAAAAGAGTACTGGAGGAGGCAACTGCGCCGGAAACTCCGCTCCTTGAAAGACTTTCGTTTTCCGCTATATATCAGAGCAATCTTGACGAATTCTTCATGGTGCGTGTGGGTTCACTGACCGAGGCCGCACACAGCTCAAAGAACAAAAAGGACAGCCGCAGCGGTATGACTCCTGCCGAGCAGCTCGATGCGGTATGTACTGCGGTACGCAGGATGCAGCCGGATGTGGAGAATGCCTACAGACAGACCATGAGTGCTCTTTCCGCACATGGCTTCCAGCACGTAACTATGGATACCGCAACCGAGGAGGAGTGTTCCTTCCTCGAATTGTATTTCAAGCGTGAGATGAAGCCCTTTATCTCAGGCATAGTAGTGAACGACGCACTGCCCTTCCCATTCCTCAAGAACAAGGAAATATATGCAGTAGTGCGCCTCAGTTCCAAAAAGGACATAGCTATCGGTATAGTTCCGGTAAGACATGAACAGAGCGAGCGTGTCATCCCTCTCAGCAAGGACGGAAAGCGCTTCATACTTGAAGAGGAGGTAGTGCTGCATTATGCTCATCAGATGTTCAAGAGCTATAAGGTGCTTGACCGTGCCCTCATAAGAGTTACAAGGAGCGCCGATATCATGGTATCCGGCAAGGGTGCTGAATTCCGTGACCGTATGGAAGAGCTGGTATTGAAGCGCACAAAGCTTGCGCCGATAAGACTGGAGATATCAGACGAGTTCTCCCGTGAGGCACTGGGATATATCTGCCGGAAGCTGAAGCTGAAATACTCAAGAGTATTCACTTCGCACATCCCACTGGATATGTCGTACCTCTTTGAGATACAGGAGCTGGACAGCGATCCTGCTCTTCACTATATCCCAAGACAGCCCAGAAAGCCGGCTGCACTTTCTGATTCAAAGCCTGTATTTGCACAGATAAAGGCAAAGGATCTGCTTCTGAGCTATCCCTTTGAGTCTATGAACCTCTCGTTCATAAGGCTCCTTCAGGAGTGTGCTTCCGATCCGAAGGTAACATCCATCAAGATAACCCTCTACCGCCTTGCAAGAAACAGTCAGGTCATAGATGCGCTCTGTACGGCTGCTGAGCAGGGCAAGGAAGTTCTTGTTATGATAGAGCTCAGAGCAAGGTTCGATGAGGCAAATAACATCGAATGGTCAAAGCAGCTCCAGGCTGCCGGAGTAAAGGTGATCTACGGTCCGAAGGACTACAAGGCACACTCAAAGCTTCTCCTTATCACAAGGAAGGCTCAGGGCGGCGGCTTCGACTATGTTACTCAGGTGGGTACAGGCAACTACAACGAAAAGACCTCAGCGCTGTATACCGACCTTATGCTGCTGACTGCGGATAAGGACATTGCTGCGGATGCAGAGGCTGTGTTCAACGCATTGCTGAACGGCACTCTTGTTGAACAGACAAAGAAGCTTCTGGTATCACCTCTCGCCCTCAGACCACAGGTGCTGGCTATGATGGATGAGCAGATCGAAATAGCTAAAAACGGCGGAAAAGGCTATATCGCTGCAAAGGTGAATTCCCTCTGCGACAAGGTGATAATGGATAAAATGGCGGAGGCCTCTCAGGCCGGAGTCAAGGTCGAGCTGGTGGTAAGAGGAATATGCTGTCTTATCCCCGGAGTTCCCGGATATACAGAGAATATCACTGTAAGGAGCATCGTGGGACGCTTCCTTGAACACAGCCGTATCTTCATTTTCGGAGAGGAAGGCAAGTCGCAGAAAATATATATCGGTTCCGCAGACTATATGAGCAGAAACACCATACGCCGTGTAGAGGTGGCTGCTCCGATAGAGGACGAGAAGCTGAAAAAGCGTGTGCGTGAAATGTTCCGCACACTTATGAGGGATAACGTTAAGGCAAGGGTAATGCTCAGTGACGGTTCGTATGTAAAGGCTGCTGCCCGCCGTGCTACCGATGAGCCTCTCAACTCTCAGGAGTTCTTCTACGATGAGGCATATAAGCGCCTTGAGGACAAACAGGCTCGTCAGGAGCAGCTCAGGATAAACCGTGAGAGCGGAAAAAAGACTGCTGCAAAGTCTCCGAAACGCATAACTGCCGCAAAAAAAGCACAGCTCCGAGAGGAAGAAGAAAAAAGACCGGAAATAATTCATAATATGCAAGAATTAACCCGAAAACACTTGAAACTCTGAGATTTTTATGGTATAATGTATCTTACACTCTTAAATAAAAACATAATTTTCAGAGGTCAAAATAATGATAGGTTACTATAGCTATACTGTTATACTTACATATATGAGCCTTATCTCCTCAGTGCTGGGTATGTTCTTTGCGCTGGGAGTTGACGGCAACCCTCCGCATCCCGATTATGCTATAATATGTCTTATGGTATCAGGTCTGTGCGATATGTTCGACGGCAAGGTCGCACGTACTAAAAAGAACCGTACAGAATCCGAGAAAAAGTTCGGCATACAGATAGATTCCCTTTGTGATGCAGTCTGTTTCGGACTTCTTCCGTCGATCATCGGATATTCCATAGGTATGCGTGATTACGGCGATATCCCGATACTTATACTCTTCCCGCTCTGTGCTATAATACGCCTTGCGTATTTCAATGTGAACGAGGAGGAGAGACAGCAGAAAACAGATGACGTGCGGAAGGTCTATGAGGGACTTCCCGTGACCAGCGTCGCACTTATCCTTCCCGTGGTGTACAGCTTCCATAAGGATATAGGCATGGACTGCTTCCCTATGGTGTACGGAACGGTAATGCTGATAATTGCCATTGCTTTTATCACAAGGTTCAAGCTGAAAAAGCCTTCCATGAGGACGATGCTCTGCTTTATCGGACTGGGCGTTATCGAGCTCATCTGGATGATATACAATACGAAGATAAAATGAAAAATGCTGTCCACACGGACAGCATTTTTTTATTGATCGGGCGGATGTGGGCATCCGCCCCTACTTTCTGATTTCTGATTTCTTTTCTAAAGCGGTTTTCTTTCAAACAGCAGCACCGGATATCCCTCGTAATAGGGCTTGACGATCTCCGGATGCTCATCTGCGTATGCGAATATCTTATCAGCCAGCCCATCTTTGAGATAGTCCACAAGCTGCGAGAGCGGTCTTGCGTAGAGCTCCTCGCAGATAGATGCAAAGGTTATTGCACGGCGGCCGCCCACTTCCATGATACGGTATGGCCATATCCGACAGTCAAAGGGCTTATCGTCACCCAGCATACAGCCGTTTTCGGTGAGGGCAGGACATGAGAACAGCTCGTCGCCTTTAAGCTCCTCCACACGGAAAATATATCCCCCGTCCTTGGAGATGAACCTTGCGTCAGGTCTTTCTGCCTGTATACGGTCACGTATCTCTTCTGTAAATACAGGCGTTTCCCAGACATCATACCTGTCAAAGATACAGCACAGTCTGCACTTGGCACAGGCCTCGCCGCTGAGTATTTTTTTTAGCATATTTTCCCTCTTTTCTATTGACTTTGTGAACGTTTTGTGATATACTTTCCTTAACAATAATATTGGAGGTGTATTAAATGAGTCCAAAAAATGTAGACATTAAGGAAGCAGTTCAGCTCTTCTTCAAGAACTACACCAATTTCAATGGTCGTTCTACAAGAAGCGAATTCTGGTGGGTAATGCTCGCATCTTTCATCGTAGGTTTCGTCCTCGGAATCCTGTCAGCACTCACACCTATCTTCACAGTTATTGCTGTGATCTTCTGCATTGCGATAATTGTTCCAAGTATCGCAGTTGAGATCAGAAGACTTCACGACACAGGCAAGAGCGGTTGGTTCATACTGATCTGTCTCGTTCCTATGGTTGGAAGCCTTATCCTTCTCTACTTCTTAGCACAGCCAAGCGATCCGAACTCAAATCAGTACGGCGATCCAGCAGTCTGATTACAGCAAACAGCAAATATTACAAAAAACCCGCCGAACTTCCGGCGGGGTTTTTTATTCGATAGTAACAGAGACCTTAAGGTCCTTCTTTGCAGCGCCTGCTCTCATAATTGTACGGAGAGCCTTAGCGATCCTGCCCTGCTTACCGATAACACGTCCCATATCATCGGGAGCAACTGAAAGATGGAACACGATAACGCCCTCAGCGTCCGGCTCATCCTCTGTTATCTTTATTGCAGTTTTATCCTCAACAAGGCCTGCTGCTATTGCATAAAGCAGATCTTTCATTGTATTATCCTCCATATGCTACGGGAACAGAGGCTGAGACGTTATGTCTCACCTCTTCCGCAGAGTAATCCGATCAAAGTACGCCCTCGTTCTTGAGGATAACCTTAACGGTATCTGTAGGCTGAGCTCCCTTTGCGATCCAGTCCTTAGCCTTATCAGCGTCAACCTTTACAACAGAAGGATTCTTTGTAGGATCGTAGAAACCGATCTCCTCAACGAATCTGCCGTCTCTGGGGTATCTGGAATCAGCAACAACTATACGATAGAAAGGAGCCTTCTTAGCACCCATTCTTCTGAGTCTGATCTTTACTGCCATTTGTAATTCACCTCCGTGTATTTAGTATATATTCCATGCGGCGGGAGACGTCGCATTGAAAGCTTGTTATATGGGCAGGTTTCCGCCGCCCTTACCGGTCATCTTATCGAAGTTCATTCCTGCCAGGTTCTTTCTTGCCTTACGCAGGGACATCTTGCCGTTCTTTCCGGTAAACTGCTTCATCATCTTCTGCATCTGGTCGAACTGCTTCAGCAGACGGTTTACGTCCTCTACCTTTGTACCTGAACCCATAGCGATACGCTTTTTACGGGAAGGATTGATGATAGAGGGCTTTGACCTTTCGGCCTTGGTCATGGAAGTGATGATAGCCTCTACACGATCGACCTGTCTTTCATCGATATCAGCGTCCTTGATCTTGTCTCCGACACCGGGAAGCATACCGATTATGGACTTCATTGAGCCCATTTTCTTTATCTGCTTCATCTGATCGAGAAGGTCGTCCATGTCGAACTTATTCTCCTTGAGCTTCTTTGTGAGCTTCTCAGCTTCCTTCTGGGACATTACGTTCTCAGCCTTTTCAATGAGGGTGAGTACGTCGCCCATTCCGAGGATACGTGAAGCCATACGCTCGGGGTGGAACTGCTCGAAGTCGTCAAGCTTTTCGCCCATACCAACATACTTTATAGGCTTACCTGTAACAGCCAGTACGGAAAGAGCCGCACCGCCTCTTGTATCTGAATCAAGCTTTGACATGAGCACGCTGGTGATACCAACAGCGTCATCGAATGCCTTAGCAACGTTTACAGCGTCCTGACCTGTCATAGCGTCAACAACGAGCATGATCTCATCGGGATTTGTTAGCTCCTTGATGTTTACGAGCTCCTGCATGAGAGCCTCGTCAACGTGGAGACGTCCGGCTGTATCGATTATAAGAACATCGTGGCCGTAGTCCTTAGCGTGAGCGAGAGCCTGCTTTGCGATTATAACAGGATCGATCTGTCCCATTTCAAATACCGGGACGTCAGCCTTCTTACCAACTACCTGTAACTGATTGATAGCGGCAGGACGGTAGATATCACAAGCTGCAAGCAGCGGACGGTGTCCCTCTTTCTTGAGGAGCTTAGCCAGCTTTGCGGAATGTGTTGTCTTACCGGAACCCTGAAGTCCGCACATCATTATTACCGTAGGAGGCTTTGATGCGAAATTTATGCGGGCATTGCTGTTGCCCATGAGAGCGCAGAGCTCTTCGTTAACTATCTTTATTACCTGCTGTGCAGGAGTAAGGCTTGCGAGTACCTCCTCGCCGATAGCACGCTCAGTAACTCCCTTTACGAAGTCCTTGACTACCTTGTAGCTTACATCGGCTTCGAGGAGAGCAAGACGTACTTCACGCATAGCCTCCTTTACGTCACCCTCGGTGAGCTTTCCTCTTGATTTAAGCTTTTTAAAGACGTTATTCAGTTTTTCGGAAAGTCCTTCAAATGCCATGCGATCATCTCCAATGCTGTAATATCCCGGAACTCAGAGCAGCTCCAGTCCGTAATTTATTTCCTGAACGATCTCGTTCCTCAGTTTATCGTTATCGATACTGCCGGCAGCAGCTTCGAGCCTGCCGAAGCATTCTCTCATTTTGCCCAGGCGCTCTGCGAAGCCCAGCTTTTCCTCGTAGTTGAGGAGTATCGCCTCTGTGCGCTTTATGAGCCCCATGACTGCCTGTCGTGTTATGCCCAGCGGACTGCCTATCTCAGCGAGGGAAAGATCCTCGCAGTAGTATAGCTCCATAACGCTCCGCTGATGATCGGTGAGCAGGTCGCCGTAGCAATCAAGGAGCATAACGAATTTAAGTTCCTTAGCCATGTGCCTGTTCCTCCGTGGTGTAATCTAAAATCACTTTACACATTGTACCATATATAAATCTATTTGTCAAGCTGTTACAAAGGAAAAAATCCCATGTGCCGGCACAGGGGATATGTTCATATTACACAAAGGTGTAAACTGTATAGTATTTACACAGTGCTTGGATAGGCCTTGATAACCGGCAGCAGCATCTGCTTTTTCTGATAAGAGCGCCCGTCATGATCCCTGCGAAAAAAAGAGGGGGGGAACTTCGGTGGGGTGTTCCTCTTTGGCTTATCTGTCATTGATAATGCGTATGCTTGACAATGTTCCTGTCTGCTGTTATAATTGTCTTATCATAAAAAAGAAAAGAGGGTATGATATGCCTTTTGTAATCGAAAACAAAGAGTTCACCTGCAGCGTTTGCGGCAGCAGCTCTTCACATGATATCATAGCTGAACAGGATGAGTTCTGCGGCGCACCTGACCTTGATCTCCGTCCTGCCGGAAAGCAGCGCAGCATAATGAAGTACTGGGCTATGGAATGTCCCTGCTGCGGCTACTGCTGCACAACTCTGGATATGCCGTTCAGCGGCGAAAGGGAGTTCTTCCAGACCACGGATTATAAGACCTGCGGCGGTATACTCACCTCCGATGAAACAGCAGTTAAGCTTATGAAAAGAGCACTGGTATTCATCGAGGAACACAATTACAGGGACGCTGTCCGCAGTTACCTTGCAGCAGCATGGGCGCTTGACGATGACGGCAATGAATTCGCTGCAAAGCAGAGCCGTATGGCTGCTGTAGCTCTTATGGACGATCACCCTGCTGCATTCAAGAACAGCAGTGATTATCAGCTCCTTAAAGCGGATATGCTGCGCCGCTGCGGAGAGTTTGACCGTGTAGTGAGGGAGTTTGAGGACAAGACTTATCCCTCACAGCTTATGACTGCCATTGCATTTTTCGAGGTGTATCTTGCTTCCTCCAAGGATCAGGCAGCTCATCCGATCGATGAGATACCCGGCGTAACTGCTGTAGAATAGCGCAATTCAAAAGTAAGAACAGGTGATCTATATGAGCTTCAAATTACTCGTCTGTACATTACAGCTATCTAACTGCACCCACTTTAAAAAATATATCTCAGCTTATGACGCAGAAGTATCATTTTGTGAAAATGATGGATCACAGATCAGGTATGCACTTTCCGAAACAAGCTATGATGCTGTTTTTATATTTACTGACAGCCGCACGGATTTGTACAGCGAGCTTATCGGAGATATTCATTCTTTGTATCCGGAGCTGAAGATATTTGCCGGATGTCTTTGCTGTTCAGCGGCTTCTGCCGGCAGACTCCGTTCAGCAGGGGCGGATCTCTGTATTTTCTTCCCGACAGGGATAAAGCGTGCCGCTGCTCTTATCGCAGCATATATGAAGTTCTGCAATTATGAAAGGATACCGTTAGATATAGCCTGCTATCTGAGCAATCACGGATTTTCCACGAAGAATACCGGATTCATATACCTCTGCAATGCTGCGGAGATATGCATAAATGAGCCGGAAAGCCTCAATGCGCTCTATGAAAAGGTATATGGACGCATAGCAGACAGATTCGGAGTTCAGCTAAAGCTTACGGAAAGAATGATACGCCTTACCGCTTCCGCAGCCGTGGCGGACGGAACTATCCCTTCTTTCATCGGTCAGCAGGTGGAAAAGATGATCTCCCATGACCTTATCGCTGCAATATGCGATAACTTTGAAAGAGAACGGTACTGTTTTATATGAAAAGAATAATAAAGCGGCCGCAAAGAAGCTGAAACTTCTTTGCGGCCGCAGTGTTTTTACATGAGCTCGCAGATAAGATTTGAGAATTCTACAGGATCCTCTATGCTCATTCCCTCGATAAGGAGAGCCTGATCGTAGAGAAGCTTTGCATATTTGCCGATCTTATCATTATCTCCGGCCTTGTCAAGGCTCTGGAGCTTGCCGAATATCTCGTGCTCGGGATTGATCTCGAGTACTCGCTGTGCCTGTATCTTCTGGTCAGTAGGCATGGAGTTGAGCACCTTCTCCATTTCCAGTGATATCTCGCCCTCGCTGGTTATGCATACAGGATGAGACTTGAGTCTCTGGGAAAGTATTACCTTTGATACCTTGCCGTCAAGAGCCTTTGCAAGGCCTTCGAGCAATCCGGAGTTCTCCTCCTCCTTAGCCTTTATCTCCTCCTTCTTCTCGGCGTTTTCAAGTCCGAGATCGTCAGCGGATACGGATTTGAATTCCTTGTCCTTGTACTGGCGGAGAGTCTTTATTGCAAATTCATCGATATTGTCTGTGAGGTAGAGTATCTCGAAGCCGTTATCCTTTACCAGCTCAGTCTGCGGGAGCTGCTCGATACGTGCAGCACTCTCTCCTGTAGCGTAGTAGATGTACTTCTGCTCCTCACGCATACCTGTTACGTATTCGTCAAGAGTTACAAGCTTGTGCTCGTTTGAGGATGTGAACATAAGAAGATCCTGAAGCTTCTCCTTGTTCATGCCGTAGTCGCTGTAGATACCGTATTTGAGCTGTAAGCCGAATGCCTTCCAGAACTCCTCATACTTCTCACGCTCATTCTTGAGCATCTTTTTCAGCTCATTGCTGATAGTCTTCTCAATGCTCTTTGCAATGACCTTGAGCTGTCTGTCGTGCTGGAGCATCTCACGGGAGATATTGAGTGAGAGATCCTCTGAATCAACAAGTCCCTTGACGAAGCTGTAGTAGTCGGGCAGAAGGTCTGCACACTTGTCCATTATAAGTACGCCGTTGGAGTAGAGCTGTAAGCCCTTCTCGTACTCCTTTGAATAGAAGTCAAAGGGAGCCTTGGACGGGATATACAGCAGGGCATTGTATGCCGGCATCTCGTTGCTTATGTGAGCATACTTCAAAGGCTCGTTATAATCGTAGAACTTCTCTGTGTAGAAGTGCTTGTAGTCCTCCTCTTTGAGCTCGGACTTGTTCTTCTTCCAGAGGGGCACCATGCTGTTGAGAGTCTCGACCTCAATGTACTCCTCATATTCAAGAGGCTTCTTTGCTTCCTTGTCCTCTTCGGACTGCTCCTTCGGACGGCTGTGAGTACACTCCATCTTTACAGGGAAGCGGATATAGTCAGAATACTTGCGTACCAGTGACTTTATGCGGTACTGATCGAGGAATTCTGTGTAATTCTCGTCATCGGTATCTTCAAGGAGTTCGAGTATTATCTCAGTACCGGCGGACTGCTTGTCAGCCTCGGTCACTGTGTAGCCGTTGACACCCTCGGATTCCCACTGATAAGCCTGATCGCTGCCGTACGCCTTGGATATTACGGTGACTTTCTTTGCCACCATGAATGCTGAGTAGAAGCCTACACCGAACTGACCGATGATCTGGTTGTCCTCTTCGAGCTTGTTCTCGTTCTTGAACTTGAATGAGCCGCTGTTTGCGATAGTACCGAGGTTGTTTTCAAGCTCCTCTGCGGTCATACCGATACCGTTATCTGTTATTTTAAGTGTACGTGAATCCTTGTCTGCGCTGATCCATATAGCGAAATCCTCTTTGTTAAGTCCTACCTTATCGTCTGTAAGGGACTTGAAATAGAGCTTGTCGATAGCGTCGCTGGCGTTTGATATAAGCTCTCTGAGGAATATTTCCTTATGTGTATAGATAGAGTGGATCATCATTTCGAGAAGTCTTTTAGACTCTGCTTTGAACTGCTTTTTTCCCATTTGAATACATCTCCGTGAAATAATTTAGCACTCTCTATCTTCGAGTGCTAAATATAGTATATAACTTTCCCGGAAGAAAATCAAGCGGGGAGGAAAATGTTTACAATTTGTTCATATTTCAGATCAAACTGCTGTGAATATGTCAGCAACCTCATTGAGCGTGATATATGCCTGCGGATCCTCGTTGTGGATTATATCTTTCATCTTCATTATCTGAAAGCGGTTTACCACGAAATAAAGGACCTTGCGGTCTGAGCCGGAGAAGCCGCCCTTTGCGTCGATAAGAGTTATACCGCAGCCAAATTCATTCATCAGCCTGCTGCATATCTCATCAGGTCTTGATGTAACGATGAATGCAGCTTTTGATCTTTGCATACCGTCAACGATATAGTCAACAGTTTTCAGTGCGGCAAAATATGTAACTATCGAATATAACGGCAGTATCCAGCTGTTCAGGGCTATTCCGCATATGATATACAGTATCACATTGTATATCATAACAAATGTTCCGACTGATAATCCGAGACGTTTTGCGAATATCACAGCCATTACCTCCACTCCGTCCATAGCCCCTCCGGATCGCAGTGCAAGTCCGCTGCCGATGCCGGATATCACTCCGCCGAACAAAGCGCACAAAAGCAGATCTGTTCCGGCGAGAGGGGAAGCAAGGCTGACATCTATTGGCAGAATGTCAGTTATCAGCCATGACATCACTGAATAGACCAGAACTGCATATATCGCACTTACTGTAAATACTTTTCCCTGCTTTTTTGCTCCATAGAGAAACATGGGGATATTCAGCAGGATAAGGAACAGTGACAGTGAAAGGCTGTCAGGAGTAAGCTGCGAAAGCAGCATTGATGTTCCAGATATTCCGCTGTCGTATAGCTTTACCGGCATAAGGAAAAGGGTTATCCCGAATGCGTTTATTATACCGGAGACTGTAAGGGCTGCACATTTGGCCGGACTTATCATTTTTATCATGGTCAGTAACTTCTTCATTTTTCCTCCTTATACAGAAAATGAGGCGCTGTCACTCAGATAGCGCCTCATTGTGCTTACTTCTTGAACTTATCGATAACGTCATCGACCTTATCCTTGGCAACATCGATAACTTTATTGATCTTATCATCAGGAAGATCTACTCCTGTGATACCTTCAACGGCCTTAACAGGATCCTTGGTGATGTTTTTCTGTAAGTCTTTATCGCCTTTTACCTTGTCAGCGATCTCTCCGATTTTTTCTTTGATGTCCATAACAAGACCTTCTTTCAATAATAATATATATTTATTATACCACACTTTTCTTAAAAAATCAATAGCCGGAGCTGAATTTTTATCAATAATCAATAAGAGCGGCTGAAGCCGCTCTCATTATCTTATTTTATATCTCCGACATCGGTTTTTCTTGCAAGCATTGCCAGTGTAAGGGAGATATTCTCATTATGTACTGCCACCCCGGCCGGAGCACTCAGGTGTACCGGAGCGAAATTGAGGATATACTTTATCCCTGCCCCGGTCATTAAATTGCAGACCTCCTGTGCGGCAGCCTCAGGTACAGTGATTATACCTATCTGTATATTTCTCTCCCGGCAAAAGCTGCCGAGCTCGCTCACGTTCCTTACAGGTTTTCCGTTTATTTCAGTGCCGACCAGCTTTTCATCGCAGTCGAATCCGCCAACAACTTCAAAGCCGTAATCTGCAAAGCTGCGGTTTTCCAGCATAGCCCTGCCGAAATTTCCCATGCCAACAACTATTACTCCGTCATGGTTGGCGAAGCCCAGGAATTTTCCGATATCGCCAATGAGCTCACTGGTCGGATATCCCACCTTTGGCCTTCCTCCGTTGGATACTGATGCCAGATCCTTTCGCACCTGAACATCATTCAGTCCCAGTGCTTCTGCGATAGCCGTAGCGGATATATGTCCGGATTTCCTGCTCTCAGGCAGGGAAATAAGGTAATTGAAATACAGCGGCAGTCTTGAAAGAGTTTGTGAGGTGATGTTCTTATTCATCGTATCCCTCCATTCAGGGGATCACTTTTTCTGCATATACTCATCCATAGCAGCGGCTGCCTTCTTGCCGGCGCCCATTGCGAGGATAACTGTTGCTGCACCTGTAACAGCGTCTCCGCCGGCGTAAACGCCTTCCTTGGAGGTAAGGCCGTCCTCATCAGCGATGATGCCGCCCCACTTCTGTGTCTCAAGGCCTACTGTAGTGGACTTGATAAGCGGATTGGGTGATGTACCGATAGACATGATAACGCAGTCAGCATCTATTTCGATGAAAGCGCCTTCCTTCGGAACAGGCTTTGCTCTTCCTGAAGCGTCAGGCTCGGAGAGCTCCATTTCCTGGCAGATAACGCTCTTTACCCAGCCGTTTTCTGTGGAAGTGATCTCTGTAGGATTTGTGAGGAACTTGAAGATGATGCCCTCTTCCTTAGCGTGCTCAACTTCCTCTGCTCTTGCAGGGAGCTCGTTCTCTGTACGTCTGTATACGATATATACCTCAGCGCCCAGTCTCTTTGCACAGCGTGCAGCGTCCATAGCAACGTTTCCGCCGCCTACGATAACAGCCTTTGTACCGGCCTTGATAGGAGTTGAGCTGTCAGGCTTATATGCCTTCATAAGGTTTATTCTTGTGAGGAACTCGTTTGCGGAATATACTCCGTTAAGGTTCTCACCGGGGATGTTCATGAATCTTGGGAGTCCTGCGCCTGAGCCGATGAATACAGTCTCGAAGCCCTCTTCCTTCATAAGCTCGTCAACAGATATAGTCTTTCCGACTACAGTATTTGTCTCTACCTTTACGCCGAGAGCCTTGAGGCCTTCGATCTCCTTCTGAACGATAGTCTTTGGGAGACGGAACTCAGGGATACCATAGGAGAGAACTCCTCCGGCAACGTGGAGAGCTTCAAATACAGTAACGTCATAGCCCTTCTTTGCAAGGTCTCCTGCACAGGCAAGTCCGGAAGGACCAGAACCGATAACAGCAGCCTTATGGCCGTTTGAAGCCGGCTTCTCAACAGCAGCCTCAGGCTGAGCGTTGTGCCAGTCAGCAACGAATCTCTCAAGACGTCCGATAGCAACTGCCTCGCCCTTGATGCCTCTTACGCACTTGCTCTCGCACTGTGTTTCCTGAGGACATACTCTTCCGCATACAGCAGGGAGTGAGCTGGACTGTGTGATAACTTTATATGCTCCGGCGAAATCTCCCTCAGCCACCTTTGAGATGAATGCAGGGATATCGATCTGTACGGGGCAGCCTGTAGAGCAGGGCTTGTTCTTGCAGTTAAGGCATCTCTTAGCCTCATCGATAGCCTGCTCTTCGGTATATCCGAGGGCAACTTCCTTGAAGTTTTTATTTCTTACATCCGGCTCCTGTACCGGCATTTCATTTCTTACAAGTGACATATTAGGCATCTCACTTTACCTCCTTCTTGAACAGGTTGCAGGTCTCTTCATGTGCATGGCGCTCGAAGTCTCTGTACATAGCGCCTCTTGCCATAGCCTCGTCGAAGTCGATGAGGTGGCCGTCGAACTCAGGTCCGTCAACGCAGGCGAACTTTGTCTGGCCACCTACAGTAAGACGGCAGCCGCCGCACATACCTGTACCGTCGATCATTATCGGGTTCATGGATGCAACTGTGGGTATCTCATACTCCTTGGTGAGACGACAGACGAACTTCATCATGATAAGAGGTCCGATAGTGATGACTCTGTCGTACTTCTCGCCGCTGTCGATGAGCTTCTTGAGAGCATCGGTAACAAGGCCCTTTTCGCCTGCTGTACCGTCATCTGACATGAGCACAAACTTAGAGCTTGATGCTCTGAACTCATCCTCGAGGATAACGAGATCCTTATTTCTGAAGCCGACGATAGAGTGTACCTCAACGCCAAGCTCATGGAGTTTCTTTGCTACGGGGTAAGCGATAGCGCAGCCAACGCCTCCGCCGACAACTGCTACCTTTTTGAGACCTTCAGTCTCTGTTGCTCTGCCGAGAGGTCCTACGAAGTCCTGGAGGCAGTCGCCCTCATTGAGGTGATTGAGCTTTTCTGTAGTAGCTCCTACGATCTGGAATATGATAGTGACTGTACCGGCCTCACGGTCGAAATCTGCTATAGTGAGCGGGATACGCTCGCCGTCAGCATCAGTTCTGAGTATGATGAACTGGCCGGGCTCGGCCTTCTTTGCCACCTTGGGAGCGGCTATCTTCATCAGGGTAACAGTCGGGTTAAGACTTTTCTTTTCGAGTATTTCAAACATTGCCCATACCTTCCTTATGATAGATTTGCAGTAAACACGAAGAACATCGCCCTTGATGTCCTACGGCACCCATACTGCTCAGATATATTCATAATTATATCACAGAAATAGTTGTTGTACAAATATAACACCGGAATATCGATATTCCGGTATCGATATCAGAATAACGGTTTACACTGTGTGATATATTGCCGTTTCCTAACATTAAAGGCATATTTTGAGATTCCTTTTCCGGAAATAAAAACAGACAGCCGGATCTGGCTGCCTGTTTAAATGATACAATAACGATATAAGACATATAGATATGTATATATAAGTATTCTTTATAGTATCTTTGATATAGGGACAAAGGTTGGTATACCGGTCAAGCCGGGACTGACAATTACATATCGGTCGTCCGTATTCGCTTCGCTGTCCGGACTTACTGCTCAGGGGACGCTGCCCCCCTCAGTCTCACCCTCTGCCAGAGAGATATCATCCCTCTGGACTCCCATTTCTTGCCGCCTGCGGCGTTTTATATATATTCAGCAAAAGCAGCCTCATTACGCACTTCATAGAGCTTGTTCACCAGCTTCAGCTCCTTGTCGGAAAGCTTGTGGCCGTTGGTGTATATGAGCATATCCTTGAAGCTGTTGTCGGGGAAGGCGCATTTTCTCTGTACAAGGCCGTATTTTCCGCAAAGGCTGTCAGGTACCGGAGAATCCAGCATGAATGCCTGTGGGACAGTGAGCAGAAAGTCTATGGAGCTTCCACGATCGTACATACAAACCCTTTTTACCGGTACATCTGCCGGACGGTTCTCGGCAAACAGCTTTTCTATCGCCCCTGATACATACGGAACAGCGTCATCGCCCTGACAGAGCTCAGTATACTGTGAAGAAAGATCAGCGTAGGTCAGCTCCTCAGCCTCTGCCACGGGATGCTCTGCGGACATTACCGCTAACATCTGGAACTCCCAGAGGAGCTTTCCGTCCAGATTTTTTTCTGCGAGGAAGTCGGTGAAGTACTTCTCGTGGGCGGTATTGTATCTGATTATGCCGAAATCATAGCCATTCTCACGGACGTTCTCGATGCTTCTGAGAGAGTTTGTCTCACAGAAATAAAGCTCCATATCATCCGTTGAGTCCATAGCGGCAATATATTCTGAAAATGCCTTGGAGATATAGCCTGCTCTTGGTACTGATATCCTCAGCTTACGGTTCTGAGCCTTATCCGGAGAGTGTATGGCCTCCATATTGTCGATCTGTATAAGTATCTGTTTTGCGTAAGCAAGGAATTTCAGTCCCTGATCCGTAGGGATTACACCCTTTGATGTTCTGCGGAATATTGTTATCCCGAGAGTGTTTTCAAGCTCCTTTATAGCTTTACTCAGATTGGGCTGAGCCATGTAGAGATTCTCCGCAGCCTGTGTTATGGAGCGTGTCTTTTCTATCTCTACAGCATATCTGAAGTGCAGGGTATTCATGGCTTAGTCCTCCTTTTTTATTTTTACTGCGGCTGATATTATTTCTTGATCTCTTCGATCCTTATTTCCCTCTTCTTTATCGGTACAGTCTTTTTCTCGACAGGCTTATCTGCGGGTTTTTCTTCTGCCTTTTCCTCTGATGCGGCAGGAGCAGGTACGTCACCTGTTTTTACGGGACGTATCACCTTGCAGGGATTTCCGGCAGCTACTACTCCGGAGGGGATATCTTCTGTGACCACGCTTCCTGCACCGATGACGGTATTATCACCGATGGTTACTCCGGGCATTACACAGACATTTCCACCGATCCAGACATTGCTGCCGACCTTTATAGGCTTGGCGTATTCAAGTCCCTGATTGCGGACAGCGAAGTCCTCGGGATGTCCGGCAGTATAGAATCCGCAGTTAGGTCCGATAAAGACATTATCTCCGAAAACTACCTCTGCACAGTCAAGTATCACAAGATTGTGGTTGGCATAGAAATTGTTGCCCATGACTATGTTGTAGCCGTAATCGCAGAAGAAATTTGCCTCTATCCAGGTCTTTTCGCCTCTCAGGGCAATGAGCCTGTCGAGAAGGCGTTCCTTCTTCTGGTAGTCGTTGTAGGGAATAACATTGTACTCCGCACAGAGCTTCTTTGCCGCTACTCTCTCAGCGAGGAGCTGACGGTCATTGGCATTGTAAAGCTCACCTGCCTGCTGTTTTTCTTTTTCGGTCATTAAAAACCCTCCTATCTGTTAATAATTCAGTCTAACAAAGATATTTTAAAAAAAGAAAAGATACCACAACAGCAGAAGCCATTAAAGCTTCAGCTAATTGTTTTTTTAGATTTTCTTTCTTTTTTGCAAAAACAAGCTCCTCATAGAATTTCTCCGGCGAATTCGGATCAATACCGATAAGAGATATTTCATATATAAGTTCATCTGCATCTATTGAAAAAATGTATTCCTCATAATTATACCTGTATGTGTACACTCTTTCTCCTGCATATACCGATTTTTCTGGGAGCATTTCATAGCATTTGAACGTTGAAAGATCTGATAATTCAGGTACTATAGGATACATACAGCGTTTTTCACGTCTATGTATCTCTATCAAATTTAATACAATACTTAATATAGGATCAAAAATTATTGTCACCCAAAACAGAATTAACATAATGTGAAAAAGATTCTGATTTATTTCTTTTACGATACTTTGGTTATCAATACCCTCCAATGTAATAGTAGCACACATTATACCTAACATATAGAAAAATATTTTTTTCATAATTGTTGAATCAGCTATTAAACTGGAGATAATTAAAATTAGTGATAAGCCAATTCCCAAAACACTAAAAACAACTTTTACCGGTAAAAATGCCCCTATAACCATTGCTATAACCATTGCTGCAAATATAAAAAGCACTGAATATGATAAAAAATTTTTTGCTTTTGTTGTGACCTTTTTAGTTATGTACGAATCTTCTATAATTTTTTTCGCCGTCGGCAAATTGATTTTTTCAATCATTTTTTCCCCTTAAAAAATCCTATCATCATTATAAAACCTGATCTTATCAGGACTTGCTTCCCTTAGCCCCGAAGCTGCCTCCCATAGAGAGGATATTTGTCTCGAAGGTATAGCTGATCTTCTCGCCCTGTCTGTGGCGCTTGAGGGCAAGCTGTATCATGCGCTCAAGAAGCTCAGTGTACTTTACGCCCTTTGGCTCCCAGAGGTAGAATGCCAGTGAGCCGGGGATAGTATTTATCTCGTTGATATATATCTTGTCTGTAGCCTTGTCGAGCATGAAGTCGATACGTGTAACGCCGTTGCAGCCCAGATAGCGGAATGCATCAACAGCGGTCTTTCTTACGAATTCCTCCTGCTCGGGAGTGATCTCTGCGGGGATCTTTCTCTTGAGAGTAGCCATGCCCTTGCTTCCGCCGGACTTTCCGCCGCCTACATACTTATCCTTGTAGCTGAGGATCTCATCCTGCTGTACAGGCTCCTCGCATACGGAAGCCTCTGCGGACTCGCTGTCGCCGACTACGGAGCAGTTTATCTCCTTGAGCTGAACAACAGCAGGCTCAACGAGGATACGGTCTGCGAACTCAAATGCCTCTTCGATCGACTTTATAAGCCCGTCACGGTCGCTTGCCTTGGAGATACCAACGCTTGAACCCAGGTTTATAGGCTTTACGATAACAGGATACGGGAACTTTGCTTCGACCTGCTTTATCATATCATCCATTTTGTCAAGATCGAATGAAGCAAAACGGCAGCAGTCAAGTACAGGGAAGCCTGCGTCCTTGAGGAGTATCTTCATGACGAATTTGTCCATACCTACAGCAGAAGCGAGAACGTCACATCCTACATATGGCAGGTCAAGAGTGTGGAGATAGCCCTGTAAAGCGCCGTCCTCAACGTTTGTACCGTGTACTATCGGGAAGGCAACGTCTATATCAGAGATAAGGTTTGAGCCGAACTTCTTCATCTTCTGGCGTATGAGCTGGACCTTGCCCTCGCTTCTTACGAATACACATTCTGTACACTCCTTGAGGAGAGCAGGGATGTCCTTGAAGCTGTTGATATCGAAGAGCTTTTCTCCGGTATAGAACTCATTTCCCTTTGTCATATATACCGGGATGATGTTGTATTTTTCCTTGTTCATGCTTGCCATTGCCTGAACGGCTGAGATGACTGAAACCTCATGCTCAACGCTCTTTCCGCCGAAAAGTACTGCAAGATTGATCTTCATAATAATTACTCCTTTATTCATTTCGGAATTCAGGATTCCGCATTAATCAATAGTTGTCGGGAAGGTCGTTTTCAAGGAGAACGATCTTCTTCTTTGAGGTCTGGTATGACTGGACCTTTGTCAGCGCTTCGCTGAGTGAATCTGCAACGAATACCTGATCCATATTGTAGCCTGCATCCTTGATACCATTATATATCGGTACAGTCTGATTCTTACCTACAAGGACGATATAATCGCAGGCCTTTGCTGCTTCCTGACCGAACTCATAGTTAAGCTCCTCCTGCTTTGCGCCAAGCTCTACCATACCCGGAGTTACCAGTATGCGGCAGGCATCAAACAGTCCCAGCACATTCAGCGCTGCACGGCAGCCGCTGGGGTTGGAGTTGTATGCATCATCGATAAATGTCATATTTCCGCCCTTGTCAAGAAGCTGCAATCTGTGTGGAACTGCGGCGATACGCTTTACCGGCAGTGCCAGCTTTTCAAGGGATATGCCCAGTCCGTGGCAGTAGGCGATAGCTCCCAATACGTTCTGTACATTGTGCTCGCCAAGAAGCTTCATGCTGTAGCGGAAGCTCTCTCCGCCGGGAGTAGTCACTGTGAATTCTGTTCCTCTGTCGGAAACGCTTATATCCGATGCACGGTAGTCATTGCCCTCCTGAAGTCCGTAGAGTATCCTGTTCTTGTACTGCGGAGCTTTCTTGCGGATCAGCTCATTGTCGCCGTTGAGGTATATCTTTCCGCCGGCTGCCTGAACAGCATCAGCCAGCTCAAATTTCGTGTTCAGCACATTGTCTATGGAACCGAAGGTCTCAAGGTGCTGAGGGCCTACGGAAGTGATTATTCCGTCATGAGGATTTGCGATATCGCAGAGCTCCTTGATCTCGTGGACTCTTCTTGCACCCATTTCACAGATGAAATACTCATGTGTGGGCTTCAGGTCACGGCGGACAGTTATTGTGACTCCCATAGGAGTATTGAAGCTCTCAGGAGTTTTCAGGGTCTCATACTGTGAGCCCAGGAGCTCGCTGAGGTAGAATTTCATGCTGGTCTTGCCATAGCTTCCGGTAATGCCGATCTTGTGGAGGGAGGGCATTTCCCTGAGTATGCGCTTGGCGTCGTTGATGTACCATCTCTGCACTGACTTCTCTATCGGCTTGTTGATAAGGTTTGAGAGGGGGACGAGTATCGGTGTGAGGTAGAGAGCTGCACCTGTGAATACAAATGGCAGCACATTTGTGAATCTCCATGCGCCCTTATAGTCTACTCTGTCTGCACAGACGAATGCGCCTGTAAAGATGAGGGCGATGAGTATGAAAAATGTCACGAGCATTCGCTTTACACGGGCTGTGTATACCAGCGGCTTCTTGAATTTCTTTCCGGGCTTGTTGGCAATGGCGATACCGATATTTGCAGCGGTAAGGAAACCGGTTATGCCGTATGCAAGCCTTAGCTTAGAGGTGTTGAGAACGTGCTTTTCGCAGTCCCATGTAAGTACACGCTCCAGAGGCAGGAGCATGAGCTGTATCACTAAGAATATGATGAGGGGGATGTAGCGCTTGATATTCTTCTTCATCCACCATGAATGTTCGGGTGTTTTGTAGCCGTTGAGCTGGAGCATATGGAACTCTCTCAGCCCTGAAAATATTATTGCGAACAGTGTGACTGCCGCATAGATGCACCATAAAACCAGATTCATATTTATCTCCTTGGATTCGCTGTAATATCAGTCTTCTATCTTCATAAAGCTGCACATCACCCGGTTGAAGATGAACTGCTGCTCAAGGAAGGAATAGTGGCCGGCGTTCTCAAGCTTTACAAGTCCGGCATCAGGTATGAGCTTTTCCATTTTCTCTCCGTCGGAGAGCGGTGTAGCGGTATCATTCACGCCCCATACAAGAAGTGTAGGGCACTTGATATTGGGCAGATAGGGCTCTAAGTCCTCGTTTACCACCTTGACCATGACCTGTCTCATCATAGGTGAAGCGGCGGCATAGTCTGCGCTTCCCATTTTCTTGCGGAAGTTCTCCAGAGCGTCCGGAGCAAGCTTCTGCATGAGCTTTGTTGAAAGGAATGCCTTTCCTATTTTATAATAGCGTGTGCGCCAGCTCTTCTTGTTGGACTTTGGCGGCATGATGCCTGCGCTGTCCACAAGTATCACCTTTGTGACCTTGAATGGAAGCTCCTTGAGACTGTGCATTTTTATAATTACTCTTCCGCCGAAGGAATGTCCAAGGAGCATTACCTCCTTGACGTTGTAGTCCTTTATAAAATCTATGACGAACTGCACATAGCTTCCGACATCCCATACCTCATGAGGCTCTTCACTCTCGCCGAAGCCGGGCATATCCATTGCGACCACCTTGTATTTCTTTGAGAGAAGGTCTATCATATTTGCAAAGAGCTTTATGTTGCTGCCCCAGCCGTGGAGCAGGACTATAAGGTCGCCTTCGCCTTTTTCCTCATAGTTTATCTTTAAACCGTTAACTGTTTTGTTCAATTCTCTTATCTCCGTTTATATATATTTGCCGTGCTTTCTTCGTCTGCACATACACAAATAATTATAACATGACAGCCACTTAATGTCAATTGCCTGATATGAAAAATATAACAAATACCGGAGCTTGTCATTGGTGCATTTTTCACGGCGCAAAAAATCCCGGAATCGGCAATGTGCTGCTTCCGGGATATGTATTTGCTTATAGCATCTCATCTGTATGTACGAACAGTATATTTTCTTCGATGATGAAATCGTTCTGTGCCTTTTGCAGGCTGATATTATCTGCGGCAGCGGCTTTCTTCTCCTTGTGGGAGATAACGCTCCACATAATGATATTGATTATCATAAACACACCTGCGGCAACAGCGATGACCATTAATTCATATATCGTCATATCCTGCTCCTTTACGGTTCAGCCCTGAATATAGCTGCGGAGATATTGTCTCTTTCGTCACGCTTCTTGACGGTATCGATAAGCTGCCTCAGTTTTGTCTGCATGACCTTTTTTGTCCTGACTTTTGACGGGGACAGCTCCTTAAGGAGCTCCTTTTCGGAAAGGACATGACGGAAACCGTCAGAGCAAAGCATATAGTTCACACCAAATTCAAGCTTGCCGAAGGTGATATCCGGCGAAACACTGTCTGCAACGCCTATACACCGGGTAAGAGCGTTCCTTCGGGGATCCTTGAGAGCCTCCTCGGGAGTCATATTGCCACGTTTTATCTCACGGTTCACGAAGGTGTGATCCTCGGTGAGTATATCAAGGCTGTCGGAGAGCTTATATATACGGGTATCGCCCACATGGAAGGTCATCATTTCAGAGTTGAATATGAGGATGCCGGTGCAGGTAGTGCCCAGTTTTATCTGGCACTGTCTGCCGTGCTCGATTATCTTCTGATTGAGCGCAGCCAGGCGCTCGGCAATTTTTCTGCCGATCTCATTCCAGTTCCAGTTATCCAGTTCGTCGGGGATTTCCTTCTCGAACCAGTCTGAAAAGCTTCTTACAACAGCGGCGCTGGCAAGCTCTCCCTTTGAGAGGCCTCCCATTCCGTCGCATATCATTATCAGAGCAACTCTGCCCTGACGGCATTTAGCGGTTTTCACGCATACGCTGTCCTGATTGACCTGTTTCGTTGTGCCGATATCAGTATCGGCGGCTGCGATGTATTCCATGCTTCACCCCTTTGCAGCGTCAATCCTCCTTGAAATCGAACTCCTCATTTGAGAGCCTGAGGAGGTCGCCGTTATTCAGCTTGACCTCAGTCTGAGCCGGGATACGTGAGTTGTTGACAAAAGTTCCGTTGGTGGAATTGCTGTCTACTATATAATATACATTTCCTCTGCGGTAGACAGTTGCGTGCATACGGCTGACAGTCTTGTTGTTTGTCACGCAGTAATCCACCTTTGCTCTTTCCTTGCCAATAGTGAAGACATTCTTGCTGATGAGCACTGTCTCATTTGTGGAGCGGCGCAGAAGCTTTGCAGGGGGAGCATCGGGCTCGTTGGGCTTGTAATCACTGAGGACCACTGTTCCCTCGTCATCTGCACTGAACTGATCGGCAAGATTATAATCCGGCGGAGGTACAGGCTCTGTCCTCTTGGGAGTGAAGGGGATCGGCGGAGGTCCTGCCGGAGCAGCGTCAACGCCGGGCTTTGAGACAGGCTTCTCTGCTTTTTCAGCAGGCTGAACATATCCCTGAACAACAGTCGTAGGCGGCTCGTCGTCATCGCTGTCGGCAGACTTCTTCGGAACTGCCTTGACCTTGACGGGCTTGACCATGACTTTGTGTATACGTTTTTTCTCAGGCTTGACTTCCTCTGCCTTAGGAGCAGCAGGAGCTTCTTCCTTAACAGGCTCAGGCTTGATCTCCTCTGCCTTAGGAGCCTCGGGAGCTTCTTCCTTGACTGGCTCAGGCTTGACTTCCTCTGCCTTAGGAGCAGCGGGAGCTTCTTCCTTGACTGGCTCAGGCTTGACTTCCTCTGCCTTAGGAGCAGCGGGAGCTTCTTCCTTGACTGGCTCGGGCTTGGGTTCCTCAGCCTTTGGAGCCTCGGGAGCTTCTTCCTTTACTGGCTCAGGCTTGATCTCCTCAGCCTTTGGAGCCTCGGAAGCTTCTTCCTTTACTGGCTCGGGCTTGGGTTCCTCAGCCTTTGGAGCCTCGGGAGCTTCTTCCTTTA
>ERZ795051.1867-NODE-1867-length-25208-cov-5.342027_pt1 | contig 25208 bp, 19 predicted proteins | sample MGYA00375135_ERZ795051 | MGnify/ENA primary metagenome ERZ795051 (study PRJEB30180, sample SAMN05720222) | activated sludge metagenome | isolation source: Anaerobic digester | place: Japan | collected 2015-05-26 ... | reverse complement strand
CATTAGCCGCGAAATTTTGCATTGGATTATTATCGTTATTATAAAAATCCCATCCTACAAGGTCATCTACTTTATTTCCACCTTCTCCTGCATCAACACCATTTCCACCACTAATTGTGCCCGCATTCCAATCAATTGTCATACCAGGAGATTCAGCAGGATTTATCCAGATATTAGCTCTCAAATCAGGATGATTCCATTTTACTCCAGAATCTGTAATAGCCACTAAAACATCATGACTACCAAGTGTATAATCCCATGCTTCAAAACTATGCACTAAAGTATGAGCATACTGTAAATCTAACATAGGGTCATTAGTAACATACTTAGGACGGTTGATACCTTCAAATTCTGCATAAACCAAATTCGGGTCCTTAGATAAAAGTTCCACTGCTTTATCCATATTATCATCACTTTCTAAATAGAGACGGTAGTGATTTTGCAGGTAAATTCCATTATCGTTCCATTCAGGAACTTTTACATAAGGATGCATCTGTTTCATATCCACAATATGCAATTCCTTTGCCAACTGGTCAAATGAACTCATCCCCGTTGAAACAATTCCATCTTGCACATCAAAATTAACAACTCCATCTAAATTGGGAATGGCTGTTTTCGTAAAACAAGCAATAATTGTTTTCGAATAGAATAGTTCGGGATCAAAATTGATTGCCGTAAGAACGCCAATCGCTATGATCAGCATTAAAAGTATACTCAGCTTTTTCATTTCTACCTCAAAGGTATTTTTTTCCCTCTATTATATAAAGGGAAATTTAGTCAAATCCTTTTTTATTTATTTGAGACACTAATATAGAATAAGTTCCTCTTTCTTAGTATATTGATGATGGTACATTTTTTTTACGATAGCATTTTTTATCTGCGAAAAATCAGGATCAGACCTAACTACTTCAAAGGCATCCTGACGAGCTATTTTTAGTATTTCTTGATCGCGCACAATATTAGCAAAACGGAATTGAGGCATTCCTGATTGCTCAAAACCAAAAAGATCACCCGGACCTCGCAATTCCAAATCTTTTTCTGCTATAATAAAACCATCGGTAGTTTTAGTCATAGTGGTAAGCCTTTGCCAGGCAACATCGTTAACAGGTTGATGTTCAATTAAATAACAATATGCTTGTTCACTACCTCTTCCCACTCTACCCCGCAATTGATGTAATTGAGCTAAACCAAAATGTTCAGAATGTTCTATAATCATTACATTGGCATTAGGAACATCTACTCCAACTTCAATAACTGTAGTAGAAACCAGTATTTTTATTTCTCCCGCTTTAAAACGCTTCATAATAGCGTCCTTTTCTTTCACAGGCATCTTTCCGTATAATAAACAGGCAGGGTATTCTGGAAATATCTTTTTGGAGATGTATTCATAAAGCTTGGTAGCGTCCAGAAGAGATATTTTTTCTGATTCTTCTACTAAAGGGCAAACAATATAAACCTGCCTCCCTTTTTCCAGCTCTTTGCGCACTTCAATATAAACTGTATCAATTTTACTAGAAGGACGGATAATTGTTCTAACTGGTTTTCGCGTGGGGGGAAGTTCATCTAAAATACTCACTTCCAAATCACCATAAACGGTCATAGCTAAACTGCGCGGAATAGGAGTTGCAGATAAATATAATAAATCAGGATGTAATGCCTGGCGAGCTAAACGCGCTCTTTGTTCAACCCCAAAACGATGTTGTTCATCAACACAGGCAAATCCTAAGCGTTTAAAACTTATATCTTTCTGTATCAGGGCATGTGTTCCAATCACAATTTGAGCTTCACCTTCGGCAATTGCATTTTTTGTTTCCTCTTTACCTTTATATACTCCACCCTTAAGTAAGCAGACCTTAATCTCAGAATCTTTCAAAAGTTGGGAAATTGTTTCATAATGTTGTTCAGCAAGAATTTCTGTGGGAGCCATCATAGCTGCCTGATAATCATTTTCTACAGCCAAAAGCATTGCAAAAAGAGATACCACTGTTTTTCCACTACCTACATCACCTTGAAGCAAACGACTCATCTGTTTTTCGGAACACATATCATTAAATATTTCCCATAACACTTTTTTCTGTGCACTAGTTAGCGTAAAGGGCAGTTTTCTATAGAGAGCAGTTGTGAGCTGTTTTTTATTGATAAAATTAATTCCAGTGGTTGTTGTAGTATGAAACAATTTATGTCTCGCCCATAAAAGCTGGGAATAGAAAAAATCCTCATAGGCAAAACGGCGCCGGACCATTTCAATCTCTTGCGGATTTTGCCCAAAATGCATCTTTTGAAGGGCAATATGTCTTTCCAGGAAATGATGTTTTGTCAATATATATTCCGGCAAATTTTCCTCTATTAAACCAGTATAAAGAGAGAAAGCATTATACATAAGCTGACGCATTAACTTTTGAGAAATACCTTCTGTTAAAGGATAAACAGGTAAAACTTCTCGCTTTTTCCAAAAATCATCTTTCGTATCTTCGCTATCATCAATCAATTCAAAATCTGGATGCACCATCTGCAGCTGGCCATTAAATTCAGAAATTGTTCCATTTAACCAAACTAATCTGCCCGGGATAAACAATTTTTCATATACGGGAGGGTAAGTAAACCAGGAACATATAAGCCCAACTTTTCCATCACTGACACCTATATTGAGTATCTTTTTGCCTTTCAAAGAAGTATGAACATCAACCCAAGAAATCATAGCTGTAAAAGCAAGCATATCACCTGGTTTCAAATCTTCTAAATGAGCACTTAATTTCCGGCTAATATATAACTTAGGAAAATGTTCCATTAAGTCCAAAATGGTCTTAATACCCAGCTTACCTAAAAGTCGGGCTCGATTTTCGCCAACCCCTTTCAGGTATTTAATTTCGCTATGTAAATCTGTAGTTTTTTTGCTTTCTGCCATAACAAAATCCAATATAGATAATAAGCTGGATTTGTCAATCTCCGCATTAACAAAGTTAAATTATGTGAAGAACTATACCTAAAGTGGGAGATGATACCAATTTTATTATTGCCATATCCTTATTTGCAGCTTGGCAATCTACATAAAAGTGATTGTATCTTACTCTATATTCAGCTAAAATATAAGCTATAAAAAACCAGTCCTTCTTAATTATCTGCGGTGGAATTGCCGTGGGGCTGCTCGGGTTTTTGCCCATCAGCACCAGGGTAATAGCAGGGTAGCTATCAAGGAAGAAACAAGAGTGTTTTTCTAAAAAAAATAGTATTTTGGTTAATGGGGAAGTTATCTGTTTTACAAATAAAAAGAGGTAGATCTGTCTGTTTCTATTTCGGGATAAAGTACGCATTTAGCCAAATCTAAAGATTGACAACAAAACAAGTATAATATATATTGAACCAATATATGAGGATATTATGAAGAGAACTGTTCTAATGGCATTAATGGTTGGTTTTGTAATGGCATCCAGTCTTCAAGGAGAAAATCTGTCTGCTTCACTGCAAACAAATATTGAAACAGAAAACATAGCCTACGAAGATTATTCTCCTCTTACTGAAAAAGATATTTATGAACTAAAAAATCTGTTGCAAGAAATTCAATTAAACCCTTCAGATCTCAATTTTGAGAAGGATTGGGACCTTTCTACCTGGGGTAAGAGCGAAGAATTTTTGCACGCCTTGCAGGAACCTTATTATGGTTTGAAAAAAATGCAGGAATATAGAAATGCAGCAAATAAGTCAGATACGGATGATGGCTTTGCTTTTTTGGCAGATTTACTATATAAAAATGCTATCGATGATTCGGGCTCGATTTCTATTTATCGAGAATATAAACAAATCTATCAGCAGAATTTTTGGCGTGAAGTTCAGCAGCCCCAAGACCTTTTTCCTTTTTATGAAACTGCTCTGAAGGATATTATCCCTATTTTGGCTGAGGCTTATGCGGATTATAATTCTGAGCTGTGGAGTAAATATATTTCCTATCTATTTACGGCTCTGATAGAAAGTGAAGATAAAGAAGCTTACTCTACCTATTTTAATCAGCATAATATACCAGAAACAAGAGATGTTGAAGATTGCGAGATCAAGAAACAAATGGGGCTTCTTTTGGAGCCAGCTATCTTGAAAGCAGGTATGCAATTTCTGGCTTTAGGGGATGTGTTGAAGAATGAAGCAGGAAAACTACTCTATAAAAATAAGAAACCCATAATTAAAACCGGTAAATTTGGAACAATGATTATCGGAACGGTTCACGATGATGTTTATAGTGAAAAACTATTAAAAAAGCCACTTATTCTGCTTATTGATCCCTCAGGAAATGATAAATATGAATTTTCTCTGGCTACCGGTTATGATAACTATACCTATCTTCTGATTGATTATAAAGGAGATGATAGCTATTTGAACCCAAAAATAGGGGAGATGTTTTTTGCTTTATCGGGCTTGGGAATTTCCTATGATCTACAGGGAAATGATATTTATAAAACAGGTGATTTTTCTTTTGCTGCAATGATGGGGATGCAATTACACCGAGATTTTCAAGGTAACGATATATATCAAAGTGGTCTATTTAGTCAAGGTGCTGCAATTCGAGGGCTTTCGCTCCTTCAAGATTGCCAGGGAAATGATATTTATAACGCTACTTGCCTTGCTCAAGGTTTGGGTTCAATTCGTTCTGCAGGTGCTATATTGGATATGGAAGGAGCCGATAATTATCTGGTTGGGGGAAAATATTTTCATTCACCTTTGATGCCTAATGACTATTTAACCCTTGGACAGGGAGTTGGTTTTGGTTTGCGTCCTGATTTTGCTGGCGGATTTGGCCTTTTATATGATAAAAATGGAAATGATCGTTATTTGGGTGGGGTTTATGCCCAAGGAGTTGCCTATTGGTATGCTTTGGGGATGTTGATTGATGAAGCTGGAAATGATGTTTATAATGCAATTTATTATCCTCAAGGTTCGGGAATTCATCTGGCGGCAGGTTTCCTTTTTGATGGGCAAGGAGATGATGCATATTACAGTAGACACGGTCCTGGACAGGGTGCGGGTCACGATTGGGGTTTAGGAATTTTAATTGATGCCCAGGGTAATGATGCCTATTCTATTGAAGGAGGAAATGGTTTAGGTTTAAGTAATTCCGTTGGAATTTTTGTGGATAAAAGCGGAAATGATCGCTATGAACGCAAAAATTCCCAAAATTATGGTTATGCTGCCTATAGTAGAGCTACAGGTAGTATAGGTCTTTTTTTGGATGAAGGTGGTATAGATACATATCCGGATACCCTTATGGCAAATGGAACAATATGGAAAAAGGGAACTTATGCTGTTGGAAAAGACATAACCCAAACAGAAGAAAAAGATGATCTTACAAAAAATGAAATGCCTATGCTAACTCCTCCTGCTCCTGATGATTCTATAGAAAATATTTTTGCTGCTGCTGCTGAATGGGAAGTTGGTAATGCCATTGAAAGAGTAAAAAAAGCCAGAGAAATTATGCTTGACAGAGCTGAAGAGGCAAGCGAATATATTCTTAAATATAAACTTAATACAAAATCCGGATTGGAATATCGCGCCTTGGAAGTTATGGTTAAAGAAAACGAGAGTTTTAAACAGCTACTATTTAACTATACTGATGATGCGGATAGTTTGAAAGCTAAAAACGCTTTGGCATTAATAGCAGGTGTTGGAGATAGCACTTTAATTGAACCTATAAGAAAACACCTGAATAATGGAAAGTATATTACTACCTGTCTTTCTCTTTTAGGCAGTATCAAAAGTGAAGAGAGCGTTAATTTACTTGCTGAATATGCATTTCATCCCTGTGAACGCTATCGCTATTTGGTAGCGCGTTCTTTGAAACAAATTAATACTCCTCAAGCTCATAACTACCTGATAAAGATGGCTGATGACAGTTCTTTTCTGGTAAAAACCCTAATTCGAAAATTTAAAGAGGAACAACAATGAAAGACGAAAAACAAATCTTTGAGGATTATCTTAACTCACTTGAACTGGAAAACATAAACCAATTAATGAAACGCTTTGAACATTATCATAATTTGCTGTATACTACTAATCGTAAGGTTAATCTGGTTTCCCGTAATATACCTTCGGATAGATATTGGGTGCAGCATTTTCTTGACAGCTTAGTTGCTTTGGAATGTTTGGATTTAGAAGGAAAATTTGTTTTGGATTTCGGTTCGGGAGGTGGTTTACCTGGAATTCCTCTTAAACTTGCCGTTCCAGATTTTAATTTAACACTTCTGGAATCGGTACAAAAGAAATCCCGGGTTTTGCGTGAATTTGTGGATGCCCTATCTCTTTCAGCAACAAATGTTGAAGCGAGTCGTTTAGAAGATTATGCTTATGTGGCAAGGCGTCCAAGCTACGATATAATAGTTTGCAGAGCCATTTCTTTGGAGGAACGTTATATTTCTCCCATAAGGAGATTGCTGAAACCAAGCGGAATGGTTGTTTTTTATAAAGCTCAGAAACTGGATGATGTGCAAAACCTGCATTATGAAGTCCTGTTGGATAAAAAATATCCTTCCTTGGGTCAACGCAAATTAATTGGTATTAAACAGCGAGACCTTATGCTGCGTTAAGTTTATAAAATGAAAGGATATATATGCCCAATATTATAACTGTAGTAAACCAAAAAGGTGGCGTTGGAAAAACAACAACAGCCGTAAATCTGGCTGCTGCATTGGCAGTTTTAGAAAAAAGGACTCTATTAGTGGATTTTGACCCTCAGGGAAATGCTACCAGCGGAGTTGGAATCGATAAAGATAAGGTAGAATTGCAGATATATGATGCCTTAATAGATAGAGCTCCAATAGAAAAAACAATCCTAGCTACTTCCACAGAAAACTTATATTGCATTCCTGGAAATATAAATTTAACAGGAGCGGAAATTGAACTGGTTCAAGAATATGCGCGTGAGCATAAATTGAAAAATGCCTTACAGCCGATAGTAAATTCATTCGAATATATTATAATTGATTGTCCTCCTTCACTTGGTTTGTTAACTGTTAATGCTATGACAGCTGCTACGGAAGTTTTAGTTCCTATTCAATGCGAATATTATGCTTTGGAAGGAGTTAGCCAATTACTTACTACTATTCGTTTGATTCAAAAAAACTTAAATCCCGGATTAAATATTCTGGGAGTGCTGTTAACGATGTTTGATAAAAGAGTAAATCTATCTTTGCAAGTAGCTAAAGAAGTTCATCGCTATTTTAAAGAGAAAGTTTTTCGTACAATTATTCCGCGCAATGTTAAATTAACAGAGGCACCTGGTTTTGGGAAACCTATTTTTCTTTATGATATAAGATCTCCGGGTGCGATGAGTTACCTTAATCTGGCTAATGAAGTTATCAATAGAAGTAAATAGGTAGTTATTTATGAATGATCGTTTAGGACGAGGTCTTTCAGCTCTAATTCCAGAAAATGATCTTGAAGAAAATCCCAAATTGGGTATTAGTACTCTGCCGATTGACAGTATAAAACCCAATCGTTATCAACCACGGAAAATATTCGATGCAGAAAAGCTGGCTGAGCTTACTGAATCCATCAAAGAAAATGGCATTATTCAACCCTTGATTGTTACCAAGACTACTTCTTCGGAATATGAATTAATCGCTGGAGAAAGAAGATTGGAAGCAGCCAAATTAGCTGGTCTGGAAAAAGTGCCGGTTGTTATTCGTAGTGTTTCGAAAAAGGAACAGCTTCAGTTTGCTTTAATTGAAAATATCCAACGGGAAGATTTGAATCCTATCGAAGAAGCTCTTGCCTATAATGCTTTAGTTGAAGATTTTGGATTAACTCATAACCAAATATCTGAAATTGTAGGAAAAGATAGAGCTACAATAACAAATTCTCTGCGTTTATTGAAACTACCGGAAAGAATTAAACAGATGCTTATTTCAGGAGAATTGAATTCGGGACAGGCACGCGCTGTTCTTTCTGTGAAACCTGAACTGCAAATTAGTTTTGCTGAATACATTATTAAATATAATTTAACTGTTCGTGAAGCTGAAGATAAAGCGAAAACTTATTCTGAAGACAAAACTGCAGCACCGCAAAAAGCAAAAACAAGTTCCCGGGTTGTAGATCTGGAAAAAGAATTGCATCAGCTATTTAAGATGAAAGTTAAGGTTCAAGAAGCTAATGGTAAAGGGAAAATAACCTTCGTCTATAAATCGGAGGAAGAACTTTTGAAATTTAAAACTATCTTAGATAAAATAAGGCAGGAATAATGAAGAGCGTGATTGTTACCGGAGGCGCAGGTTTTATTGGGGCAAACTATTTGCATACCCTTTTTGCCGATGAGAATTTTTCAGGGAAAATACTAAATATAGATAAACTTACTTATGCTGGAAACTTGGATAGCTTGCAGGATTTAGAGAGTAAATATGGAAACTCTCGTTATTTCTTTGTAAGGGCAGATATCTGCGATGCTGAAAAAATGAAGGAAGTAATAAATCAGTTCAAACCAGATACAATTGTCCATTTTGCTGCCGAATCACATGTAGATCGCAGTATTGATGGTCCGATGGAATTTGTTAAAACAAATCTGGTGTGAACAGCTACTTTGCTAAATGCTGCTTTGGAATATTATCGAACTTTGCAGGAAGCCGAAAAGAAAAATTTTCGATTTCATCATATTTCTACTGATGAAGTATTTGGCTCTTTAGGAGAATCAGGTATGTTTACAGAAGAGACAGCTTATGATCCTTCTTCTCCCTATTCAGCTTCCAAAGCAGGTTCCGATCATTTAGTCCGTGCCTGGCAGAGAACTTTTGGACTACCTATTACTATTTCTAATTGTTCCAATAACTATGGTCCTTATCAATTTCCTGAGAAGCTGATCCCTTTAATGATTCTAAATTGCTTGGCTCATAAACCTTTACCTGTTTACGGAAAAGGACTAAATGTGCGCGATTGGCTTTTCGTTACAGACCACTGTGAAGCTATCAATATTATTATCCGTAAAGGTAAATTTGGCGAAACCTACAATATCGGAGGCCACAATGAAATGAAAAACATCGATATTGTAACTACGATATGTAAAATTTTAGACGAACTGGAACCTTCACCCACTCTGAATAGTTACACTGAACTAATTACCTATGTGAAAGATAGGCCTGGCCATGATTTACGCTATGCTATTGACGCCGGCAAAATTGAAAAGGACTTGAGATGGAAACCTGCTGAAACTTTTGAGACTGGCATCCGAAAAACCATCTCTTGGTATCTGGAAAACCGTGAGTGGTGGCAAAATATTCAAAATAATAATTACCGCCAAGAACGCTTGGGGCTTGGATAAAATTAACTTTTCTACAGACCAGTAAGAACTTCTTGACAAAATATGAATTTAGCATATCATATAAAGAAACAGCAAATAAATCTAAAGGATAAAAAATGAAAAAAGATGTAGTGAACTACTTTCTCGAACTTATAGCTATTGATAGCGAATCTAAAAATGAGCGAGCAGTGATTGATAAATTAAAATTGGATTTGGAACAACTGGGGGCAATAGTTGAAGAAGATGATTGCTATACCAAAACTAATGGTAATGCAGGTAATTTGTATGCCTATTTCCCTGGTACAATAAATAAAAAACCTCTTCTTCTTTGTGCACATTCTGATACTGTAACTCCCGGAAAAGCAATAAAACCAACTATTGCCAGTGGTCGCATTTTCAGCGATGGAACTACAATTTTGGGTGCGGATGATAAATCTGGAATTTCAGAAATTATGGTAGCCATAAAGAATATTAAAGATAAAGGTATCGAGCATGCACCTATCGAAGTGCTGATTACTGTTTCGGAAGAAATAGGACTTTTAGGGGCTAAATGCTTTGATAAATCCAAATTACAATCCAAAATCGGCTATGCATTAGACAGCCATCAGGTTGGTGAATTAACAATTGGAGCTCCTTACCAAAATACTTTTTGCATCACTTTTTATGGTAAAGAAGCTCATGCTGGAGTGGAACCTGAAAAAGGACTAAATGCAATTCGTTTGGCCGCTGAGTCCATTGTAGCAATGCCTAATGGAAGAATCGATTTTGAAACTACTTGTAATTTAGGAGCTATTTATAGTGGCTCACCTACCAATATTGTCCCTAAGGAAGTTGTGGTTAAAGGTGAAGCTCGTAGCCATAAAAAAGCGAAGCTGGATCAGGTTTGTGACGAGATCAAACAAGCTGTAATTTCTACTGTTAAACGCTATAATGACCAAAATGGTAATGCCTCTTACAAATTTGAATTGGAACAAGAATATGAGGCTTTTTTTATCCCAAATAATGCTCCAGTTGTTTCTCTTGCTGAAAATGCTCTACGCGCTTTAGATATTCCCTCGAATATAAAAATTGGAGGGGGTGGTAGTGATGCTAACATCTTTAATGCCGGAGGCATACAAATGATCATAGTTGGCACAGGGATGAACAATGTTCATACTGTAAATGAAGATATTACTGTAGATCAACTTTATAAAGGTTCTGCATTTGTAGAACAGTTAATCATTCAATATGCGGAGAATTAAATGGGACTAAAACTGTGTTTAATTGGTTATGGGAAAATGGGAAAAATGCTGGCAAATTTAGCCACTAACTATGATTGCACAGTTGTTTCTATTATAGATCCTCAACAAAATAACTACCACAGTGAAATTTCGTTGCAATCAATTGGCGAGGCAGAAGTTTGTATCGATTTCAGCCACCCTTCAGTAGTGCTGGATAATATTCAAAAAGTGCTTTCCTATAAGAAAAATATGGTTGTGGGAACTACCGGCTGGTTTGATCATTTAGAGGAAGTACAAAAAATGGTGGAAAATTCGGCTTCAGGTCTGATTTATGGAGCTAATTTCTCCATTGGTATGAATATCTTTAATCGCTTAGTAGCAGAAGCAACGAAAGCCTTTGATCGTTTTCCCGATTATGATGTCTACGGTTTGGAAATGCATCATAATCAAAAAGCAGATAGTCCTTCCGGAACAGCTATTGAGCTTTCCAAAACTATATTAGCCAACAGCAGCCATAAAAAAACTACTCTATTTGATCCTGCATATAGAAAAATTGAACCGAGTGAATTACATTTTGTTTCATTACGAGCCGGTTCAATTCCAGGAACACATAAAGTCGGTTTTGATAGTGAAGCCGACACAATTGAGCTTAGTCATTGTGTGCGTTCTCGTAGTGCATTAGCTTCTGGTGCTTTACAGGCAGCAAAATGGATTAAAGACCGCAAGGGCTTTTATAGCTTTAGCGATATGGTTTCTTCCGTTTTATGCTGATACCTTTTATTAAAATGAATGCACAGGGTAACGATTTTGTTATTCTGGATTATTTTGCGCCTGAACTTGTTACTTTAAAGGAACTTAATTATTCCTCCCTGGCTTTAGAAGTATGTAGACCTCATTTTGGCATTGGGGCTGATGGCTTAGTTTTATTAAAGCCCTCCACAGAATTTGATGCTCAAATGATAATTTTCAATGCCGATGGTTCACAAGCTGAAATGTGTGGCTCTGCTTTACGATGTGTAACCTGGCTTCTATACAAGAAAACAGAAAAAAGGGAATTTGAGATTCTTACTGATTCTGGAGTAAAAAAATGCCAGGTAAACAACGATAAAACAATAACTGCTAATTTGGGTTTACCCAAAATGCTAAAAAGAAAGTACAATGCTGAGGGCTTCACAGGAGATCTGATTGAAATTGGCAATCCCCATTTTATTGTTTGGCAGAATAATTCTGATGATGACCCACATATAAAATATGGTCCACTTTTGGAACATCACCAGGGTTTTCCCGATACTGTGAATGTTCATTTTGCTTACCTGATAAATAGAAATGAGATAGCTATCAAAATTTGGGAAAAAGGTTGTGGAGCAACTTTTGCCTGTGGAACAGGAGCTTCAGCAACTGTCTATAGTGGTATCATTAATGGCTTTTTGGATAACGAAGTTAAGGTTAATATGCCAGGAGGAACTGTAAAAATTTCAGCCACCGCACAGGGGTATTTACTAAGTGGGGAAGTTTATGAAACCTTCCAAGGAGTATTCAAATGGAGAATTTAGGTAAGTACCTTCTGGAATTGCGTTTACAGCGTGGTTACAGCTATCAGGATATCTGGAATGAACTTCGTTTCAAAGAAGATCAGATAAAAGCAATTGAAGAAAATCGCTTATCTGCATTAGGACCCTATGGCATTGCAAAAGCTGTTGTTTTTAATTATGCTCGTTACCTTGAAGCCGATTTGAATTCTGTGATGAATGCCTTTTCCATTATGATGCCGGAAAGTAATAAACCTGAATTTAAACCCGCTACCACAGTTAAAGAAAAAAAGATTATGCTCTCCACCAATTTTATGTGGACCCTGGGGATTTTAGTTATTATTATTATCCTGGGTTCAATTCTCTGGTATGCCTATAATCAAAATTGGCTTAGACCCCCGAATTTCTTCACCGCCAAAAAATCCGATTCTACAGCTGTTAGCATCAAAGAGCAAAAAGAAGAAACAAAACCTGATACTTTGCGTCAACATCTACAGGCAATTAGTGAAGCCATACCTAAAACTAATAATATAAAAATTGATAATTTAGATAGCAAAACTGTCCCTCCAGATACAACTGATTATCTTGGCAATATTTTGGGTGATAGCCCTATTAATGTCCCTATCCATTAGCCAGATTATTATCTTACAGCTACCCTCTAAGAACTTTTTAAAAAATCCAAATCTGAGATAGTGAAAAATTATAATTTTTTTGCTATTGTAACATCTTTATATTCAGTTAGTTAGCTAATTCGGCAAAAAATTTTAGCAATCTAATGGCCAGATTGCTAAAATTTTTCTTGCTTTTTTTGTGCCTTCGATTATATTAATTAGTGAACAATAAAAATTCAAGGAGGTTCAAAATGAAACTCGTACCTTATCGTAGAACTAATGAACTAAGACCAATGAGCAGTATGCTCAATTTATTCGACGATTTTTTCAATCGCTTTTACGAAGAGGAAGTTGGAGATGATAATTTCCAACCGATGGCAATGGATATAATTGAACAGGATAAGGAATTCCAGGTTTTGGCTAATCTGCCTGGATTTAAGAAAGATGATGTAAAAATAAGTATTCATGATAATCAATTAATAATTGAGGCCAATTGCAATACTACCAAAGAAGAGACAAAAGGAACTGTATATCGCTGCGAAAGATACAGTGGCAGCTATCGCAGAAATCTTGTCCTTCCTGAAAATGCCGAGATTTCTAAAATCTCTGCTAAGATGGAAGATGGAGTGTTGAAACTAACTATTCCGAAGAAAGAACCCTCTCCCAAGAAAGAGATTAGCATTCAGTAATCTCTGGAAACAAACAAACTATGAGGATTGCGCCTAGCTGGCGCAGTCCTTTTTTTGTAGTTAAAGCTAATTTATGAAACAAGAAAAGTGTTGCAAAAATGTAAAAGTATAAAGTGCACGCTAAGCAATTAAGCGTGAGAAGTGGTTGATGAAGACATCAATTTTCTTGTTTTTTTCCAGAGATTACGCCACCATCGCTATGATTGTGTTGGTCTTTGAGTTAAAATCGGTTTTGCTTGTGATCTGCCATACAATTTCGTTCTTTTTTGCTATCTTTGAATAAGGTCATTAATTATCTCATAGAAAATGCCGATTTTGACTTAAAGCCGACAGGATAGCAAAATGCCGATTTTGACTTAAAGCCGACAGATTATTAACGTCTCCATCGTTATTATCTGTCATCCCTCTGGGACTTTTATATCCATTCATTATATCCCCGGGTTAAAACCCGTCGTTAGTATGTATCGTTCATAACGGAACTTTTGTCTAACTTCTATTTTTACAAGGGGCTTACACCAACATCAGAAAAAGGGCAAGCAAAAGAATTATATACAGGGATCAATTTTATTTCGGTACTGGTGGTTCCTTTCTATCAGGTTGCAACAAAAATGAACTCTTTGTTTCACCTTTTCAGCTTTCCACTTCTTTGCGGAGCTTCAGCGAGCTCCGGCTACCTTCTTCCTCTCGACTCCAAGACCCCTCGCCCTCAAGACCTCTCGACTCCAAGACCCCTCGACTTCTCGTCCCTTCAGTTACATTTTCAGAAGCTTGTGGATGATCGTTCTTTGCTCACTTTTAACTATTATAAGGTAAATACCGGAAGGAACAGCCCTATTTTTATTATCCAAGCCATCCCAGGCAAAATGTTGTAAACCTGTATCCAAAGGAATAGTTTCCATTTTCCTAATTAGCTGTCCTTTAATGTTATAGATGTATATTTTACTTTCCGTTGCAGAACTAAGTTTTAGTTCCAATACCACAGACGAACTGAAGGGATTTGGATAGCTATGTAAACATTCAATTTTATCAGGTGGCAGAGGAGGATTTTCCGGTTCAGGATTAGGTAAAATCAGAACTATCGGACCCAAAACATTGTTAATTCCATTATAGGCAATTGTTTCCAGCCAATAGTAAAGTGTATCGGCAAGGGGCAATTCAGAATCATAAAAACTATAATGATAGCCGCTTGCACCGCCTATTGCAGAAATTATGGAAGCATTCAATTTTAGGGCAGAAGAAAAATCAGGCCTATCATTTCTGTAGAGATTATAGCCAGCGAGATTAGTTTCAGAAGCTGTATTCCAAAAAATATTGGCACCATTAGCATAGACAGCATAGAAAGCAGTAAGTTCTACAGGCAGTGTAACTTCTTCTGCCGTAAAGAAATCCATAATGCATTTCAGGAGGTTTGCTCTCGTATTAGGAAAAGTTCCATCCGTTAATTCACTTAAAGCATAGCTAAACACAAAGCTGCGTTCATTATAGCCACCTGCACTGGCAACTGCCACACATCCATAATCACTTTCCTCAAAAGCACTTCTGGCATAAGGATAAAGAGCCGTAAAACGATCTATATAATCCACTTTAGTTTGCGTGGAACCAGTAAAATTCATTCCGGAAGTTGGAGTATTAGAAACGCCGCTAAGATTATTTATAGCATTGGTTTGTCCATCCTCAGCATTCATTATTCCCAAGAGAGGCAAAAGAACTTCATCCGCATCTTGCTCGCCTTGAACATCAGGAAGATAGTATCCAAAATCGAATCCGACCACATCCACGCCTTCAATATATACTTTTCCGCCAGAAATTAAATAACTGTATAACGCATTATACATAAGTAGGTTATCAAAACGAACAATGTTACTGCCCACTGCTCCAAAACTTAAAAAGACCGCTTCAAAACTGTAAAACGAACTGGGGAAAGTAGTTCCGTAAACACAGTCATAACCCAAATCCTGCAAAGTGTTATTAATAAAGGTTCCGCTCATATCTCTTCCTCCGGCAACTCCTTCCCACACAAATATTCCTCCCGCATTAATTAATATACTAAAAGACAGATTAGCTCCAGCAACTACAGGATAATCGGCAACTGTATTTAAAGTAAAAGTAACATATTGAGAAGTTGCACTTGGCAAAACATAAATGCTAAATACATTTTCCAGAAGAAGATAACCATCGGCAGGAATAGTTTGACTATGGCTTCCGGATAGGATATTTACATAAGAATTGCCTGTGGAAAGCGTAAAATTACCATTGGAAGCATATTCTCCGTAGCTTCTTAACAGCAAATTGACCGAGAATGTCTCATCAGGTTCAACCGCCAAATTTCCATTTGCATCGGTTGCTCCTCTATTTTCTATTAAAGCAAGCCGAATTTCAACATCGGGAAGGGGATTGCTTTCTTGCAACGCACGGCGGGCATTAAGTTTTCCTTCACCCAAAAGATTTTCCCTGCCAAGATTTACGGCATCTACATCATCGCAGCTACCTTTGATTCTATCTCTCAGTTCTGTTTGGCTTATTTCCGGAAGATAGGATTGGATTAATCCTGCCAAAGAACTTGCCACCGGACTGGCATAAGATGTTGCATTACTTACAGTTGTATAACCACTGGCAGTTACTGTTCCAATTGATTCTGTAGGAGCGCCTACATCAACAAAGGAACCATAACTGGAAACAGAAGATTTTATGCCATTATTTTGCAAAGCGGCAACAGCTATAACATTTTGATAGGCAGCAGGATAGACAGGGATAGCGTTATTATTATTTCCAGCAGAGGCAACAATTGTTGAGCCCAAAGAATAGGCATAATTGATAGCTTCTTGATTTGCCCAAGAAAAAGAAGAGCCACCCCAACTGCAATTTATTATATCAGCTCCCATTTCTGCAGCATAAATAATACCATCGTAACCTCTATATATAGAACTGGAACCAGGGAAACTACAGGATATGGGAAGCATTTTTAAATTCCAGGCAAGGGAACTAACCCCAATTATGTTATTTGTTCTGGCAGAAGCAATTCCACAAACCGTAGTCCCATGCCCGCTGCTTTCAAAAGGATTATTTGCCTCTTCGCCAGAACTGGTAAGCATAAAATCCCAACCAATCAGGTCATCGATTTTTCCATTTCCGTCATCATCAATTCCATTCAGGTCTCCCGCATCCATAACCCAAGTGCTTCCGTTATAATAAATTGTATAGCCATTGTCGTTTACATCTTCGCCTAAATTTTGCCAAATATTATCAACAAGGTCTGGATGAGTCCACCGGCAACCGGTATCTACAATGGCAAGCAGCACAGAATTTGAGCCATTTTCGCCTTTATGAATATCCCACGCGGATTCTGCTTCCAGAGAAGAAAAATAGAGTGACTCTGCATAATTTTCATCATTGGGAATGGCAAAAATGCTATCGGGATAAACAATTTCCGCATATTGCACATAATTATCTGTGGCAAGCAAGTTTACAATTGTCTGAGGAGGGTAGGGACTTTGCACTGTAAAAATTAGTTCCAGCTCACAATTATTTCTCTTTTGAGGAGATAGATTGAATTTGGGGTGGATGGATGAGACCTGTAATTTCTGCAGTTTCTCATCAATTGTGGCAATGCCAGTGCGATTATTGTTTTTTTGCAGAGCGGAACGCATTTCTGGCTTAATTTTAAAAACCGCAATTCCTTCTCTGTCATTAAAATCGTAGGCAAAAAGAGAAACTGTCATTAGCAGACATAAAAGCAGAGCAAAGTGCTTCATTCTAACCTCCTAAAAAACCGATTCGCGACTCCTTTTAAAGATGTTTTTGCCATCTTTATAAAAACGGGGAATGATATGTAAATGAAAATGGGGGATACTTTGTCCGGCAGCAGAACCACAATTCATTGCCAAATTGTAGCCCTGCGGATTATACTTTTCCGCCAACAGCTTTTGCACAGTTATTGTAATAGACTGCAATGATACAACTTCCGCTTCGGTTAAGGCAAAAAAATCGGGGGTATGCCTTTTGGCAATTATCAAAGTATGCCCCTTACTGACCGGATATTTATCCCAAATTGCAAAAAAATGTTCGTTTTCAGCAAGGTATATAGAGCAATCAAGGTTACAAAATTCACACGCCATCTTTTATTACCTCTTTGTTATATAATAATCCAGTTCTTACAGATCTCCAAATGATATAATTACTTATTAAATATCAAGTTCCTTACAAGTATTTCCTCATCCTCCCGTCATCCTCCCGTCATCCTCCCGTCCTCAACTCGTTCTCAACGATGAGCGGAAGAGAGGTGAATGATGAGAGGAGGATAGGATTTTTGCAAGGATGTTTTGCCCGCTTATAAACAAGTTTTCATAATGTAAAGGTTATATTGGTATAGATTATCCTTACTTAGAGCTTTTAGATGGGGCAGACATACCATTTTGGCATTGTCAACATTCCGTGCCTAAGTCCTCTAGTGGAAACGCGAAATCTATCTTTTCCGCTTTTTTTTAATAGAGCGGAAAAAAGCAAGACAGCGGCTAACATTATATCCGCTCTTTCTTTTCCCATTCCGGCAATATTTTCGCGTTGCTTTAGGTCTGTCTGTTTGTATAATTCAATTTGGCGTTGAAGTTCTGCTAAGGTAATTTCATAGCCCTCAGCTTGTTGAGGGGTTTTAATTTTGCCTTTTGAGGCAACGCAGGCACAAACTAAAGCCCCTCCTCCGGTTCCGATTAAAGTATCTTTTGTAACTATGGAAACAGGTAGAACACCATTAATATAGAATAATAAATTATTATAGTCCTTGGTGGAAATCGGATCGCTTTTCACAAACTGTTTGGTAAGCTGAAGGGCGCCTAAAGGAAAACTTTGGCTGCTTTGAATATGTCCCCCACGGCCAGAAATGATTTCCGTGCTAAAACCCCCGCTGTCAAAAACGGTTATTGGTTGCAAAGGATTGGGCAAACCGCTCAGCACGCCTTTCCATTCTAATTTTGCCTCTTGCTTAGGAGTAAGGATTTTCACTTCCAGGCAGTCCTGTATATATATTCTTCTTACAAACTCTTTCCTATTGGATGCTCGACGAAAGGTTTCGGTGCCTGCGGCAATTATTTCTTCCACCTTGTAAGCTCTTTCTATGTCTAATTGCAAACAATTTAGAACATAAATTGCCTTATTTTGTCCCAATTCAGATATATATCCCTTTTTGGTAAGATAGGAACCCAGACGAAAAGGAATTCTAATATCCGTTAAACAATTAAAACTCTTCTCCCTTTTGTCTGCAATGAGACATTTTATGGAATTGGAACCAATATCCAATGCTTCTACAATCATTGTAGTTGTTGGCTCTGATTTTAATTTATGCTGAAGACTGGCATCCTTGGGCTACTTTATTTATCCAACCGCTATAATTCTGGATACAGTGGAAACCGATCAGTTAAAGAATGCACTTCTTTTTTCAGTGCTTGCAGGTATTCTTCATTTTCAAAGTTATCACGCACTTTTTTAATAAGCTCAGCTATCAGCTCCATTTCTGCTTTTCCCATTCCGCGAGTTGTAACAGCTGGTGTTCCTAAACGAATTCCGGAAGCTACAAATGGACTTCTGGTATCAAAAGGAACCGTATTTTTATTTGCTGTAATTCCTGCCAAGTCAAGAGCTTCTTCCATTTTTTTGCCGCTGGGGCTTCCCTCAATTTCGGGTCCTAAATCAATCAGCATAAGATGTGTATCTGTTCCTCCTGAAACCAGTTTGAAACCTTGATCAATTAATGCCTTAGCTAAAGCATTAGCATTTTCCACTACTTTTTGCTGATAGAGTTTAAATTCTGGTTGAAGTGCTTCAAGAAAAGCAACTGCTTTTGCGGCAATAATATGCATTAAGGGTCCACCTTGCACACCTGGAAAGACCTTGCTATCAATTTCTTTGGCAAATTCTTCTTTGCATAAAATAAGTCCAGCACGAGGTCCGCGCAATGTCTTATGTGTTGTGGTAGTAACTACATCTGCATAGGGGACAGGACTTTGATGTAAACCGGCAGCTACAAGTCCTGCAATATGAGCCATATCAACCATTAATTTGGCTCCTACTTTATCGGCAATTTCACGAAATCTGGCAAAATCCAGTTTACGCGGATAAGCAGAAGCACCAGCTAAAATCATTTGTGGCTTATGTTCAATTGCCAAAGCTTCCAGTTCATCATAATTTAGCTGTTCAGTTTCTTTATTTACAGTGTAGGGGACAATATTGTAAAGCTGTCCACTAAAAGAAAGAGGATGGCCATGGGTTAAATGTCCTCCATGGGCAAGTTCCAAAGCCATAACAGTGTCCCCTGGTTTAACAAGAGTAAAATAGGCAGCCATATTTGCCTGAGAACCGCTATGAGGTTGAACATTAGCATGCTCAGCTCCAAAGATTTGTTTGGCGCGTTCAATAGCTAAACGTTCAGCATCGTTAATAAATTCGCAACCACCATAATAACGACCGTAGAGTTTATAATTTATTGCACCAGTTTTTTTACTCCAGCGGTAGGGATAACCCTCGGCATACTTATTGGTCATAATACAACCTTGAGCTTCTAAAACAGCCAGGGAAGTGAAATTTTCACTGGCGATCAGTTCCAAATTTTCACGTTCTCTATTAAGTTCATTCATAATAGCAGCGTAAATTTCGGGATCGGTTTTTTGAATGTGAATCATAACTTTTCTCCTTGATGTATTTTATTAATTCTCTTTAAGTGTCTTCCACCTTCGAAAGATGTGTTCAACCAAACCTTGGTAATTTCTATGGCATAAGGTATGGCGGTAAATCTTCCTGCCAAAACCAAAATATTAGAATCGTTATGTTTTCGGGAAAGACGAGCTATATCAGTATTTACACATAGAGCAGCTCTAATTCCTGAAACCTTATTGGCAGTAATACTCATTCCAATTCCGCTGCCACAAATAAGGATACCTTTTTCACAATGTTTTGTGGCAACTGCTCTGGCAGCGGGATAACCTGTGTCTGGATAATCCATACTCTGTGTACTATGTGTGCCAAAATCCTCAAATTCAATTTCAGGAAAGGCATTTATGATTGCTTCTTTCATTTCATAACCAGCATGATCTGAAGCAATGGCTATCTTCATTTTCCCTCCGCCATTAAACAAGATAGAGCTATACAGTAATATTTGGAATTTTCGCTTTCGCTACGGCTCATAACTATCACCGGTTTTGTAGTTCCGCAGATCAAACCGGCCAATTCTCCTTCCCCAAAAAGCATTAGCCCCTTATAAAAACTATTGGCGCTTTCCAAATTCGGGAAAATGAGAATATCGGCATCACCCTCTAAAGAACTTTGAATTCCTTTGATGGAAAGTGATGTCGGATCACAAGCTAAAAATATATCTAAGGGCCCATCCACAAGGCAATTTTTTATCTGTCCCCGTTCGGCCATTTTACATAAAAGTGAATATTCCAAGGTCTCCGGCATTGAAGGGCTAACCTTTTCTGTGGCAGAAATTAAAGCAACTTTGGGTTTTTCTATGCCAAACTTCCTTGCCATAGCAACGCTGTAATTGATCATAGCTATTTTTTGATTCAGATCGGGATTTATTAGCACAGCAGTATCGCTAACAAAAAGCAATTTATGATACTTAGGGATTTCTAAAGCGCAAGTATAGCTCATTACCGCTTTGGGAGGTAGAAGCCCTTTTTCTTTATCCAAAACCGCTTTCAGGAAAGTTTCAGTTCCCACTAAACCTTTCATCAAAACATCAGCTTCATTATTGCGAACCATTCTAACAGCTTCTTTAACAGCCATAGCAGGATCAGTTATATTCATTATTTGCAATTTGTTGGAATCTATGTCGGCAGGTAAGAGAGCTGTGATTTTATCTTTATTTCCTATTAAGATAGGGGAAACAAATCCATTGTTTGTAGCTTTTAAAATGGCATTGATAGTATTATTATCTTCTGCAACGGCAACTGCGATGCGGGTTTTTTTGCCGCTGTTTATAGCTTTTTCTGCAAGTTCAGTAAGTTTCGTAATCATTTTTCTTACGCCAACATCGCTGCTAAAGCGATAGAATATAATTTACTGCATTCGCTATCACCCCGGGAGGTTAAAACACAGGGAACCCGCGCCCCCATAACTATCGCTCCCAGTTCACTTTTCGCCAGTTTTATGATAGTTTTGTAAAAAGTGTTGCCAGATTCAATATTGGGGAAAAGGATACAATCTGCATCTCCACAGACAGGACTATCCACACCTTTAATTAGGGCACTTTCTCTATCCAAAATCATATCTAAACCCAAAGGACCTTCTACTATGGCACCTTTAATTTGACCGCGTTGAGCCATTTTGGCAATAATTGCGGCATCCGCAGAAGAAGTAATTTTGGGAAGGGTTTGTTCACTGGCAGAAAGAAGACCTACTTTGGGATTTTCAATACCCAATAAATTGGCAGTCCTAATCAGATAATTAGTTATGGCAATTTTCTGATTTAGATCGGGAAGAGGAATAATAGCTACATCACCAACTATCAGTAATTTATGATAATGCTTTGATTCGGTAACTGTTACATGGGAAAGAATCGCACCAGGATCCATAAGCCCGCATTCTTTATTTAAAATTGCTTTCATATAACGATCGGTGGAAATAAGCCCCTTCATTAAAAAATCGCCCTTGCCTTTATTAATCATTTCTACAGCTAGGCTAGCAGATTTAATATCTACAGGGCAATGAACAATGTTAAATTTGGAACAATCAAGATTATGTTCCTTACACACTGATAAAATCTTTTTTTCATCACCAACTAAAGTTGCTTCAATCAGTTCCTTTTCCACAGCCATATATGCTGCTAAAATAGTATGTGAATCAACTCCCCAGGCCGCTATCATACGTTTTTTTGGCCTGGTAGCCAAAACATCGAACATTTGGTCAAGTTTGCTAATCTGCATTTTTTTTGTCCTTTAGATCTTTATTTTTATTAAACTTTTTGTTTCATCATAAACACAAGCCATTTCCTGCAAATTATATAGCTTCAGCTCTAAAAACGGAATTCCATTCTCTATTAAATATCGGCTCTGTAAAAGAAAATCTGCCCCACTATGCTCTCTAACATATAATAAGGAATCAGGGTGTGAAGATAATATAAGCGAAGTATCACATAAAACCAAATTGACTGCATAACTTCTTAATAGTTCGTCCTTTATTAATTCTAAAAGAGAAGATTCCTGCTCTGCATATTCTGATTCTATGTTAGAAGAAATTAGCAGAATAAAAGGTCTGCGCTCCTGCTGGAATTTACTAAGCCAATCACCTTCCAGAAGAGCTTGCACATTTTCGATAACAGTATAAACATACCTCTGCTCTTCAATTATCTCTGTAGAAGATACGGATTCTGAAACATAAATTTTATCCTCTGTTTCTATCTCTGGAATAATATATTCATCAATGCTATCCTTACTGGCTTTAATTTTATACGCTTCTTCTTCACTCTTGTTTTTCTGAAAAGAAGTACAGGCAAAACATAACAAGGATACTGCACAAATAATTAACCTCTGGATAAAATGCATCTTCATCCTTTTATTACAACTGTATGAGCCATTGCAAGTTAACTTACTTCCAAATAAAGTTACCATATTTGAACATTATGTTATTAATTCACATTTCTGTCAAGAGTTAGTTTCGCAAAGCTTGGCACTCCTTCCACAATTTCAAGGCAATAAGCTAATTTTACATAGAAATTTTCTCAGGACTACATTGATATAACTTTGCAATCTGTGAAAGACAGATAATCTATCTTGGTTTAGATAATTTTACTTGACGGCATAGCTATATTTAATTAGATTATCATTTACGAGTAAATTTAGGTATCAGATAAAAATAGCTTAATTCTACAGGGAGGAATTATGAAAAAGACATTATTTGTAATGCTTTTAGCCCTTGCCTTTTTAGGAAGTTTGTCTGCTCAGATAAATATTCAATCTGGGCAAACGCTTACTCAGGATTTTGATGTTTTAGGAACTTCCGCCACTGCAACAATGCCTGCCAGTTGGAAAGTAGATAAAAATACCACAGTCCGATTGGTTGGAAATTATTCTGCAGCTGTTACTGCCACAGAAAGAACTGGTGGTAATAGTATGACTGATTCTGCCGGAAACGGTATTTACAATTTCGGAGCTGGTGATCCCACAACAGCAACTGATCGTGCTGTAGGTTTTTTATCTTCCAGTTCTGCCACAAAAAGTGGTAATGTATATGTTCAGCTTAGTAATAACGGTTCCACGACAATCAACTCTTTTGCTATCAGTTATAATGTGGAAAAATACCGGATGGGCACTAATTCAGCCGGTTTTTCCATCCAAATGTATTACTCCACTGATGGAATTACTTGGACAAGTGCAGGAAGTTCATTTTTAACTTCTTTCCCAGCGGATGCTACAACTAATGGTTATGCTTCTGCTCCGGGAGCAACAATTCCTGTAAATGCCACTTTATCTTACTCTCTTTCTGCAGGAAGTTCTTTATATCTTGCTTGGAATTATTCCGTAACTTCTGGAACTTATACTTCCTATGCTCAGGCATTGGGTATTGATGATGTAAGCATAACTGCCGGAGGAACAGCTTCACCTACCATTGTAGTTAGTGGCACTTTAACTCCTTTTTCCACTTATACCGGCACTCCTTCAACAGCTCAGAGTTATACTTTGAGCGGGCAAAATTTAACCGGAAGCATCACTGTTGCCGCCCCCACAGGTTTTGCTCTATCTACTGATAACACTACTTTTTCAAGCACTCTTACCTTAGCCAGTAATTTTAATGGGCTTGTTTATGTGCGTTTAACTGGAATCACGGCAGGAACTTTTTCCGGCAATATTGTCCATTCCAGTTCCGGAGCAACTACTATAAACCTTGCCGTGGAAGGAACAGTTACCAATCCTTCCCCATTGATAGATATTACTGCCAATTTAAGTGATTTCAGCACAATATTGGGAACTCCTTCTGCCGCACAAAGTTATACGGTAACCGGACACTTCTTAACTTCTGCTATTAGTATAACTGCTCCCACAGGTTTTAATCTTTCTACGGATAACACAACTTTTACTTCCACTCTTTCTTTGGCAAGTGATTTCAGCGGAACTATTTATGTCCGTTTAACAGGTGTTTCAGCAGGAACTTTTACTGGCAACATTGTCCATAGTAGCACAGGAGCCCCAATTCAAAACTTAGCCGTAAACGGAACAGTAACAGACCCAAGTGTTCATAATACTTTTTTGGACGAGGAATTTATTTATCCCGCAGGAGATCTATTAACTGCCCATGGTTGGAATGCACATAGTGGCGCAGGTTCCCATCCTGTTATTGTAGCCAATGAAGGTTTAGTTTATCCAGGTTATTATGCTTATCAGGGTTTAGCCGCACAGACAGTTCTTTCCGGTTCCGCGGAAGATGTTAACAAAACCTTTGCTAATCAGACCTCAGGCACTTTTTACGCTGCTTTTCTGTTCAATGCTTCCGAAGCTAAAACCACCGCTGATTATTTCTTCCATTTCGGACCTAATCCTATTGGTTCTGATTATAAAGGCAGGGTATTTGCCCAAAAGGATGATTCCGATAACCTAAGATTCGGTATAACCAAAGCAGCAGGTGCTATTTCAGAAACTGCTGCTACTCCTTACAGCTATGCTCTAAATACTACTTATCTGATTGTTATTAAATATGTTATTGTTTCGGGAGCAGCTAACGATGAAGTCTATATGTGGGTGAATCCTGTTATCGGAGCTACAGAACCAGCTGCGCAACTTACAGCAGCTGATTTATCAGGAACCGACATTGCAGGAATTGGAGCAATTGCTATTCGCCAAGGAGCTAACACTCCCATCGCCAGAATTGATGGCATCAGAGTAACTAATGATTGGGCTACTCTTTGG
>ERZ795051.1866-NODE-1866-length-25221-cov-6.312922_pt1 | contig 25221 bp, 25 predicted proteins | sample MGYA00375135_ERZ795051 | MGnify/ENA primary metagenome ERZ795051 (study PRJEB30180, sample SAMN05720222) | activated sludge metagenome | isolation source: Anaerobic digester | place: Japan | collected 2015-05-26 ... | reverse complement strand
CGGTATCACACAGCATATCGGTGCTTACAGAGTTATGGTAAACGGCAAGCCTGTTACATTCCTCGACACACCCGGACACGAGGCATTCACAACAATGCGTGCAAGAGGTGCTCAGGTTACTGATATCGCAATCCTCGTTGTTGCTGCTGATGACGGTATCATGCCGCAGACTGTAGAGTCTATCAACCATGCAAAGGCTGCCGGAGTATCTCTCATCGTTGCTATCAACAAGATGGATAAGGAAGGCGCTAACCCGGACCGCATAAAGGAAGAGCTCACAAAGTATGACCTTGTATGTGAGGACTGGGGCGGCGATGTTATCTGTGTTCCCGTTTCCGCAAAGACCGGTGAAGGCATAGATGAGCTTCTCGAAAATGTTCTCCTCGTTGCTGAGGTAAAGGAGCTCAAGGCAAATCCTGACAGACTTGCAAAGGGTACTGTCATTGAAGCACGTCTCGACAAGGGCAGAGGCCCTATCGCTACACTTCTGGTGCAGAACGGTACTCTCAAGCAGGGTGACGTCCTCATCGCAGGAACTGCTGTGGGCCGTGTAAGAGTTATGACCAACGACAAGGGCAGAACTGTAAAGTCCGCAGGTCCTTCAGTGCCTGTTGAGATCACAGGTCTTGCAGAAGTTCCAAGCGCAGGCGATATCTTCAATGCCGTTGAGGATGAGAGACTTGCCCGTGAGCTCGTTGAGCAGAGAAAGCATGAGCAGAAGCAGGAGCAGTTCAACGCTTACCGCAAGGTAACTCTCGACAACCTGTTCAGCCAGATCGCTGAGGGCGAGATCAAGGAGCTGCCTATCGTTGTAAAGGCTGACGTTCAGGGCTCTGTTGAGGCTGTAAAGCAGTCACTTGAGAAGCTCTCCAACAATGAGGTAAGAGTAAGAGTCATCCACGGCGCTGTTGGTGCTGTAAAGGAAAGCGACGTTATGCTGGCAGCGGCTTCCAATGCTATCATCGTCGGCTTCAATGTAAGACCGGATCCTGTAGCTGCTGAGAATGCTGCCCGTGACGGAGTCGATATCCGCCTGTATCGTATCATCTACGATGCTATCGAAGAGATATCCACCGCTATGAAGGGTATGCTCGCTCCTAAGTTCAGGGATGTTGAGCTGGGACGTGTTGAAGTACGTCAGGTATACAAGATATCCAACGTTGGTATGGTAGCAGGAAGCTATGTTCTCAGCGGTAAGGTATCAAGAGGCTGTCAGGTAAGAGTAGTCCGTGACGGTATCATCATTGCTGATGATAAGATCTCAGGACTTAAGAGATTCAAGGATGACGTAAAGGATGTTGCTGAGGGATACGAGTGCGGTATCAGCCTCGAAAAGTTCAGCGATGTCAAGGAAGGCGATATCTTCGAGACCTATATGGTCGAGGAGTACCGTGAGGACTGAGCGATCTGTTGATCGGCGCTGCGGCTGCGGATCACTGATCCGCATACGCCCCTGATGGGGCAACGCTGTTCACTATTCACTTTTTCACCATTTATCATTATCAAGAATAGGGGGTCAGACCAAAATGGATAACAGCAGAATGAGTACTGCCGATATGCTGCAGTACTGCAACGAGGCACTGGCATGGGACGATTTCGGACCGATAGACATATTCTTCTTCCAGTCGGTAAAGAAGATACTTCTCGGACAGTGCAGCGCTATGGAAGAACCTGAAGAGGTAGTCGATGATCTTATGGGCATAGAGCACCCTGTACGTGATGTTGAGCTGGAGCCGGAATACGGACTCTATGCTGACATTTACTACGGCGAGGAGGGGGACGACGATATCCCCGACTACAGCGTTTCTGCCGAGGATGAGGCCTTCAGCTCAGCCATGTTTACCAACGGCTTCTTCGATGAGCAGAAGACCGAGGAAAAGGATAAGGCTGAGGAAAAAAAGACTGAGGTCAAGGAAGAGACTGCCGAGACCAGCAGCAAGGAAGAGAAGACAGAAGATACTGACGGAGATCCCTCTGCTGATAAGGAAAAACATGAGGAGACCTCCGGCGGCGGATTTACAGTGAACCTGTGAGGTCGAAAGGAGTAAAATGCCTAATTTCAAGAACAGCCGTATGGCTGAGGATATAAAAAGAGAACTTACAGCTATCCTCCGTGAGCTCAAGGATCCGAGGATAGATAAGATGCTGACTGTGGTAAGGGCTGATCTCTCGGGAGATATGTCCTCATGCAAGGTCTATGTCTCAAGCTTTGAGGGTATGGAGCGTACTGTCGAATCCGTAAAGGGACTGAAAAACGCATCCGGCTTCATCCGCAGGGAGCTTTTTGCACGCCTGAAAATGAGAAAGTCTCCGGAGCTTACCTTTGTTGCTGACAACTCCATTGAGAGAAGCGCTGAGATAAGCCGCAAGCTCAATAAGCTCAATGCCGGAAATGAGGAGGAATGACAATGTATATCGGATTCAGTGAAGCAGAGACGTTCCTCCGCAACTGTAAGGACGCTGTCATTATCACTCACCGTAATCCGGACGGAGACTGCATAGGTGCAGGCTTCGGTCTCAAGGATATCCTTGAACAGCTCGGCATCCGCAGCAGAGTGGTATGCCATGATGAGTTCCCGAAGAGATATGATTTCCTTACGGATATAGGCGCAGGGGAGGACTTCGAGCCTCAGACCGTCATCGCTGTGGATATAGCTGATACAAAGCTGATGGGAAAGTATGAGGATATCTACGGTGACAAGGTACAGCTCTGTATAGACCACCATATCTCAAACAAGAACTATGCGGAGAAAACTCTCCTTCACGGAGAAGCTACTGCCGCCTGTGAGATCATATACTCTCTGGCTGAGTTCATGGGCGTGAAGATCACAAGGCACTGCGCTATGTGTCTTTATACAGGTATTGCCACTGATTCAGGCTGCTTCAAGTACGACTGTACTACTCCGAGAGCACACGAGATCGCTGCGGATATGATGAGGAGATACGATATCAACTTCGCACGTATAAACCGCTATATGTTCGACGTCAAGTCCGAGGGCAGGATGAAGCTGGAGAGCAGGATAAATGAGCTCATGGAGCTTCATTTAGGCGGAAAGCTTGCTATAATCGCTGTGACTCAGGACATGATGAAGGATATGGGCATAGAAATGGAGGAACTGGAGGGCTTTGCTCCGCTGACGATACAGCTTGAGAATACCGAGGTGGGCATACTCATGCGTGAGCGCCCGGACGGTGTATACAAATGCTCATTCCGTTCGGCATATGATGTGAACGTATCCGTAATATGCCAGGAGCTGGGCGGCGGAGGCCATGCAAAAGCTGCCGGCTGTACTGTTGAAGGCGACCTGGAAAGCGCAAAGAAGCTGCTTACAGCAGCTGTTGAAAGGGCACTGGGCTGATGAACGGTATTCTATGCGTAAACAAACCGCAGGACTTCACCTCATTCGATGTTGTGGCAAAGCTCCGGGGCATACTCGGCATGAAAAGGCTCGGTCACGGGGGAACGCTGGATCCTATGGCTACAGGAGTTCTGCCTGTATTCGTGGGAAATGCAACGAAGGCCTGCGATATAATGCCCGACAATACAAAGAGCTATCTGGCCGGCTTCCGCCTTGGCTGTACATCCGATACTCAGGATATATGGGGCGAGGTCAAGTCTGTCTCAGATCTTGCTGTCAGCAGGGATGAGCTCGAAGCTGTAATGCCGTATTTCACGGGAAATATCATGCAGCTCCCGCCGATGTACTCAGCAGTGCAGGTGGGCGGAAAGCGCCTCTATGATCTTGCAAGACAGGGGATAGAGGTGGAGCGTGAGGCAAGGCAGATCGAGGTCAGCTCACTGAGACTGCCGGAGTACGATCCCGATACCCGTGAGGGAAAGCTGGAGATAGTCTGCGGAAAGGGCACGTATATACGTACTATTATAAATGATATAGGCGAAAAGCTTGGCTGCGGCGGTATAATGACCTCCCTTGTGAGGACTTCATCCTGCGGCTTCACTCTTGCTGACTGTTATACCTTTGATGAGATACAGCAGGCAAGGGATGAGGACAGGCTGGAGACATTGCTCCTGCCCACCGACAAGGTTTTCGTTTCACTGCCGAAGCTGGTGCTGGGCGAAGCTCAGGCAAGGATGTACCGCAACGGAGTAAAGCTGGATATCACAAGAGTCAGGGGCATAATACCGGACAGTGATACCTACAGGGTATACGCTCAGGACGGCACTTTTTTCGGCACAGCTGTCGCTGACCGTGAGAACGGGCTGCTGCGTGTGGGAAAGAATCTGGGGTGAGACTATGGAACAGAAAAAAACAGCGGTTGCGCTGGGACTTTTCGACGGAGTACACCTTGGACACAGAGCGGTTATAAGCAGGCCTGCGGAAATGGCTTCCGGAGGGCTTGTACCAACGGTATTCACCTTCAGGAACACTTCCCTTTCCTTTAAACAGGGCCGCAGGATAGAGTATATCTATACCGACAGCTACAAGGAGCGACTGATACGCTCGCTGGGGATAGATGATGTCATCAGCGAGGATTTCAGCAGCCTGAAGGATCTTTCCGGCGAGGATTTCGCAGGCAGGATACTTTCAGAAAGGCTTTGTGCGTCCTGTGTGGTCTGCGGCAGGGATTTCCGCTTCGGCAGGAATGCTTCCTGCGGTATCGCAGAGCTTGCAGAGCTTGGAAAGAGGTTCGGCTTCACTGCCGAGCTGGCAGAGGATGTTACTGCTGACGGAGAGAATGTCTCATCCAACAGGATAAGGGAGCTTCTCAGCAATGGCAGGCCGGAAAAGGCTGCTCAGCTGCTTGGAGCAGAATATACCATTTACGGAAAAGCAGTACATGGTAAACAGATCGGCCGTACAATAGATTTCCCCACGGTGAACCAGCTCTTTGAAGCTGAACAGCTGGTGCCGCTGTACGGAGTCTACGCTTCGGCTGTAAATATAGACGGCAGGGATTACAGAGCCGTCACAAATATCGGCGTGAAACCAACTATCGAGGGGGAGCGTGCGCCTTTGGCAGAGACACATATCCTCGGATTCACAGGTGATCTCTACGGAGAGACACTGGAAATAAGGATAAAGCGCTTCATCCGCAGCGAGAGGAAATTTTCCTCGCTGGATGAGCTCAAGGCTCAGATATCTGCTGATATACTTAAGGCTGACATATAAAATTCAGCCTGCTTTCACTTTACTGTCACAGACAGGAATTACTATTGATTAGTAAGTGTCAGCTTTTGTGCTGACAGAATCATAACTTCTGAAGGAGGGCTTCCAGTGATAGAAGTCAAACATCTAGTTAAGCGCTACGGCGATAAAAAAGCCGTCAATGATATAAGCTTCAAGGTGGAGAAAGGCGAGATACTTGGCTTCCTCGGACCAAACGGTGCCGGAAAATCAACAACGATGAATATGCTGACCGGCTATATCTCTTCGACTTCAGGTCAGATACTCATAAACGGCGTGGATGTGCTTGAAGAGCCTAAGAAGGCAAAGGCAAGCATAGGCTATCTTCCGGAGATACCGCCGCTTTATGTGGATATGACCGTTGACGCTTATCTCAACTTTGTTTTCGATCTCAAGAAATGCAAGCTGCCACGCAAGGCTCATCTCAATGATGTCTGCAACCTCTGCAAGATAAGTGACGTCAGAAAGAGACTTATCAAGAACCTCTCAAAAGGATACAAGCAGAGAGTCGGCCTTGCTCAGGCTCTTATAAACAATCCTCCCGTGCTTATCCTCGATGAGCCTACAGTAGGACTTGATCCTAATCAGATCATAGAGATACGCTCCCTCATAAAAAAGCTGGGCAAGAGACATACAGTTATCCTTTCCTCTCATATACTTCCTGAGATACAGGCTGTATGCGACAGGATCATCATCATCAACAAGGGCGTTGTTGCTGCTGACGGTACTGCCGATGAGATCGCAAGGAATATCACAAACGAGCATAAGATGACACTTCGTATCGAAGGTCCCGATCACTCAAGAGCTGAAAAGGAACAGATCGTCACTGCTCTGAGAAATATAAGCGGTGTAAAGTATGTCCGTGCTGATATGGAGCGTGAAAAAGGCATATACGACTACGATGTGGAAACAGACGGAAAGACTGACGTCCGCAGAGATATAAACAAGCTCTGTTTCGATAACGGCTGGAATATCCTCATGCTCCAGCTCTCAGACCTCACCCTTGAGGATATATTCCTCAAGATCACCATGGGCGAAGGCTTCGGCCATGATGAATCTGAAAAAGGTGTTGCTGCCAAGGGAAAAAAGCCTAAGGTAAGGATAAACCTTATGACTGAGGAAGAGGCTGAGGCAGCTGAACAGGCCGCCCGGGAGGCTGCTGAAGAAGCTGCCGGAGAGGCTCAGGATGAGAAAGGAGACGAGGAATAATGGGCACTATATACAGACGAGAAATGGGTTCGTTCTTTACATCGGGAATAGGATATGTTTTCCTGACAGTTTTCTATATCGCTTCGGGATATTTCTTCTATAACGATGTTATAAAATCAGGCCTCGGAGATATATCACCTATGTTCGTATCAATGTTCATAGTGGTGATATTCCTGATACCTGTACTGACCATGAGACTTCTTAGCGAAGAGAAAAAGAACCGCACAGATCAGGGACTCCTCACTGCGCCGATAAGCCTATGGGAAATAGTCCTCGGAAAGTTCTTTGCGGCCTTCACACTCTTTGTTATTGCTGAGAGCGTTATCTTCATATACGCACTCATACTCAGATACCTCAGCAAGGATATGGTATGGTCTTCGCTCCTGGGCAACTACTTCGCAATGCTGATCCTCGGAGCAGCATTCATTGCTATCGGAGTATTCATCTCCTCTCTTACAGAGAACCAGATGGCCTCTGCGGTAGTATCAGTCTTCTTCTTCCTGGTGCTCTACGCTTTTGACGATTCTGCCCTTGAAAAGCTCAACAGCAATTCCTTCATAAGCAAGAATCTTAAGATAAGCACAAGAGAGAAGATAATGGAGTTCCTCTCTCATCTTTCAATGAGATCCAGATATACGGAATTTACAAGAGGCATATTCAGCCTCTCAAGCGTATTGTTCTTCCTTAGCATAGTTTTTCTCTTCAACTTCTTTACCGTGAAGGTTTTAGAGAAAAAGCGCTGGGCTTGATGACTCTATGAAAGGAAGGTATGATAAGCATGAAGAAAACTGATACTGACGATATCAAAACAAGTAATCAGCCGGAGAAAAACGACTCCGGCGCACTTAAGAAAATGAAATACGGTACGATGTCTCTCGTAACCATCGCCATCGTCTGTGCAATAGTTATCGTGCTCAACGTTATGGCTGCGGTCATGGAGAAGCGTCGTCCGATGAAGCTCGACCTCACAGGAGATAACAGATACGAGCTCAGTGACGAGACAATAGACGTCCTCAAGAACCTTGATCAGGATGTTGAGATACTCGTTACAATGCCTCGTACAGATTTTGATGAGATGTCGAAGCAGGCTGAATATGAATATCAGCTCTACTACCGTATGGCCGGAATAACACCGGAGCCCCTCGAATTTCCTTATGATATGATACCGACTATCCTTGACAAGTACGAGATGTACTCCAGACAGGGAAGCGGTAAGGGCAATGTAACTGTAAAGTACGTAAACCTCAACACAGATCCTGATGCCATCTCAAAGTATAAGAAATACTACAACGGAGATATCACAAAGAACAGCATTGTTTTTTACTCCGGTGAAAGTGTAAGAGTGCTTGGTACAACTGAGATCCAGACTATGATAACAGCCGATGCTGCTGCCGCTCAGAATCGACAGCTCACTCTGGTATTCGCCGGCGAGAGCATCATCACATCACAGATCATGAATGTGACCGATTCACATATCGTAAAGGTAGCCTTTGCAGACAAGATGAACGGTCAGAGTCTCTACAGAGATGTTTACGAGGACAATGTAAATACACTCAGAGATGAGATCCTTGCAAAGAACGGATATGACTGCACTTCTTTCGATATAGTCAATGATGAGTTGGATACAGAGCTGTATGATCTGGTAGTTATACCAATGCCGCAGTACGATTTCAGCGCTGCACTTATCGAGAAGCTGAGTGACTTTATGTACAACGATGAGAAGTACGGCAAGAATATACTCTATGTTCCCGATGTAAGTATTACAAATCTTACCAATATCGACGAGTTCCTTGAGGACTGGAAGATCCGCATTGAGCCATGGACTATTGCACAGCCTAACGGAATAGGCGGAGCTATTGAGGATATCACTCTCAATATTTCTGATGAGGAATCTGTGGGAGCTATCCCGAACAAGAGCTTACCGATCGTTGCTCCTTTAGCAAGAGAGATCACAGTGGTGAAGAAGAACAGCGAGTGCGTTGTTAAGGAAGTTCTTAAAGCTCCCAACACTGCTCCTTACAAGCTGCTTTCCGAGGATGCTGATCCGGAATCAAATGAGATAACTGATAGAAATGTAGTTGTAAAATCTACAAAGGAACACGGAGAACAGTTCGATGTATACAGAAGCAATCTCCTCGTAGTGAGCAGCCCTGTAATGTTTGAAAACAGCTTTATCGTTCAGTCCAGCACCTATAACAATGCAAATGTTCTCCTGAACACACTCAACACAATGACAGGCAAGGAGACAGGCGTGGTGATCCCTGAAAAGTCACTTCAGCACGCTGTTATAGCTCCTACTCCAAAGGAGGACAAGGGTATAATCTATATTCTTGTAGCAATACCTGCTATAGTTGCCATTATAGGCTTAGTTGTTCTGATAAGGAGAAGAAATCGATGAATAAACAGCTCAAGGGTATCATCGGTCTTGGCGCAGTCCTCGTCGTTCTCGGCGGTGGACTTGCCGCCCTCAAGCTTACCGATAATTCGGATAAAGACAGCTCCTCCTCATCAGAGTTCACCGAGGAGAGCACTACAAGAGTTTACGGCGAGGGCATCGTTCTCGTTGAGGACAGCACAGCTCAGCCTATAACTCCCGATCAGATACCGCCAGATGATAATGACTGGCATATGCATCCGGCTCAGGGCACTGTAAAGACTGTCGATATCACCAACGAGAACGGTCAGTTCAGTGTTATCCAGGTCGGATATGATGAAACAAAAACAGATGAAGCCGGAAACCCGGTAATGAATTACACTATAAAGGGCTATGAGGATATCAGAATGGATATGTCTCTTGTAGGCACTCTTGTAAATAATATCAACGGCGTTACTGCCGCATCAGTTATCGAAGAGAACTGCAAGGACCTTTCAAAATTCGGCCTTGATGCTCCGGCGATAACTGCCGAAATGACATACGAGGACGGTGTCGTAAGGAAATATTTTATCGGTATAAAAAATCCTGCATCTCCCGGACAGACCTACTTCAAGATCGACGGAAATGATACAGTATATACCGTAAGCGATTCCAAGCTGGCTAATTACTATAAGAATCCTGATGATTTCATAGATTGCCAGATGCTTGAAAAGTCAGCTGACGATAGTGATCCTATAGTGAGAAGCCTTGTTATCGAGCGTGACGATATTGATTACAACATAGTAATAGAATACGGCAAGAACAGCGACGATGCAAATGCAGGCGGCTCTTCCGCAAAGCATGAGCTTATCGAGCCGGTACACGCTTATCTTGCAGTTGAGCGTTCTGAAAGCGTTACAAACGGTATGTTCGGATTTACTGCCGATACTGTCTATGCGGTACACTGCACTGATGATGATATAAAGAACGCAGGCCTTGATGATCCGTACTGCCGTGTGACAATGAAGTGCGACGGCGCTGACGAGCCCTATGTTATGCTCTTCAGTAAGGTATATACTCAGGAAGATGATGAGACTGACCGCAGGACAAATGTTATGTTCGAGGGCGGAAATGTGATCTATTCCGTATCAGAGAGCCTTGTGCCGTGGATAAATGTAATGCCGATAGATATTGCTTCAAGACTTATCTTGACCAGTCAGGTATGGAACATTGACAGTATGGTGTATGAGACTGCTGACGGCCGCAGGGAGGAGTTCAAGATAACTCCGAAGGATGAGAGTATGGTTCGTACAAAAGGCGATTCTGACGACTTCGATGTTACACGAAACGGCAAGCTCATTGACTCTGAGCGCTACAGACGTCTTTATTCCTTCCTCGTACAATCAAACGGTGAGGAATTTGCTCTTGACGCTGAGATACCTTCAGGTAAGCCGATGGTATCTATAGAGTATAACGACTGTTATCTCAATGAGAAGCATACAGTGGAATTCTATGACTATTCAGCTATGAAGACGCTTATCGTTTTTGACGGCAGCCCGAAATTTTATGGTGTAAAATCATATGCTCAGACTCTTGTTGATAATATTGCAAGACTCGATACAAATGAAGATTTCGTTACCACATGGAAATGATGAGGAGCGCATCTGATGGATATGCTGCTCCGGAAACGGAGGACTACTATGAATGACAAGTTTTTTATGTATAAGGGATACCCGCTGGTAAGAAAGGGCAATGAGCTCTATTATGGATATATGTCTGATCCTTTTGTTATCTGGATACAGATCGTTGCTACCAACGATGATAAGTCAGCAAAAAAGGTGAGAGTTATCCAGATGGCTACAAAGGCTGAGGATCCGATGAAGGCTTTCGTGAAGAATACCGAGAAGGAATGCGGCCTTTACGAGGCTCTTGATATCGCAAATGTGTGGCTGGAAAAAGCCCTCGGTAACTGATAAAAAGCTCCTCCGGAAACGGAGGAGTTTTTTAATTCCGAAAAATGTAATGGGATGCCGAGGTGGCATCTCATACAAAAGCAAATACACAGAAAATCGTATGGGCGCACATTGTGCGCCCATAATTGATATCATGTGAGATCTGACTTTTTCACATTATTATATCCTCAAACTTGCCACGGATCGCTTTCACGAGCTCCTGTGGAGAGAGTCTTATCTGCGTACCTATGCGGCCTCCGCTTATATAGAACAGCGGCATTGCCTCGGCAGTATTATGTATCACAGTCATGAACTGCTTTTTCATGCCGATAGGAGTACAGCCTCCACGGACATAGCCTGTGACCTTGGTTATGTCCTTAACATGGAGCAGCTCCACCGACTTTTCGCCCACGCTCTTAGCTGCTTTTTTCAGGTCAAGCTCCAGAGCCACCGGCAGCAGGAAGCAATAATAATTCCCGGTCTTGCCGTGAGCGATAAGTGTCTTGAAGGTCTCATCCAGAGGCTGTCCTAGCTTTTCGGCAGTATGTATACCGTCGATAAACTCCTCGCACTCATAGGTCTGTACTGTATAGTCTATCTTGCTTTTATCAAGGAAACGCATTGCGTTGGTCTTTAACTCTTTTCCCATTACTGCTCCTTTTCTCTCGCCATACGGCTGTATACGCAGCCGCAGTAATTCTGGCGGTACAAATTATACTGCTTTGAAAGCTCAATGGAATGTTTATATCCGTCATGCTTTTTGAAATCCGAAAAGAGATACGGCACACCGTACTCCTCTGCGATACGTCCGCCGCACTCGTTTATAAAAGTGCAGTCCTTATGGGGGCTTATCGTCAGTGTAGTAGTGAAGTAATCGCAGCCCAGCTCCTTTGCCTTCAATGCAGATATACGCAGGCGGTGCTCAATACATTTCCGGCAGCGCTCTCCTCTTTCGGGAAGCTCCTCCAGTCCCTTTGCCAGCTCGTAGAACGGCGCAGGATCATATTTTCCCTCCAGCACTTCTATATCCAGTCCCATTTCCCTGACGAGCCTTTTCAGCTCCTCACATCGGAATTTGTACTCCTCTTCCGGAGCAATATTGGGGTTATAGAAATAGAGGGTTATCCTGAATCTCTCAGCGATATATGTAAGGGTATGGCTGCTGCACGGTGCACAGCAGGCATGGAGCAGAAGGGAAGGCTTCTCGCCGGAGCGTTCAAGCTCTGCAAGCTTCTCGTCCAGCATTCTCCCGTAATTCACCTTTGGCTGCATTACTGATCCTCAAGGTTTTTCAGAGCCTTCAGCTCATCCTTGTTCACTCTTATATTACCGTCCTTAAGGAGCTTTACCTCGCTCCTGTCAAGGGTAGCAGGAACCTCAGACTTTTCGGTTTTAACCCTGAGCTTGCCTGTGATAAGGTTTACGTCCTCGACCTTACCCTTGTCGCCGTCGGGAGTAACTACGATTGCTCCTACCTTAGGAGTTATCTTCAGCAGTTCCTCATAAACGTTCTGCTCGTTTTTCAGACAGCACATAAGTCTTCCGCAGGTACCTGAGATCTTTGTGGGATTCAGTGAAAGTCCCTGCTCTTTTGCCATTTTTATTGAAACGGGCTGGAAGTCGCCCATATATCCCTTACAGCAGAATTCTCTTCCGCATATGCCCAGACCGCCAAGGATCTTTGCCTCATCTCTCACGCCTATCTGGCGGAGCTCGATACGTGTGCGGAACACTGCTGCCAGATCTTTTACCAGCTCACGGAAATCTACACGGTTCTCAGCCGTGAAGTAGAACAGCAGCTTGTTGTTATCAAAGGTACACTCAACGTCAACAAGGCTCATCTTAAGCTTGCGGAAAGCGATCTTTTCCTCGCATACAGCGAAGGCTTCCTTCTCACGCTCCTTATTGCGCTCAACGGTCTTGAGGTCTGCCGGAGTAGCTATCCTTATTATAGGCTTGAGAGGAGAGCTTATCTCATTGTCCTCTATCTGTCTGTTGGCAATGACTACTTCGCCGCACTCCACACCTCTTACTGTTTCAACAATGGCATGATCTCCCACATTGGCCTGGATATCTCCCGGTGAGAAGTAGTATATTTTTCCTACGCTTTTAAAGCGCACGCCGACTATTTCTTTCATAAATGCTCCTTTATACTATGCAATTATCAGGTATCCATTATATCCGCACACAGTGAAGCCAGGACCAGCGGCATACTCACATTGCAGTCAATAGCCCTTCTGGCTTTTTCTATATGCATATGCATCCTTGCAGCCTGATAGGCAGTTATCTGCTCTGAAAGCCTTTGTGCGGCCTCCTTGCAGCAGCCTATGGCCTGTGCGGAAGCATCCTTGCCCAGCACGGCTGCATCACGCACCAGCAGGTCGAGCATCGAGAGTATCTCCACGCCCTCGTTCCTGTCACGGCTTGCGGGGAATATAACGGAATTAAGACTGTATTCATCTCTTCTTATTATACTATCTGCAAGGGATTTTGTCAAATCCACCCTGCTGCGAAGGCTCTCATCATTGATATAGTCAAGGCACCTGCCTATATTGCCGTGGAAGCAGCTTACAGCCCTGTTTATATCATCAGGTGCAGCGCCTTTCAGTTCAAGGGCTTCCCTTGCCTCCTCCTCGGTACAGGGAGACACTCCGAAGCAGACGCAGCGTGAGATGATCGTTGCGAGGAAAGCTGATTTGGACTTTGCAGTAAATATAAAGAATGCATAATCCGGCGGCTCTTCTATAAGCTTGAGCAGCTTGTTCTGCGGACGTATATCGAAATTATCACAATCCGTGAAAATGTATACCTTTGCACCGCTGCTGTTATTGGGCTTAACAAAGGCATCAGCAGCCATAGAAGCCACAGTCTCTACAGAGTAGCCTCCCAGCTTTCCGCTGCGCTGAGGGTATATCACATCCGGATTTGCTCCGTCAGCTATTGTACGGCAGGCACTGCACACTCCGCAGGGCTTGCCGTCTTTTTTATCCCTGCACATTATCAGCTTGGCATAATAAGCGGCAATAGTTCTTCTGCCGCTGCCCTTTTCGCCGTAGAGTATAAGGGAATGGGCAGTCCTTCCGCTTTCCGCCATAGCCTCCATAGTGGAGAGCAATTGTTGATTTCCAAAAATTTTATCGTTCATCGTATTTACCTTCATGGGAAAAGTTACGTTTTCACTGATTACTATTTTACCACACTTACGCTTTCAATTCCATACCTTTTGAAAATATTTATACATTCCCGGTTTATTACCTCACCGCTTGCGGCAATGGGTATGGCAGGCGGACAGGGTACCAGCACCGCTCCGCAGATACGGCCCTCCGCCTGTTCAACAGGTATGACCTCCGACTGAGCAAATACTGCTTCTCTTATGCTCATAGCCTTTTCAGGCAGCTTCGGCGCAAAAGCAGCTTTTGCCGGAGCTGTTTTCTCTGACTTCCTGACAGTCGCCAAAACAGCCGCAGAAAGTCCGGCAAAGTCCTCATCCGTACTGAAAGGAGCCATCAGCAGTATCACTGTGTCATGGTCGGCATATTCGCATTCCGTGCCGTTCTCACGGAGCTTCTGAGCAAAGTCGATGCCGTTATATCCGCTTTCTGCCGCTCTTATAGTCACATGGAAGGGATCATCTCCGCTGAACAGGATATCTCCGCTGAATTTTTCACGGAAGGCAGCCAGCCTTTCAAGATTTACTGATATATCACTTCTTATGCTCTCGGCAATATACCTGTTGCATATATCCAGCGACATCATCACCGGATAGGAGGGACTGGTGCTTGCGAAAAGTCCCATAGCCTGTTTCAGCAGAGGGGCATATTCACTGCGGGATGTGTGCAGCATTGCCGCTCCGGTAAGAGCCGGCAGCATTTTATGTGCCGAATCACAGCACATATCTGCTCCGAGAGCAATGGGGTGGATATTTTCAGGCATGAACGCCAGATGAGGACCGTGAGCGTTATCCACGATAAGTTTTGCCCCGTACTTTCTGCAAAGTCTGCTCAGCGCCGGTATGTCTGCAATAACGCCGGTGTAGTCCGGAGATGTAACATATACACAGGCCGGACGCTCGTCTGCGGCAAGCAGTCTTTCTATATCCTTCATATCAGCCCTGCCGGAAAGGATACCGCCGTTATAGTCCGGTATAGACCATTCCACATCCATATCAAGGAGAGCTGTGGCGTTCAGGAAGGCTCTGTGAACGTTCCTCAGTGCGATGACACGCCTGCCCTCATTTTTCATTATTGCCAGCATAGCCTGTATGCACAGAGTAGAACCTGCGGCAGAATAGGCTGTTGCGGCAGTTCCGTAAAGCGAGGACATATTTTTCTCGCTCTCTGCGATTATCCCGTCAGCTTCAAACAGGCTGTCTGCACCGCAAATCTCAGTGATATCACATCTGTAAAGTGCTTCAAGTCCGGCTACAGGCGCCCTGCCCTTATGGCCGGGCATATGGCCTCTGACAGTTCCTGAGACTGCATATTTTTTTATATAGTCATAGATAGGTGTATTCATTTTTATTCCTCGATCTTAGTCGGTCAGGCCGTAGCAGAGCGTCCGTCCGGAATGCATCCCGGGTATGCTCTCTGTATTCCAATGCCTGCCGTCTCCGGCTTTTTTATATATAGTATTGCAGTATCCGGAAGATACGGAGCCTTCCCCGGCGCATTGCCGCTGATACTGCCTGCTGGGAGATACCCAGCCTTTCGGCTATCTTTACGGTATCCATCCCCTTAAAATAGTATAGCATAATTATTTCCTTTTGTCTCGGTGTAAGCTCATTATTTATTACTTTTAACAGAACTTTTCTCAGTCTCTGCGCCGGCAGCTCATCGCCGTCATAGCCCAGTATGTTCCTTATGCCCTTATCAGCCTCGCCTGAGAATGAATCGGAGTAGCTTTCACGTATTGCCACGTTCTTCCACTCTCCTTGCATAGCCGGTAAGATGTTCCACTATCCCGGCAAGCTCGCCCTGCTCAGTATAGAGCAGGCGTATCCTCCGTTCAAGATCAAGCTCTTGTATACGTGTGGTGTCTCCGTTTTTTCTGAGCATATTCCGTTCCTTTGTTAGCTGATGTATGCGTTCCGCAGCCAGTTCCCGGCTATGCTCATAGTTTCTGATAAGTTCCCTCATCATATGTCCCCCTTTCAGGCAGTATTACGTCGCAGCCGGCCGGAAATGCCTAGATATCGCTTTATATACGATGCCATCCGTGCCGGTTGAACTCTGGTGTGAATTATTTCGGATAGTTTAAGGGAGAAATTTTGCGGTAGCTGAACAAATGTTCGATTCCTTGTGATTACTATTATAGAACTAAAGTTCTGTTTTGTCAATAGCTCTGAACATATATTTTATTTTTAATCAAATTGAAGATAAACAGGTAAATAATTGTGTGCATGAGATACATGAGAATAATTCTGATGCCATGACACTTATCTGCGGATATATTGACATAACCTGCTGACTAATGTATAATAATGAGGATAACTATATAACAAAAAGGAGCAAGACAACTATGGGACTTTTCAGCAGATTATTCTCAAAAAAACCCAAAGAAAAAACCGAAGAGAAAAAAGATGACCGTATTTACTTTGATTCGCCGTATTGCAAATTCCTTTATGACGTTGCAGATTGTGAAAAAGGCTATGAAGGCGAAATAAAAGGCTGGTATACCGAAGGAAGAGAATATGAAAAAAACATTGACATATTCTTTTACGCAGATACTCCGGAATATCCTGAATCCTCCCCAGAATACAAAACACTGGAGAAGTATATCTCCGACAGAGACAGAACAGACAACGAAGTAAAGAAGATCGTGGCAGACTATTTTCTGTTCAAGCCGGATTTTATAACAGAAGGCCTTACCGAAGAGGAACTTATGGCAACGACCAGGATCATGGGCATATATGTTTATAAAGAAGAAGTATTATTCTCATTAGATGCACATAATATTTACGCAGAGGAAATTGATCTCGTGTTCAACTCTGACGGCTCCAAGGAGCTTCGCTATATGGACTATGACCACCAAAAGTACTGTGATAAATTATAAGGCAGTCATCCCGGATCGGCTTCTCAGGAAGGGCTCTGACCTTCTGTTTCCTGCCGTCTCCGGCACTATATAATAAAATAATCCCCGAAGTGATGTTTTACCACTTCGGGGATAAGTTTTTAATAGTTACCGGAGGTATCCTCCATGAGTTTGAACTTGATATCATAATATGATATCTTTCCGTCCTTATCAACATGGGCACAGGTAGCCGGTACTGTATCGCCTGCGCCGTACTGGCTGCTGATAGTGTCATAGAACTCGTTGTAAGTTCTGACAGCCTTGCCGTTGACTTCTGTAATGAAATCGCCTTCCTTGAGGGCGGTGTTCTTGATATCGGCGTCATCGCTGATAGAGTCGATATAGATACCGCTGAAATCCTCAGGCAGCTCAAATTTGAGTTCCTCTTCAATAGCATCGATCTTGGTCTGGCTGGACATATCTATAAGTGTGATACCGATGCGGAAGCGTCCGCTGACATATCCGTCATGGATGAGCTGTTCCATTATCGGTACGGCCTCGTTAATAGTTATAGCAAATCCAAGTCCCTCAAAGGATGAGTTTACGTATTTTGAAGAGGTTATTCCGATGACCTGGCCGTACATATTTACAAGGGCACCGCCGGAGTTTCCGGGGCTAATATCAGCATTGGTCTGGATGCAGTCCATTTCAAAGCCGGTTCCGTCGCCGCTTCTTATCTTACGGTTTACTGCTGACACGATACCGTCAGTAACAGTGCTGGAAAGATTGGCAGGATTTCCTATAGCGATCACCTGCTCACCTACGATAGTCTCATCGGAATCGCCAAGTGTTGCCGGCTGAAGCTCGACGCCATCGACTTTTATAACAGCTATGTCAGTCTTGATATCTCTGCCGATTATCTTTGCGGGATATACATTGCCGTCAAGGGTGTTAACGGTATGATATCCGTCCTCCCTGAGCACATGGGCATTTGTAACGATATATCCGTCCTTTGAAAGCACTATGCCTGAACCTGTGCCGAGCTCGTCAGCATTTCTGGCGGAGATAGCGTTCTCATAGGTATATATCTCAACTATAGACGGCCTTACCAGCTCAGCGATACCCTCGGTGGTATACTTTCCGTTTTCGTCCTTGAAGTTCTCAGGATCATTAGCGCCCTCCGGCTTTGATTCACGGTAAAGCACTATCTGTTTTGCATCCACAAGCTTATCGATAGCGTCCTTGCTGTTCAAAATATCGTGGACGATACCGAATACAGCCAGAGCCAGCGATCCGAGTATAAGTATCAGGAAGAGTATGATAGCTGCTGCTTCACCTCTGCTGCGCTTCTTCTTTTCGGTTTCAGCAGTCTGCTGCATCCGGCTGCGTTCCAGTTCCTCAAAGCCTATAGGCTCATACATGAAATCGTCATAGCGTCTCGGAGGCTGATTGTTGTATCCGCCGTACTGCTGCGGTCCGCCATACTGTGGCGGCGGCGGAGGCATCATATTGCCGTATCCGTATGGTCTTTGCGGCTGGCCATAGCCAGGACGCTGGAAATTCTGTCCCTGACCGTACTGAGGGGCGTTGTTAAAGGGGTTATTGTAGCCCTGAGGCGGAGGAGGAGTTGACTCCTTCTCATGCTTCGGGGTATAGGAGGATTGCTCGTAGGAGCTGTTATCCTGAGTATTTTCGTTCTCAAAGCCTTCTCTTTCGTCCATAAATTATCCTTTCTGTTACTGAAGCTGATCCTTGGCTTCAGGTTCCTTTTTTTCGGGTTCGTTTTTCTCCTGATTCTTCCTATCGGACAGACGTTTCTTTTCGCTGAGCTCAGGTATCTGTATCTGGAACTCAGTATATTCGCCGTAAACGCTTTTTACGACGATATGTCCCTTATGGAGATGAACTATCTTCCTGGAAATGGAAAGTCCGATACCAAGTCCGGTAGCATCCTTGCCGCGGGATGAATCTGTCTTATAGAATCTGTCGAATACCTGCTGGATCTCTTCTTCAGTAAGACCTTCGCCGGTATTTCTTATTGCAACTGTATTTATGCCGTCAACCTTTTCAAAGGAGAATGAGAGAGTTCCGCCCTCGTTCACGAATTTTACGGCATTCTCAACAATATTATATATTACCTGCTGCATCAGGTCAGGATCGACTACTGCGATCAGTCTGTCGCTGTCAAGTCCTTCTACCTCAAGGCGCTTATCATCGATCTTCTTTTCAAACATGAGCACTGTCTTTACAACAAGGTCGGTAAGATTAGTCTCCTTGAAATTAGGAGTAAGGGTGCCTGACTCATATCTTGTCATATTCAGCATGGAGGAGATAAGTATCCTCAGTCTCTGCATCTCATTTGAAACGAGAACCAGATATTCATTCTGCCTTGACTTGGGGATAGTGCCGTCAAGTATGCCTGAAACAAAACCGCTGATAGTTGTCATAGGAGTGCGGAGCTCGTGGGAAACATTGGCAATGAAGGTCTTTGAGGTCTGCTCGCTGTTTTCAACATCAGAGGCAAGAGCATTGACATAGCCGGCTATCTCCTTTGGGATACCATCCTCGTCATCCCTGATCTTTTCTGAGAAATCTCCCTTGGCGTACATCTCGCATACTTTCAGGAAATCGAACTCATATGCCGCCTGCTTTCTGACCTTCTTCCTGAGTATGATAAACGCAAGATAAAGTGCCACAAGAGCAAATGCAATGTATATCAGAGCAGATTTCAGCATAAAACTATTCATGTCATCAGTCTTTTTTCCAAAGACGATGTAGACCTTATCCGGAGCTATATCACCGTTCTTGCTGAGGAAGGCACGGGCTCCGTAGAGGAAGCAGGGCTGATTCTTTGAGAATGAAGCGGAGTCAAGAGCAAGGTAGTGATGCTTTTTGCCGTCGATAGTTTCTTTTATGCTGCTTGATATATCCGGGACATCTTCTTCGGAATTATCCACACGCATACGGTCGATAGTATCGTTCACGTATTTATTGCCGTCATAGTCAGCGGAGGAAAGGATGCTCTCTCCTGCCTTATTATAGACGTATATCTTCATCTTGTTCTCTGTGGTGAATCTGAAATGGAGGCGCTTTATCCTGTCATTATCAAAGCTGCCTGTAGCCTGATATTCGTCCTCCAGGCAGGAAATGAACAGATCTCCGGTATTCTTCAGTTTCTTCAGTTCGTTGTTCTTATAAACTCTTGTTATCATTGTCACAGAGATGACTCCCACAAAGAGGAGCGCAAGGAGAATGGCGAACATAGAGTATCTGAACGAGTGGTAATAGGAACTGTCTTTATAGTTCAAAGCATTTCACCTCGGTATAAAAACAGGGGACTGCTGTCCCCTGAAGTTGATTTAGAGTCAGCAAGAAGCCGCCTGCGGGACTATGCGGCAGGCTGTCATTCTTCTTCGTCGGCCTCGAATTTATATCCTACGCCCCATACTGTCTTGAGAGCCCATTTATCGGAAATTCCCTCAAGCTTTTCACGGAGACGCTTTATGTGTACATCGATAGTACGTGAATCGCCGTAGTATTCAAATCCCCATACCTCGTCAAGAAGCTGATCACGGGTATATACTCTGTTGGGATTTGAGGCAAGGTAGAAAAGGAGCTCCAGCTCCTTAGGAGGAGTATCGATAGTCTTGCCGTTGACCTTGAGCTCATAGCGAGTCATGTTGACAGAGAGCTTGTCATAGTGAACTTCCTTCACTTCCGGCTCGGCAGCACCAGTGCCTACACGGCGTGTAACGGCATTGATACGGGCGATAACTTCCTTTGCATCAAAAGGCTTTACGATATAGTCGTCAGCACCCAGTTCAAGACCGATGACCTTGTCGATGGTCTCGCCCTTAGCGGTTATCATGATTATCGGCACATTGGACTTCTTTCTGATCTCACGGCATACCTGCCAGCCGTCCATACCGGGGAGCATGATATCAAGAAGTACCATATCAGGCTTCAGGGCGTTGAATTTTACTACAGCCTCTTCACCGTCATGTGAAAGGATAACGCCGTAGCCGTCCTTTTCGAGATAGAGTCTGAGGAGGTCGCATATATTCTTGTCATCATCAACGATCAGTACTTTTAAACTCTTATCTATAGCCATTTTGAACAAACCTCATTTCCTAATTATTCATCCTTTAAGCACATTCTCTTTATTAATAGAATGTTATTTTTATTATAACGCAAATTGAAGATATTGTCAATAAAAATTAAACAAAAAATGAAATAAAATTACTACGGGCTTCGTTACGGCTGCCGTAAGCCTGATACCGTTATGAGGCGTATCAAGGTATGTGAGGGAGATTTAACAGCGTTTTGACTTTTCAACACTCCTTTCAACTTATTGTGCATAATTCCAAAATTTGTGAAAGCTTGCAGAAAAGGCTTGATTTATTGTAAAAAGGTGGTAAAATATACTTAGCACTCAAAGAAAGAGAGTGCTAAACTTAATTTGCTAATTATTATTTTTCAGGAGGTATATATCATGACTATCAAACCTTTACAGGACAGAGTTGTTGTAAAAATGGTAGAGGCAGAAGAGACCACAAAGAGCGGTATCATCCTCTCAGGCTCGGCTAAGGAAAAGCCGGAGGTCGCTGAGGTCGTTGAAGTAGGTCCCGGAACATCTGACGTTAAAATGGAAGTAAAGAAGGGCGACAAGGTCCTCATATCAAAGTATTCAGGCACAAACGTAAAGCTTGAAGGCGAAGAGTACATCATCGTAAGAATGGAAGACATTCTCGCAATCGTAAAATAATTCGGAATTCTAAATCCCGAATTCGTTGATCTCAATTATTGATATAAAGGAGTAATTATCATGGCTAAGGATATAAAGTACGGCGAAGACGCAAGAAAAGCTCTTCAGGCAGGCATTGACAAGCTTGCTGATACAGTAAGGATCACAATGGGACCTAAGGGCAGAAATGTGGTTCTCGACAAGAAGTTCGGTGCTCCCCTCATCACAAACGACGGTGTTACTATCGCTAAGGACATCGAGCTTGAGGACGCTTTCGAGAATATGGGCGCTCAGCTCGTAAAGGAAGTTGCTACAAAGACAAACGATGCTGCCGGCGACGGTACAACTACAGCTACACTCCTCGCTCAGACAATCGTCCGTGAGGGTATGAAGAATATCGCAGCAGGCGCTAATCCGATGATCCTCAAGAAGGGTATCTCAAAGGCTGTTGATACTGCTGTTGAGACTATCATCGCTAACTCAAAGGCTGTTACAGGCTCTGAGGATATCGCAAGAGTCGGCACTGTTTCTTCTGCTGACGAGAACGTTGGTAAGCTCATCGCTGAGGCTATGGAGAAGGTAACTGCTGACGGCGTTATCACTATCGAAGAGAGCAAGACTGCTGAGACATACAGCGAAGTCGTTGAGGGTATGCAGTTCGACCGTGGATACATTTCACCTTATATGGTAACAGATGCAGATAAGATGGAAGCTATATATGATGACGCTTACATCCTCATCACAGACAAGAAGATCTCATCTATCCAGGAGATCCTCCCACTCCTCGAGCAGATCGTAAAAATGGGCAAGAAGCTCGTTATCATTGCTGAGGACGTTGAGGGCGAGGCTCTTACAACTATCATACTCAACAACCTCCGCGGCACATTCAAGGTAGCTGCTGTAAAGGCTCCCGGATTCGGTGACAGACGCAAGGAAATGCTCAAGGATATCGCTGTTCTCACAGGCGGCGAGGTCATCTCCTCCGAGCTTGGTCTTGAGCTCAGCGAGACTTCTATCGAACAGCTCGGTCAGGCTAAGCAGGTAGTTATCCAGAAGGAGAACACTATCATCGTTGACGGCGCCGGCGACAAGGACGCTATCAAGTCAAGAGTTTCACAGATCAGAGCTGCTATAGAGACTACAACCTCTGACTTTGACCGTGAGAAGCTCCAGGAAAGACTTGCTAAGCTGGCTGGCGGTGTTGCAGTTATCAAGGTAGGTGCTGCTACAGAAGTTGAAATGAAGGAGAAGAAGCTCCGTATCGAGGACGCTCTCGCTGCTACAAAGGCTGCTGTTGAAGAGGGTATCGTTGCAGGCGGCGGTACAGCATTCATCAATGCTATCCCTGCTGTATCAAAGATCATCAACGGTCTCGAAGGCGACGAGAAGACAGGTGCAAAGATCATCCTCAAGGCTCTTGAGGCTCCTGTTCGTCAGATCGCTGAGAACGCTGGCCTTGAGGGAAGCGTTATCGTTGACAAGATCATCCGCTCACGTAAGGCAGGCTACGGCTTCGATGCTTACAATGAGGTATATACAGATATGATCCCTGCCGGAATCGTTGATCCTACTAAGGTAACACGCTCCGCACTCCAGAACGCTGCTTCCGTTGCAGCTATGGTGCTCACAACAGAGAGCCTGGTTGCTGATATCAAGGAAGACGCTCCTGCTGCTCCTGCAATGCCAGCAGGCGGTATGTATTAAGCAGCGTGACGCTGCACCCTTTCACACTGCCGCTCGTAAACTCGCTCACTCTCTGCGGAACCGATACTCTGCTTTCGCTTACGGGAGAAAATTTAGACGGCAGTGCAAAAAATGCAATATAAAAGTTAAAGGCGGACCTTTGGAGGTCCGCCTTATTTTTTTAGAAAAGGCAGAATCAATACATATAATTGAACGGGCGGCGAATCTCCGCCCTTACAGTCTGGCTTCTGCGTATTAATTTTGTAGGGGACGCCGCCCTCGGCGTCTCGCAGCAATTCTTTCTTCATCATCTTCTGATTATTCACAAAAACCAGTTTTTTCTGCATTCATTTGTGAAAACCGACAAAAAACAAGGCTTCAATATGTTAAACTGCGAGAAATTTGCAGGATAACTGTAAAAATACGTGACAAATTAAAACTGCTGTGTTATAATATTTATAAGGTGTTTTTTGTTGCTCCGTAAGCTTAAATGTCAGGCGTTTACGGCTCCGGGAGCAATCGCTTTTACAATTATATATGAAGGGATCGAAAAAAATGGACAACAATTACTCCCACAGACCAAGAAAACGGATCTCAAAAGAAACTGCCAGAAAAAGACAGCTTGCAGCACTCTGCGTCATTGCGCTGATAGTGCTCCTGATAATCATAGCTATAGCTAAAGGCTGTTCAAAGGACAGCAAGAAGAGCAAGGGCTCTTCAAATTCAAATACAAATATAGTTACAACTACTGCGCCGATTGTGACAACTGTTCCGACGATCGTTACCGAACCGATCACAGCAGAATCTACTACTGCCGCTTCACAGACAGGCGACTTCAAGATGAAGAAGTATACCTATGCGCTTGCTGTAGGCGAAACTGACACAGCATGGATCGAAGAATACCCGGATGGTACTACTGAGGACGACGAGCGCTGGTCATCTGATAACGATAAGGTCGCTACTGTTGACTCTTATGGTCACATCACAGGTGTGGCTCCCGGTGAGTGTTATATAACTGTACGCTCTGCTTCTGATCCTACCAAGGAAGCTCAGGTAAGAGTAATGGTTACAGAGTGATTCAGGATAAACATATCCAAGGCTCCTCTTCTGAGGAGCCTTTCTTCAGCCTATATCCAGTATAAAATGCAAAAGGAGAAATACTATGAAAAAATTCGTGTCACTTATCATATGCAGCGCTTTGCTGCTTGGAGCAGTTTCCGGCTGCGGCAGCAAAGACAGTTCGGAGGACAAGAGCAGCTCCGCATCTGAGACAACAGAAGCCTTCACAGAAAGCTCCGCTGAATCTTCCACAGGCGAGGAGGAGACCACAGAAGCCACTACTTCTGCTGACACTACCGAACCGACTACATCAGGAACGAGCGAAGCAGGATCAACCGAATCCACCACAGCCGCTGCCACTTCTGCCCCGGATAACAGCGGTAATACTCATACTGGCAGCAGCGGAAACTCAGGCGCTGACAACAATGACTCTGACGGCCTTAAAAGCGACCTTGAGAAGATAAAAGCTGCAACAGAAGAATGTTTCAAGAACTACGGCGATAAGGATTTCAATACTCACATTCAGGAAACAATGGATCCCGACCTTTACAACAGGATATCCTCTCTTGTCGTTGACAGGTCAAACGGCCATACCCTCTTCACTACCATTACAGACCGCACTGTCAGAACGATCTCGCCGGAGGATGCGGAGGAGATATACTATCTGGGCGGAAGCTTCAGAAATGAAGGCCTTGGCGCTGTTATCGACACCCCAAGCTATTGTTCAGACCTTGAAGCGGACTACCTGACATATGTTGATGGCTCAGAACCATGTATATACTCCATTGCATCAGATATGAACGGCGATCAGCTCCTTAATGAAATGCAGGATATTCTTTATCTTTCAGACAATATGAGCGATAACGTTTTATATGCCATTTACGGTGATGAGTCCAAATGCTTCCTCTGTAAGGTCAACTACAACGAGCCTTTCCTCTTCATTCCGCTTGCTGTAATGTACTCAGACCGTAATGATGAGTAAATACTCCTGCGCTTAGCGTGATGCTTAGATTGAAGTATATGGCAATTACTCGGGGAAAACCTTTCTGAGGAAAGGTTCTTCCC
>ERZ795051.1855-NODE-1855-length-25322-cov-10.342621_pt1 | contig 25322 bp, 21 predicted proteins | sample MGYA00375135_ERZ795051 | MGnify/ENA primary metagenome ERZ795051 (study PRJEB30180, sample SAMN05720222) | activated sludge metagenome | isolation source: Anaerobic digester | place: Japan | collected 2015-05-26 ... | reverse complement strand
GTGGTCGCCGTCAACGGTGATGAGTCGTTGCACGCCGATGAGCTGACGCTGCTGCTCGAGGATGCCAAGCAAGCCGCCCCAGTGGGGCCGCGCCTGCCCGGCTGGCTGAACGCGCTCGTCCCGGCGTGTTCACGGCAAAGCATACAGGCGTTCTATGTGCTGGGTCCGCAACTCTGGCGCCAGGCACAAAGCATTTCCGCACTTGTGCAGCGCCCGGGACAGGCTCCGGCCGGCGAAGCGCGTCAGCGCCGCGATTGGCTCGATCGCCGCGGCGAGATGAAGCGCGCCATCCGCAAGGAGCCGCTGCGTTTGCTGGCAAAGAACGCACTGATCCAGGTCGAGAGCTTGGAGCCGGGTGAAACAAAACCCGTGACTCACTCGAGCATCGGCGCGCCGCGGCTGGAAATCGATATTGTCGGACGCAACATAGAAACGCAGGGCGAGACGACACTCCTGGTGGTCAACCGGCGACTGCGGCCCGAGACAGCCAGTCAGGGCGAGGAGACATTTGGGCTGCCGTCGGCCATGGTGACGCGCGGTCCGAGTCAGACGGTGATGCGCTGCACTAAGGGGATGACGTACGCGTTAGGGTCGGAGGGGCCGGAGCGCTCGGATTCGGCCGTATTTGACGGCAACGTACGTTTCATACACGTCGCCGGGCGCGAGATGGTTCGGCTGGAGGAAATGCTTCCGGAGGTTCACAGCGACCCCGGTTTGCTGGCCCAGCTCAAGAGCCGCAACACTTCGTTGGATTGCGACCGGCTGGAGTGCGGGTTCTTGGTTGCGGGGGCGGAGGCGAGCCGCGCCGGGGCGATGTCATCGCGCGACACGCGGCTGAAGTGGCTGCTGGCGTCGGGCAACGCGGAGTTGCGCGACGAGCGCGAAGTGCTGGCCAAGCAGCCCGGTTCGAAGACCGCCCAGCGCTGGGAATCGGTGGTTCGCACTGTCTTTGCCCACCAGCTTGACTTTGATCTGGAGCAAAGAGTGGTGCGCGTGCTTGGGTCGGCGGCCGCTAAAGCGCGCATTTACGAGGAGAACCCGGATTCCGCCGAGGCGCGCATTCTGGTGGGCGAGGAATTCAGCATCGATCTGCAGAATCGCACCGTGCGCAGCGGTCCTTCGCACGGCACGATTGGAAGATAGAGCAGAGCGGGGGCGGATCTGAGATCAGAGCTGGGGCGTGTCGCCCCGCAATGTGTTCAAGGCGACCCCTCAGCACGGTTTTGCCCCGTTGCGCGATTGTGCGCACAACGACCCTTCCGGCTCGACACGAGCCGGCTCTGCTACATTCTCTCGATCGTCTCGATTCCGAGCAGCCAGAGGCCGAGCTTCAGCGTGCGGGCGGTCAGATCGCACAGACGCAGACGGCTGAGGCGCGTGGCGTCGTCGGGAGCGCGGAGCACCGGACACGTCTCATAGAACCGCATGAAGTCGCCCGCCAGTTCGTACAGGTACGTACAGAGCACGTGTGGCTCCAGATCCGCCGCGATCACGTCAATAGTCTCGCGCAGCCGCGCCAGGCGCAGTCCCAGCGCCAACTCCGCCGGCTCAATTAAGGTCAGGCGGACGCCGGGCGCGTAGACATCCGGCGAACCGATGCGCTCCGCGGCTTTGCGGTAAATAGATCGAATCCGCGCGTAGGCGTACATCATGTAAGGCGCCGTGTTGCCGGTCAGCGCCAGCATCTTGTCCCAACTGAAGATGTAGTCCGTGCGGCGGTCGTTGCGCAAGTCGGCGTATTTGACGGCCGCGATGCCCACGCGGCGCGCGATCTCCGCCATTTCGGCGCTGTCGGCCGGCGTTTCCGGGGACGCCTGCTGCTCATCAGGCTGTGCGTCGTCCGGCTCAGCCTGCTTCGTCCGGGCCCGTTCTTCGATCAGTGCCCGCGCCCGGTTTTCCGCCTCGTCCAGCAATTCGCGCAGCTTCACCGTTCCCCCGGCGCGCGTCTTCAGCGGCCGGCGATCCTCGCCCAGCACGCTGCCGAAGGTCACGTGATCGATGCGATGCCTGGGCTGCACCCAGCCTGCCGCCCGGGCCACCGCCAGGAACATCTCAAAATGCAGCTTCTGCCGGGCGTCAGTCACGTAGATGACGCGTTCCGCCCCAACTCCGGACGAAAACTGCAAATCGCGCAGCCGGTAGCGAACCGCCGCCAAATCGGTCGTCGCATACAGGTAAGCGCCGTCAGACTTCTGAATTATCAGTGGCAGCGGCTGCCCTTCAGGCGACTTGAAGGGCGGCTCGCCTTTCTCATCCCAAAGGAAAACGCATACCGCCCCCTGATCGTCGCGGACTTCCGCCCACGGCGCAGGTTTCACGTCGCCGCTGCCTTCTCCCAACTCAACACGTCGGCCACGGGGGGCCGACGCTACGGGCGGCACTTCGCGGGGGGCCGACGCTACGCGCGGCGGCAGCTTTTCCCGGAGTTCTCTGATAACGTCTGGCAATTGGTCGTTATAGAAGCTCTCTCCGCGCACGTCCTCCGGCCGCAACAAGACACCGAGGCGTGTATAGAGTTCGTTCATGGCCTCCTGTGAGACGGCGCACATCTGCCGCCACAGCTCCCGTGTGGCCGGATCGCCGCCTTGCAGTTCCGCCACAGCGCGGCGCGCCTCGTCCGCGAACTTGGGGTCTTCCTCAAAACGTTTTTGTGCCGCGCGGTAGTCGCTTTCAATCGCTTCCAGCACGTCAGCATGCGTCTGCGGCGTCGGCAGCGGGTGCTCGCGATACCAGCGGATGAGCATGCCGAACTGCGTACCCCAATCGCCAATGTGATTCTGCCGAATGACGTCGTGTCCTTCGAACGCCAGCACGCGCGCAAAAACGTCGCCGATGATCGTGCTGCGCAGGTGCCCGACGTGCATCTGCTTGGCGATGTTGGGTTGCGAATACTCGACCACGATGCGCTGCGGCTGCGCGACCGGGGCGATCCCCAGGCGATCGGCGAACGTTTCGGAAGCCGGCGAGGCGGGAACGTGTGACGGCGTCGCCTCCAAGGTCTCTTCCGGCGGACGAGGAATCTCGCCCAGGTAGTCGCCTAGCGCTGCCGGCTTCAGGCGGATGTTGATGAAGCCCGGCCCGGCGATCTCCAGCGGCTCGACCAAACCGCCCAGGCGCGGCTGCACCGCGGCCACGATACGCTCGGCCACTTCGCGCGGCTTGGCGCGCAGCTCCTTGGCCAGCGACATGGCGACGTTGCACTGGTAGTCGCCGAATTTCGGATCGCCGGCGGGGCGGATCATGGCATCGACGTCTTCGGCGCGTTTGCCGGTTATTTCGGCGATCGCGTCACGAAAATGGCGCCGCAACAGCTCGATCAGGCTTTCGTTGGTCATTGGAGAGAGGCTACCGGGCGCGCCGGCACGTTTCAACTACTCTGCGTCCCTTGCACGTACTCTGCGTCCCTATTCGATGGGTGTGTTTCGGCTTGGGAGAGCGGTGGTGTGGATTCCGGTTCGCCCGTGCCGGCAATGTAGCTGGGCGCGGAATCGGTGCACAAGCACACGGCTTGGTGCGTTTGGCGTGCCCGCGCAGGCGCTCGGCACAGCAGCCGGCGGACACCTCGCCCTGGCAGGCTGACGTCGGGGTCATGCGTTCGTACCCCGCCGCGGTTTCTTCCACGCCAGCTCCATTAAGTCGTAATTGGTCTGCTGCATCCCGAGTTGCTGGTATACCTGAATCGCCGTGGCATTACGCCGGTCGACGTACAGCCGCAGGCCGCAGACACCGGGCGATTGGCGGGCGAGCTGCTCGACGTGATGGTGCAGCGCGGTGTATATGCCCACCCCGCGGGCTTCGGGCACCACGTAGACGCTTTGCAGCCACCAGAACCAATCGTCGCGCCAGTCACTCCACTCGCGCGTGATCAGCAATTGGCCGACCACCTTGCCCGCACGCTCGGCCAGGAAGTACGTTCCACGCTGCGTGTCCGTCAGTACCCGGCGTACGCCTGATCGCGCCGTGGCCGGGTCAAGCTCCAGGTTCTCCGTCTCGGCCGCCATGGCGATGTTGTTGGCGGCGATGGTTTCCAGGTCGGCAAGCGTAGCGATTCGGATACGGATTTCGTCCATTGCGGTTGACGCCTCAGTCTGGCGCTGCGAACTTATCCACGGGCCGGGCCCAACGTCGCGAATCCGGTCCCGCCCGGCTCCGCGTTGGCGCCGGTTAATGGCACGACACCGGATTCGGTTCGATACCAACTAGCCTAGCGGCTATAAGCGTGATGATCCAGAATTGGCATGCAAAACGCGTCACGGTGATGGGGCTGGGCCGCTTCGGGGGAGGCGTCGGAGTCACACGCTGGCTGGCCCGCGCCGGGGCACGTCTGACCCTGACCGACAAGCTCCCGGCGGCGGAGCTGGGCGATTCACTGGCGCAGCTCGACGGGCTTGAGATTAATTACCGGTTGGGCGGCCATGACGAACGCGATTTCCGCGAAACCGACCTGGTTGTAATCAATCCCGCCGTGCCGGATAGCTCCCCGTTTCTGCAGGCGGCCGTGTCCGCGGGCGTGCCACTGACGACCGAGATTAATCTGTTCGTGGAACGCTGCCGGGCGCGCTGCGTCGGAGTAACCGGGTCGGTTGGCAAGAGCACCGTCACGGCCATGGTGGGGCATGTGCTGAGGGAAGGGATCGAGGGATCGAGGGATCAAGGGATCAGGGGATCAAGGGATCTAGGGATCGACAGTGAGGGGTCTTGCTCCGCTTTTGATGCTTCTGGTGGCGGCCGTCGCGTGTGGGTGGGGGGCAACATCGGGCGCTCGCTGCTGGAGGTGCTGGAGGAGATTCGGACTGAGGACATAGTCGTCCTCGAGCTCTCCAGCTTTCAGTTGCAGCGCACGCCGCTGGTGGCTTGGAGCCCGCATATCGCCGTTCTGACGAACATCTCGCCCAATCATTTGGACTGGCACGGCAACTTCGCCGGCTACCTGGCCGCGAAGCTCAATATCGTGCGCTTTCAGGATCCGGCGCGGGACGCGGTCGTTATCGGCGATGATCCCGAATTGCAGCGGCATTTCGATCGGCTATTTGGCGATCTGTCCGGCGTGTGGCGCTATGGACTGCACGGCGACGACCCCATCGCGGTCTGCCAGTCCACCGCCGCCGTTGATTGCGACGATCGCCGCTTGCGCTGGCCGGACACGCGGCTGGCTGTGCCGGGCCGGCACAACCGGCTCAACGCGGCGGCCGCCTTGACGGTGGCGCACCTGCTGGGAATCGAGCCGCAACGCTCCCGCGCGGCCTTGGCCACGTTTGAAGCCTTGCCGGACCGGCTGCAACGCGTGGGGGAGATCGACGGCGTCACGTACTACAACGACTCAAAGTCGACCACGCCGACCGCGGCGGCCACGGCGATGCAAGCCATTGATGGGCCGCTGTTGATGATCCTTGGCGGTTACGACAAGGGCAGCGACTTTGGGGAGTTTGCGCGGGCGGCCGCAATTCGTTTGAAGTACGCCGCCTGCATCGGTCAGACTGGCAAGCAGATTGCGGAGCTGATCCGGACGGCAGGGGGGCAGGCCGAATACTGCGGCGACCTGGCGAGCGCGGTAAGCGCCTGTCGGGCGCAAGCGGCCGCCGGTGACACGGTGCTGCTGTCGCCGGCCTGCGCCTCCTGGGATCAGTTCAAAGACTACCGGGCGCGCGGCGCGGCGTTCAGCCGCTTGATCCGCGGGGGCGCCGACTGACGGCGTGAACGCCAGCCGAGCCTGAATTTAAATTCGTTCAACCCTGTCCGGCATGCCCGCGTTTAGGGCTCTACTAGCAACTTGAACTCGGTCATTTTGCCCTGCGTACTGAACACGATCTGCAGTCTCCGTTCGCCGCGCTCGAATTGCGCCACGAACGTGACGGCTCGGAGCCCGAGTATGGAAGTAAGCTTGCCCTGGTCGACCGATTTGAACTCGCCCAGTTTGGTTCGCAGGTCGGCCCACAATTGGCGAGCCTTTTGCTCGCTCAAACTCGCACGCAACTGATCGTCGCCGGCTTCGACGAAACCCCGGTAGTCGCCGTCGATCAGCTTCTGCAAGATAGTGCGGGCCTGCTCAACGATCTTGGTGTCATCCTTCGGAGGCACCAGCTTCTCGCGCTTCTGGCGCCCTTCGCCGGCCGCCTTCTCATCATCTTCCATACGCGCCAGCCGGTCGCGGGCACTCTGCGCCGCCGCGCTATCCGGATAGCCTTTGATGACCTTCTCAAAGTACTCGCGCGACTTGTCGAACATCTCGGCCCGGGCAAACCGATCTCCCAGATCGTACCAGCGCTCGGCCTGTTCGCTGGCCTCCGATTTGGCGATCGCCTCCTGTATTCGCGGGTCGTTCTCGATGCGGTCCAGGGCTTCCTGAGCCGCCTCGGCGGCCTCGGTGTCGGAGAACTCCTCGACCACTGAGTTGTAGAGCCGCCGGGCAATAGAATACTGCCCGAATTCCATGCACTCTGCCGCACTGTCGTTGCGCACCTGGCCGCGCGCGTTATCGAGCGCCTTGAGAATGATGGCCTTGGTGTAGTTTTCGCTTTGCATGCGCCCGATTTCGCGCTCGACGTTTTCCTTGATTTCACGGAAATCCTTGCCCGGTTCTACCCCCTGGCCGCCGCGGGGGGATCGCCGGGCGCCCGAGCGGGTGGAGCGCGAGGAGCGCCGGCGACCGCGTTTGTCGCCGCCGTCGCCCAGCCCGGTCAGACGGACGCTCAACTCGGCCAACTTGGCAGCGGCGTCCTCGTATTTTTCCTCCTTGAAGTCCTGCTGGGCGGATTCGAGCTGTCTGTGGGCCCCCAAGCTGATCTGCCGCAGCAGCTCTTCAGCTTGCTCTTCCAACGCGCTGTCCTCCCGGTCGCGGAAGAATTCCTTCAGGGCCGTGCCCAGCGTGTAAGCGCGGCCGAACTCGCCCTGTTCAATGAAATTGCTGACTTTCTGGATGTTTTTCTGCAGTAGCTCCTCGGTGGCGGCCAGCGTCGGCGTCTTCGCAAGCACCGTCTGAATCTTCTCTTCCAGTTTCTCTCGCGGATCCGTTGCGTCGAACCGGGCATAGGCCACACGCCGGTGCGTGTCGATGATGTAGGCTACTCCTGGGGCAGGAAAGCGCCAGATTCGCCGGTAGTCCCGAAAAGTCCCCATCGTCGGACTAAGCTGCAGAAGGCCGAACTTCGGCTTTCGCTCCTTAGCCACCTTCTCCATGACTTTCTTGTGCTGGCGGGTAAGGCCGAGGATCGTTACGCCCCGCGGGCCGTACTTTTCCTCCAGCTCGTCGAGCGTCGAGAAGAAATCCAGCGACGCGCTGTCCAGGCTGCTCCAATAGTACAGCACGAGGATGCGGTGCGGGTAAAGTTCGAATAACGAAATGAGGTCTTTCTCCGATGTGGCGTGCTCGCTTTTGGGAAGTTTCAGGTCCGGGGCCTCTTCGCCCACTTGCTGGGCGAAAGCGGCGCCCGCCAGCAGGATACATAAGCCGCACGCGGCCGTTTGCAGGTAGCGATGCATTACCAAGTCCTCCTTCGCAAGCCGGGGCGCGCCGTCGGAGTCCCGCCGCCAGGCGGATCGCGCCGCCGCGGCGCCGCTGGCGCCGCGATCCGAGGCGCAGTCTAGCGAGAGGCGCTTGGCCCTGCAAAGCCCCCTGGGGCGAGCCCGGGCGAACGGTCCCGCGCCGGGCATCCACGGAAGATTGCGGGCGCTAGCTTGCCCCGAAAAAAATCGAGGGGCCGCTTGTTCCTGTTGCGCTGGAGTTTATGCTTACACCCCGTGAGGCTGACGGGCCGTGCATAGGACGCCACGCAGATTTTCGCGGCATTCAGCTTGAAGTCATTAGCCTGTCAGGGCGGCGCGGTCTAAAAGCCGGTCCCGGCGCGAGAAGCCTAGTGTTTCTTATGACGACTCTACAGCAACGTCTTGGACGCCCGGCGCGCCGGTGGTTGCGGCATTTCTACTACAACCCGCGCCTATCCTTTTTGACGCGTGTGCTGCAGCCGGCGGGAAAGCACGAACAGCAAAGCTACTGGGACGCAGCCCTGTCCGGACACATGGTCGATTACCTCGGCGATACGCGGGCCGTGATTCAGAGCAATGCTATAGTTGTTGGCGTCTTGCGCGCCTACGGCCCGCCGTTGCGGCGCGTGCTCGATGTGGGATGCGCCGGCGGTACGCTGGCCTACGATCTGCCGGCGGACGTTGACTACCTGGGCATTGACATCAGCGCGGTCGCGATCGCCGATGCGCTGCAGCGCCGCAGGCAGCGCGCGGCCCGCCCCGGCCGCACCGAGTTCCAGCACAGCAGCATCGCAGATTTCCAGTTTGACGCGGGTAGCGAGTTTGACGCGATTGTCCTGAGCGAAGTCGTTTACTACCTCACCCCGCAAGTTGCATTGGAGCAAACGCTGCGCTATTCAGCGGCCCTATCCCCCGGTGGCGTGCTGGTGGTCTCAATGAAGCAGGACCCCAAATCGCTCCTGATCTTCCGGCAAATGGAACGCGCCTTGGTGTGGCTGGGAGGCGTTCTTTACCAGCCGAAGAGCGTCATAGACTTCCGCGTGCGGCCCAATGGCAAGAGCCCAGCTTTTCTGGTGGGCGCGTTCAGGCCGAAATCATAAGTCGCCGGAATCACCCGCCGTCAGTACGCCCACGAACGGGTCAATATCGAAGCAGTTGATGTGCCCGTCGTGGTCAAGGTCAGCCAGCGAAGCGTCGCAACCGGAATATTCCTCGGCGTACGCCGCGGGATCGACCAAAGCCAGCACGAATGGATCGATATCGAACACGTTGATCGAGCCGTCGCAGTTCACGTCGCCGAAGCGGAACGAGCCGAATTCATAGGCGCCCATGTCCACGCGCGGCTGGCCGTTGCCGTCGCCGTCCCAGATGCGCGTGCGCTCGTCTGCATCGGTCGCGCCCGCCTCGGGCGCGAAGCCGGGATCACCGGCGTCGATACAGGGCGACCCGCTCGCCAGCCGGTAATCGTTGTCGTGCCACGAGTGTGGGTCGCCGTCGGGCCCGTCGGCGTCCCGAAAAAGCGGATCGGCGTGGATATTACCCGTTCCGCTCCAGCCGCCCTGGACATCGCAGAAGGTGACCATTGGCGCGCCCCCGTCCAAGAAAATCTCGCTGGGCGTGTCGCCCCAAAGAATGCAGTTGGTCAGGCTTGGGGCGGATTCCTGGTTGCAGGCAAGACCGCCCCCGGTTCCGGCCGTGTTGCCGGTGATGGTGCAGTTGTTCAACACCGCGTTAGATTGGTACTCGCAGTACAGACCGCCACCGGACTCCGAGGCCGAATTATGAGCGATGATGCAATTGTTGAGGATCGGGTCGGATTCATAGCAGCGCATGCCGCCGCCCCGCGCGGTTGCGGTGTTGCCGAATATGTAGCAATTCGTCAGCACCGGGCTGGAGTCCGGTAGGCAATCCAGGCCCCCGCCGAAACGGGCTTGGTTGCCGCTAAGCGTACAGTTGATCATGTAGGCCGTCGCGTAGTGGCAATATACGCCCCCGCCGCAGTTACTGGACGTATTGCCGGCTATGAGGCAGTCGATCAGGGTGGGGGCGGAGTCGTAGCGGCTGTAAATACCGCCGGCGCTGTCGCCGCCGTCATTGTTGGAAATCGAGCAGTTCACCAGCAGCCCGTTGGAATGGTAGAAGTGCAGGCCGCCGCCGGCATACGTAGTGGAATTGCCCGAAATGACGCAGTTGATGAGGGTCGGATCGGAATCGTAGCAGTCCACACCCGCGCCAAAATCGCCGTTCGCATTGCCGCTGATAATGCAATCAACGAGCGTCACATTCGAATGGTCCGAACACCACACGCCGGCGCCATAAGCGCCGAGATTGTCCGCGACCGTGCAGTCCACCAGCGTGGCGTCTGAATAGGATTTGCACGCAACGCCGCCGCCGCAGTTGGCCAGGTTGTTGGCGATTACGCACCGGGTGAGCGTCGGGCGGCTGCCTTCGTCGCAGAAGAGGCCCCCTCCATTATTGGCCGTATTGTTTGTAATCGTACAGTCGACCAGGGTAGGGCTGGCCCCGCCGTAGCAGTAAATGGTGCCGGCGTCGCCGTCGGCGTGGCGGATCAAGAACCCGGCAACGATCGAATCCGCGCCTTCGCCGCTGTGGAAGTAGAACGCCCGCCCGGAATGCTCACAGTCGATCACGCAATCGCCCGGTTCGCCGCCCGCCGCGCGCAACGTGAGGGCTTTGCCGTACAGGTCGAGGTCGCGGTTGCCGGGGCCACTGTAGATTCCTTCGGCCACGAGCACCTCGTCGTGCTCCGCGGCCGCGTCGATTCCGGCCTGAATCGTGGCCTTTGGACCACAGCTCTGCCCGTCCCAGTACTCGCAACGTCCGTCCCAGGCGTCGCTGCCGAGGGTGGCGTTGACGTATATGGTGTCGGCCGGCGCAACAGCGGCCGTGAAAAGGACGACGAGAGAAATGATCCTCAGCATGCCTGACAGCTCCTTCCCGACAGCGGCAAAATCAGTTGGCTAGCAGCGGCGCGCGCCGACGGCGAATACTACAAGTCCAGTATAACACTGGCGCCGTTCCAGGCAAAAGTGATTTGTCTGCGCGACCAGACCGGTCAGTGCGGCCTGGGCGGGATGTTTGTTGCTGACCACCGGGACGCTAGTGGGGCGCCTGCGGCGATTGACCCCACATGAGCTTGCGTAGTGTGGCGCCGACTTGCTCGATGAGGTGTCCGCGATCGGCGTCCGTCAGCCGCCGGAACTCCGGTTGCCCCTGCTGTGTCTGATCCGCCCACTCGCGGGCGAATTGGCCGGAGCGCACTTCGGCGAGCACCTCGCGCATGGCTTGGCGTGTGGCGGCGCCGATCACGCGCGGGCCGCGGGTCAGGTCGCCGAAACGCGCGGTGTTTGAAATTCGCTCGCGCATTCCAGTGATCCCATGCTCGTAAATCAGGTCTGCGATCAGCTTGACCTCATGGCAGCATTCGAAGTACGCCAACTCGGGCGGATAACCAGCCTCAACCAACGTATCGAAGCCGGCCTTTATCAGACCCACCAAGCCACCGCACAGAACGGCTTGCTCGCCGAAGAGGTCAGTCTCCGTCTCGTCGGCAAACGTGGTCTTTAAGATTGCGGTCCGGTGGCAGCCCAGTCCCGCGGCCCAGCCGAGGGCCGTTTGTTGGGCGCGACCGGTCGCGTCCTGGTGAACGGCCACGAGCGCGGCGACACCCCGGCCGGCCAGGAACTCACTTCGAACCGCTCGGCCTTGTGCCTTTGGCGCGACGAGGACGACGTCGAGGTTTGGTGGGGGCGTAATGTGCCGGTAATGGATGTTGTAACCATGAATAAAGCCCAATGTCTGGTTTGGGCGGAGGTGGGGTGCGATCTGTTGGCGATAAATTTCAGGAGCAAGCTCGTCGGGTATTCCGAAGATCAGCAGGTCAGCGGTTTGAACGGCTTTGTCGATGGTTATGGGACTGAATCCCGCGGCTACGGCGCTATCGTGAGACGCGCCCGCTCTTTGTGCAACAACCACGTTCACGCCCGAATCGCGAAGATTCAAAGCATGTGCATGCCCCTGAGCCCCGAAGCCGAGGACAGCCACGTTGCATCCAGAAAGCAGTTCGGGGCGGGCGTCGGCCGTCAATGCGGGTATCTTATCAGTCTTTGTCATGGGCGGATTCCGAATCCTGAGCAGCTAACCAGTGGGCCACCATCGTGTCTTGTATGCTGTCCGGGCGTGTCTAGGCCCGGCGGACCTTGATTGTACGGAGATTGCGCAAGTTTTGGGCTTCCAGCAAACGCGATTAAGGATATGATGACGGGTTTCCGTGGTTTACTGCAGCCGATCTCCAGAAGCAGCAACCACGAGCCGTGTGTGTGAGGCTTTTTGGTAAGGAAAACTCATATGCGAGTATTAGAGGAGCTGAGGAAGAGCGGCGGTTGGCAGGCGCGGGTCCTGCCCATCGCTACGTTAGCGGTGGCCGTCGCCTTGGCCGGCGCTGCCTATGCCCAGCAGACAAACGCGAAACCGAACATGGGCGGTGGTGCGGCTGCAACAACGAAACCGGCTGCCGCCGGAAATGTTGAAGGGCAGGAGGCTGAAGGGCTCAAGCGCTTGATCCAACAAAAGATGCAGGAGCAGGGGCTGGACTCCAACGTCGCACGTCCACCGGCCTCGCCGTCGGTCCGGCAGCCGTCGCGGCCCGCCGCGCTGAGTCCGAAGCGCGTTCAATTGTCGAAAGAAGCTGTGCCGACCAACGGCCCGGCTGGGAACCGTGCGCCGGAAACTCAGCCTGCCAAAGGCTGCTCGGCGGGTGGAAAGGTTCAGGTTGACCTGACGCCGCCGCCCCCGGATCAGCCGCAGCCGCGCTGGTCAGTCGTGCAGGACACCATCGAGGTCCCGCCGCTGTGGAAGGGCAGCAAGGCCGAGTTCGTGTTTCAGGTGAGGAACGCGGGCGAGGGACCGCTGAACATACAACTGAAGGGGGGCTGAGGGTTGAAGATTGCCGGCCAGTTGGGCCGGACGATCGAGCCGGGTGCGACTGAAGAGATCCAAGTCACAGTCCCCGCTCAAACAGGCGACATCAACCGCAAGATCCGGGTGCAGACGAACGATCCGAACAACGCGAATGTGGAGTTGACCTGCAAAGGCAAAATACTCGTGCCCTTCCGCACCGATCCAGCCACGATCAATTTTGGCAAGATCGGGCGCGATTCGGGACCGGTAACCAAGACGGTCAACTTGACGCGCGGCGACGGCGGACCACTGAACCCGAAGATTGGAAAGATGGACTCTTCGCTATCGGCGGAGCTGCGTGAGATCGAACCCGGCGAAAAGTACGCACTCGACATCACCGTCAGTCCGCCGTGGCCGAATGACAAGCTGCGTGGCTCGGTGACCATCGAGACCGGGCTGGAGGAGGCCCCCACGGAGACGGTCCGCCTCTTCGGACAGGTCGATCCACGCCTCAAGACTGAGCCCAAGAGCTTCGTGCTGCCAGCGGACCCGCCGGAGGATCTCGACCTGCGCGTGGCCCTGGTGTGGGACGGCCCGCCCGGCAAGGCAATCGGTGCGACGGCCACGGACCAAACGCTCAAGGCGGAGTTGATCGAGGAAGACGGCAAGCAGTTCGTGTCGCTCCACGTGCCCGCCCATTACCAGCGTAAGCAGAAGATGGCCCTTTCGGTTAACGTGACCACGGACGATCCGGCGGTGAGCAGCCTGCGCATCCCCATCTCGGCGACTGGGGCGGCCGCAGATAAGGAAATTGCCCAACCGGCCAGGCTCGCGCCGGTGGCCAAGCCGGGGAACGCCGCGACGCCCGGTCCGGAGTTGCAGCAGCCGGCGAGCCGGCCGGCGCACCTGCAGGCGCCCAGCCATTAGCGGCCTTTGCAGGCCGGCTTGTTCATGAGAGCAAGCCGGCCTTGCGCGTATTTGGCCTAGCCGCGACCGCAGTGAACAGAAGCACTGCGGTCGCGCTCTTTAAGCTGCCGCCGGACCGATCGCCGGGGCTAACGCGCGATCACGCTAATGCTCTTTCCAGCGAGTTCGAGCAGGCGCTCGCGCTCAAGGATCAGCGTCTTGCCGGCTTCGATGACCAGCCCCCTGGCGCGAGCACGTTTCAAATTCTCGATGGTGCGCGGCCCGATGGTGGGTACGTCAAAGCGCATGTCCTGATTCGGTTTGGCGACTTTGACGAGCGTCCAACCGCCCTGTGGACAAAGCTGCCCGGCACGCTCGATCAGCCGATCGGTGCCCTCGATCGCTTCAACGGCAATGATCTCACGTTCCTTGACCGCGACCGACTGGCCGATATCCAGCCGCGCGATCTCCTTGGCTATGGGCCAGGCGAAGTCGGCCGCCTCCAGCACGGCGGCCGGTGGTGGGAACGGCGTCAGTACGCCAAGCGGCGCCAGGGCCTGGCGGCAGTAGGTGGTTGAATCGATCAAAGTCAGACCCTTACGTTGCATCTCCTCCGCGACCGCCGCGAGCAGACTGTCGTTGCGCTTGTCGGGGGCGTGGAAGTACCACAAGCGTATGCTGGTGAGGTCGGGCAGGTACTGCAAGTATTGCAGCCAGCGTGGCCCGGCGAACATCTGCGTCTTACGCACGCGGCCGGCCATGATAACTTCGCGGCAGCCGGCGCGGCGCAAGGCACGAATCCAGCGCCCGACTTGGACGAACCCGCGCCAGCAAAAGCGCTCGGCCAGATCGCGCAACTCGGCGTCGGCGGCTCCGCGCAAGGCGACGATGGCGACCGGGCGGCCGGCAGCACGGGCGCCGCGGGCCACCAATTTGGGGAATTCGCCCTCACCGGCGATAAGCCCCAGCGGCGACCGGGATGTAGCGAGCGACGACTCCATGATCGTCACGTCAGATGCGCCTCCGAGCAAGCATTTCAGGCCGACAGCAAACTAGAGCGCTGGTTAATCGACACCAGAGCACCACGCGCCGCCCGCCATTATACCGCCTGGCAGGCAGTAAAAGTGGATGCGGAGGTTAATTTACCCGTTGTGTCCGTTACCCGATTCCACTACAATTCGTGGAGACAGCTTGGTGAGCCGCTACCTACGGAGTCTGACGAAAGGCCGTCCGCATGACTGCCGAGGCCTCGGCACTATCCAGCAGTGTACTGATGCTGAACCGCCTGTACATGGCGGTGCGCGTGATCAGTGCGCGTCGGGCGCTGACGCTGCTGTATCAGGATTCGGCCGAGGTGGTCGCAGTCGAGGACGGGCAGTTTCTGTCGTACGACTTCGACGATTGGGTGGAGGTCAGCCGGGCCAAGCGGCGGTTTGAGCCGGAACAGCATGATTGGGTGCGCACGGTTCACTTTCAGATCGCGGTGCCAAAGATCGTGCGCCTGCTGGTCTACGACCGCTTGCCGCGCACCAGCGTTAAGCTCAATCGGCGCAACCTCTTTGCGCGTGACCAAAACCGCTGCCAATATTGCGGTAAGCGTTTCCCAAGCAGCGAGCTGAGCTTGGACCACGTCGTGCCGCGCTCCCGCGGCGGCGGCAACACTTGGGAGAACATCGTCTGTGCCTGTGTGCGCTGCAATGTGCGCAAGGGCGGTCGCACGCCGAGCGAGGCCAGCATGAAGCTCATCGCCGTGCCGCGCAGGCCGCATCGCTCGCCGGTCCTGACGATCAAACTATCCGATTCGCGTTACGCGAGTTGGAAGCAGTTCCTGGATTTCGCGTACTGGGACGTGGAGCTGAAGTAAGCGTTCGTGAGCGCCCAGCCGCCCAAGCGCCCGGCAGCGAAGCCGAACTTTCTGCCGATCTTAGCGTTCAGTGTCGCTCGCGCTGCGCCCACATGCGGACGGGAGCGCGAGGCGCGAAACCGGCGTTGACCAGGTAGCGCTGCGAGATTATGGTCCGCACACCTGGAAGAGGTAAAGCTCCTGGCGGAGGTAGCGAGACGATGCCCTTCGAGCAGTGGTCCGAGACGGTGATTCTGGCGGAGTTGGCCGATGATCCGCAGTTCACGGATGACCTGAGCGCGATCATCGAACAGTGCACGGACAACGCCCGGAACGACGTGCTGCTCAGTTTCGCCCACGTGGGCTACCTGAACTCCTCCAACATCGCCAAGCTGCTGAAATTGCGCAAGCTGGTCACCGTGACGAACCAGCGCAAGCTCAAGCTGTGCGGGATTAACACGCGCGTCTGGGGGGTGTTCCTGGTGACCGGGCTGGATCACATCTTTGAATTCGTGGATGACGTGCCCAGCGGATTGGCGGCCCTGCAGATCGAGCACTGAACGCCGCCGTTGCGGTTAACGCTTCTCTTTCTCCTGGTCTGCGTCTTGTTCGCCGGATGACAAACTCCCGACAAACCGCTCAGACAGAGCGGCATCCGTGGCGGTCCCGTCTCCCGGCAGCGCGGTGCGGCGCGACGAGGACGACTTCACGTGAGCCTGGATACGTTGTTTAGCGTTGCGCATCTTCAGCGGCCGACTGGGTCTATGGCCTGAATGTCGAACGCGAAATCGGGTAACATCGGCGTCTACATTGAAAAGAGTTGCGGTGCGTCTAGGCTTACTTTGAGCCGGTCCGCGTCAGGCAGCGCGGAGGACAGGGATGAACCCAGACAAAATCAAGACCGCGACGCCGTCCCGGAGCGGACCCGCCGAAAAGGTCTTTACCGCAGCAGAAGCCAACGCCGCCCTTGTCCTGGTGCAGAAGGTCGTCCAGGACCTGGTCAAGAAATACAGGCATCTGCTGAGCCTGCGCGACAAGCGCCATCGCTTGGCAAACTCAGTGGGTAACGCGGAACAGATCGAGACGTTAAACGCGCAGATCGAGTACACGACTGCGGCGCTGAATGAATTGCACGCCGAACTGATCGGCATTGGTTGCGTGCTCAAGGATTGGTCCGAAGGGCTGGTTGATTTCCCCGCCATGCACCGCGGGCGCCGGGTGTGGCTGTGCTGGCGGCTGGGTGAGCAGCGCGTCACGCATTGGCACGATCTGCACGGCGGCTACGTCGGCCGTCAGCCGATCGGCCCGGATTTCGACTGAGCGGGGAGTGTCAGGAAGCCGCTTTCGGGGGTGGCGGCGTTTTGTGTGCCACGCCGTTTCGTTCGCTTTCGTAGGCCCGGATCTTGTCCACGCGGCGCTGATGCCGCCCACCCTCGAATTCTGTGTCGAGCCACACGCGAACGATGCTCTGCATGAGAGCATCACCCACCAGGTCCGCCGGCAGGCAGAGCACATTGGCGTCGTTATGACGGCGCGACATCTGCGCGGTCAGGTCGTCATGGCATAGCGCGGCGCGGATGCCCGTAACCTTGTTCGCCGTGATGGACATCCCGATGCCACTGCCGCAAAACAGAATGCCCCGATCGGCCCGGCCCTCGGCCACATCATGCGCCACTGCCAGCGCGATATCGGGGTAGTCGCAGGTCTCGCCGGATTGGCCGCCATGATCTTCCAGCTTTATGCCCATTTCCAGCAGCAGGGCCTTGATGCGCTGTTTAGCTTCGTGTCCGCGATGGTCGCTACCAATTGCGATCCTCATCCAGGAACTCCTTGAGCCGGGCTTCGATGGCCCGCTCCAGACGGTCGGCCGTCTTCGAATATTCTTCCGGACCGCCCCCCATGGGGTCGGTTATGGCCCCACGCGGATCCAGTAACTGGACCACGTCCGCCGCGCCGGGCGCCAGGTCCAGCACCATGGCACGGTGCTCGGGCGTCATGACGTAAATTCGCTCAGCCTGCTGGATCAGCTCGATCGTCAACGGTTGCGAGCGATGCGCGCTCAAATCCATCCCGCGACGCCTCATTTCCAGCAGCGCGCCGGGCGACGCTTCGCACCCGGGGCAGGCCGCTGTTCCGGCCGAAAGCACTTCGTAACCGGCGGCGGGCAGGTCCTCCGGCGACATCCCCAAGCTTTCGGCTAGCTTATGCCGGAACATGTATTCGGCCATGGGTGAGCGGCACGAATTACCGCTGCAGACCATGAGAATGACACTGCGCGAGAGCCGCCGCAACGTGCGCTCCTCGATGGGGCCGGCGCGCTGCACGCTCCACTGATGATCGTGGACGTTGATTACGGTTGAGGCCGCCCCCAACTTAGTGCTCCCCGCGTTCAACGCATACTCGACCTGGCCTTCCAAGTTGTTGTAGGCCGCTTCGAATTCCGTGGGCGGGATCTGCCCGCGGGCGTTGGCACTGGTCGCCACGACCGGGACGTCGACCTGGGCGATCAGCTCCAAAGCCGCCGGGTGGTCCGGGCAACGCAACCCCACGCGCCCCTCATAGTACAGCTCCCGCTGCTGCTCCCGCGGACACACGCGGAAAATCTCCGCCCGCTCCGGTGCAGCCTCCTGAACCACCATCGTAAGCGGCCCCGGCCAGCACTTTCGCGACAGCCGCCGTAGTAGAGCCGACGAGCCCGTCAGATACTTGCCCGCGTCAGCCTTGCGGCCTAGATGCACGGTGAAGGGCCGCTGGCTAACGGCCGATTTCTTCAGCTCTCGCAAGCGTCGCAAGGCATCCGGCTTAGCCGCGTTAGCAGCGACCCCATAGACCGTTTCGGTCGGGAAAAGCACGAGGGCCCCTTCGCGCAAGGCCGCGGCCGCTTCCGCGATCGAAGCTCCGTAAGTACCCGGTTGTATGGTGCTAATGACCTTCGTATGCATTTGGGGGTCCCGCTGCCGGATGAAATTGTCCGGGCATGTACGGCGCGTGTCAAGTTTACCGGTCATGGCGCGGCCCGGCCGGCCAAGCTATCGCTCAGCCGGAAGCCGCCCTTTGATGTTATTCCGAGTCGCGAGGTGGTCGAGGTGCACGGCCGACTTCGCCGTAGCGGAGAACCGGCCCACCCACTTGTAGGTTGGACAGCGTGATGACCGGCCGTGACGGCTTTTCAGCCGCAGTTTTTGTTAGCGAACGCCTCAGCCGCGCGACGCTCGCATTCCTCGGGCGAAACGTCCTCGATATGCGTGCTGATTGACCACCGGTGGCCGTATGGATCGACCAACGTGCCAAATCGGTCGCCCCAGAATTGGTCCTGCACGGGCATTAGCGATTGCGCGCCGGCCGCGATGGCCTGCTGGAAAACGGCGTCGACGTCAGGCACGTACAGGTGAATGGTGGTCGCTGTGCCGCCTAGCGACTCCGGGCCGCGTGACCCCATCTCCGGGAATTCATCGCTCAGGAAGATGATCGAATCGCCGATCTTCAACTCGGCGTGCACAACCGACTTGCCGTCGGGTCCGCGCATCCGGCATATCTCTTCGGCGCCAAAAGCACGGCGATAGAAGTCGATGGCCTCAGCCGCCTTACGCACGACCAGCGACGGCGTGACGGTATGAAACCCCTCGGGTACAGCGTTCACTTTCTCCGGCACGTTCTGCCTCCTTGGTTGGTGTGGCCTGGTTCTAAAGAGATTCTAAAGCGGCCGGCGCGCTCTGAGTCAACATGAACTTCTATTCAGACCGCGGCCGTTCACCATCAGACGGCGGTTCACCATATCAGGTGGAACGTTGGCAATTGCGGAGCTGCTCTTCCAGCTTGGCGATACGCTTTTCCTGCTCCTTGACTCGGCTATTGAGATCCGGCAGGCGTTGCACGTATGCAATCTGGCGCCGCATTTCGCGAATCGGGATCGCCGGCTGGCCCAGCACCGTTTCGCCATCCGGCACGCTGTTCGTCACGCCGGCTCTGGCGCCGACCGTCGCGTTGTCGCCAATCCGAATGTGACCCACCACACCGGCCTGGCCGGCCATCGTCACGTGCCTCCCGACCGTAGCCGATCCTGCTATCCCCACCTGGGCCACAAACAGGCAGTCTGCGCCGATCTGGGCGCCATGCCCGATGGCGATCAGATTACTGAATTTGGTGCCGGACCCGATCCGGGTGCAACCCAGCGTGGCACGATCAATCGAGCAATTCGATCCGATTTCCACGTCATCGCCAATCTCGACCGTGCCGATTTGCGGAATCTTGATCCACTTGCCGCCCACCGGTGCGTACCCCAGACCGTCGTTACCGATCACGGTGTTGGAATGCACCGTCACCCGGTTACCCAGCACCGTGTCCTCATATAGCACGACGTTCGGATACAGCAGTACGTTGTGTCCGATCCGGCAGCGCGGCCCAATGTAGCAGCCGGGGTAAATGACCGCGTTGTCCCCGACGGTCACGTCCTCCGCGATCGTCACGCCCGGGTGTATTTGGGCGTTCTCCCCGATCTTCGCACTAGCGGCGATGTTCGGCATGCCCGCGTTGTGGGGCAGGGGAGGGTGCTTGCGGTAGCCGTGCAGCTCGATGATGAGGATAGTAATCGCGGCGTATGGATCATCCACCCGAATCAGATTGAGACCGTTGCGGGCCGTAACGTCCGGCCGCACGACGACGGCCGCGGCCCGGGTAGTCGCCAGCAGCTTCTCGTATTTCGGGTTCGCCAGGAATGAGATTTCGCTCTCGCCCGCGTCCTCCAAGGTGGCGACGCCGATGATGTGGCGCGACGGGTCGCCCTCAAGCCGCGGCTGCATGCCATGGCGTTCTAGTGCGGCGCAGGCCTCGATAAGCGTCGTTTCCATTCCTCCACTCGGCTGGGGCGTGACCGCCACGTTGACACTGTTGAAGCTATTGAGCGGCATTCTACGGGTTCGGCCCCGCGGGGTCAAAAATTGCCGCCGGGCCGGTGAGCTGGCTTGGCCCCCGGCTCGGCGAAGCTTTCGGTGCCTTATCAGACCAGCCCGGCCATGTGGCGGACTGGCAAGCCCCGCAGGTACGACATGCCGCGCTCCCGGTCTACTTCGCTTTCGAAGGTACGAGCTCGAAGTCGCGCGCGAGTATCGGCGTGTCGTTGCCGACCGCGAAGAGCTTGGCAGTGAACTGTGAGCCGCCGTTGTTCCTGAGCTTCGCGACCGGTACGCGCAGCACCTCGCCGCGCTGGCCCAAACTGGGCGACCAGATGAACTCGTGCTCGGCGATGTATTCGCCGCCTTCGCGCGGCGATACCGCCATCCGGAAGCAGTTACGGTCGCAAGATTTGGGCAGCCCGCGCGTGACGACCAACAGCTCGTCGAGATCGTCCGGCACCTTCTTGAGCTGCTCGTACTCGCCCTCGTAGTACTCGCCCGCCACGACCAGGCAATCGCTTCCCAACTTGACGCGGATCGTCTGCGGAGCAAGCTTGCGGTAGAACGCGGTCGCGATTTCCTGGGCTACTTCAATACCCAGTTGCTCCGGGCTGCTGCTCGGCGGGCTGTTCCAACGGGAATCGTCCTTCTCCACCGGCGGAACCGTGTAGCTCAGCAATACCCGCCCCGTGGCCACGTCGATCACCCGTACGCTGCCGGCCACACGAGCCACGTGCCGGTATTCGACCAGCACGTCTTCCCCCACCACGCGCGGCCGCCCGTTTCGGTCGCGGATGATGCGCCCGTTGCGATCCATGGCGTAACGCGGCTGGCGCCGCTCTTTTTTCTGCTGATCGAGATCAAAGGTCGTTATGTGGCCGACCACGACGGCCTGTGCCACCTGCAGCATGCCGGCCGGCACGGAAGTGTTGGGATCGGCCACGTCGGCCAGCCGCGACAGATCCTGCTCGGTCAGAATATCTTTCAGGTCGCCGCGCGACAGCACGGTGAAGGAGCCGTTCGCGGTCAGATTGTCGATAAGCAGACTCTCGGCCTGACGGGCGGCCTCGGCCGCGTTGCGATCACAGGCCTTGAACGGCAGGACTGCGATGCGCTGGTAGTCCTGGTACGGCCATTCGGGATGTTGAACGATGTTGGCCGAGCGGCGCTTGGTGCAGCCGCCCAGCACGAGAATGCCGACCAACACAATTGGCGCAAGAGTTCGCGCACGCGCCATCGAAACTCCTCTAAGAGTATGCGATCGGTTTCGGTTACTGACGTATTGCCGCAATCCGCCTCAAGAGGTCTAGACGCCCGCCGCGGCTTGAACGGCTATCTGGATGATTGCGCCTATGACGCCGGTGATTGTGCTCTCAAGAATGGCCGCTTGCTGAATATCCGTCAAAGGGCAACCGGCAAGCGCCAAGCCTGTCAGAGCGGCCAAGCCTGTCAACAAACGCCCGCGGGTCCGGGTCTTAATCATGGCTTCTTCCTTGCGCGAATACTTATTTGGTCCACCAAGGCGGCATTATAACCGGTTCAGGGGCTTGTGCGAGCCGGGGCCGTTTGCGGTCCGCCTGGTCCGCGCGACAGGAGCACCTCGAGCCGGCTGACGGTTATCACATCAGCGCCAAACGCCTCATCCGTGCGTTTCTCGCCCGCCACGCCCACGTACAGGCCGAGGTACTCGGCTGGCTTAAGGTCGCTGTCGAGCGGAAATTCCAGGTATGCGACTACCGCACGCGTTATCGGATCTATCAGCCGGTAGGGCGGGCTCACACCTCCCCGCAGTGCGAAGCTCTCAAGCAACTGCCCACGGGCTATCAGCTCCGACGGGCTGTCAGCACGCTCGCGCACCTTGCGGATTTGCTCCATCTCCCGCTCGAGCTGGGCCTCGTTACGCTGCCCCGCGTCTGCCAGTTGCCGCATGGTGCGCAGCGCCGCCTGATCGGCAATCCGCTCTTCGAGCCGGCTGATCCAGCGCTGTGCCAGAAGCGCCACGGCCGGATCGGCGCGCTGCTCGGCTATGGGGCGCAGTTCGGCAATCGACTTTGTCCACGATTGTTCGAGCGCGTCTTTGCGGCCCTCAGCCTCAATGGCCGCCTCAACCAGCGCCAGGCGTTGCCCCCACGGACCGCTCATGTCGGGCCCCTCGGCTGGGCGGGTGGCCGCGACAGCACCGGCGGCGCGCGGCGCTCGCGCGGTCTTTGCCCGCAAAGCGGTCGCCACTTCCGGCGTTATCCGTTCGACGCAGTCGTCCGCGACGTAGAAGAACACGCCGTCCGGCGGCACGATTTTCAACCACTCACCGCGGCGTCCCAGGATGTTCACCTTGGCGCCGCGCGGCAGCAGCTTCTGGACCTCGGTCTGCATCGGATCGACTTCGCTGAGCTCGCTGCCGACGCGCACGCGCAAGGCGCCGCTGGAGGTCGAGACGATCCCCTCGGTTTCGCTGGTCTGATCCACGTAACGCCCCGAAACGAACGAAAACACGCCCTCGGGAGCGTACACGCGGTGCCAGCCATACTCCATTCCGACCGCTTGGAGCACCTGGTCGCGCTCGAGGCGGGCGACCGGCAGGCTGTTGCGATCGGCCCGGCTGCGCAGATTCACCTGATCGCCCGAGACGCGCAGCCAATACGACGCCGACTGGGAAACGGCCGTCGGCGCACTGCTGGTGCTGACTGGCGCGCTGCTCGGCGACGCTTCCTGCGCGAATGCGCTGCCCTCGATAAGCACCGCCGCCAGGCATCCGGAAATCAACCTCACCCAAACGCTCAGTGGATCGCGCGCTTGTGCTTGCATGAAATGCTCCTCATCCGAAAAGCCTGCTCAAGCTCGGATTATGACTGCAAACGCCGTCTGCGTCAGCACCCCCGATGCCAAGCCAAGGTGCGCCAACGAGCGTTGTGCAGCTTTCTTTGGAGCGCGCCGCCGGCGGCGGCTACGACGTGTGACGCCGGATCGTCTAGCTTGTCGGCGGCGGGGCGTCCCAGACTTGCAGAAGGCTGTCCAGGTCTGTTTCTGCGCCGTCAATTTCGAGCGTCCAGTTTCCGGTTGCGTCCTGCGAGTACAGGCCGTCCCGTGTGTACCAATTCGGCAGCCCCATGAGGGTCTGCCATTTGCCCGCATCGCCGCGGTAGGCCGGCATTTGGAAGAGGTCCAGGCCGGCGTCCGTTTCAACGACCCAATAGGAGCCCGCCGGGATGGCCGCGCCGGCCTGATTTTGTGCGGAGTCGACGAGCGTTCCGGGCACGCAGCCGAACAGCCCGGCCGCGCCGAAAAGGCTCAGGCCGACAAGGCTCAGGCCGAGAGCAGATCTTGCGAGGCGGTTCATGCGGTCCTCCGGTTGGACCAGCGGCGATCCGGCAATTCTATGCCGCGCCGACCAGCGGCTGAAAGTTTTGGCCGGCAAATGGCTGAGGTGCGAGCTAATTCCGTCGGCCGTTCCCAAATCAACGCGCGGCGCGCGGCAACACGGCACATTTTACTCATCAGGCGGCGCGGCGGCCGGTAACCGTCAGCGTGGCCGGCCGGTAACCGATGGCCGATTGTACCAATATCCGACGCCCGTTTGAAAAATGCCCGGGCGGGCAGCACAATGCCGGTTTAACCGCGCCGGCCCGCGCCGTGCGTTTATGGGAGCGACACGAGATGCGATGGAGCAAATATTTCGTTCCGACGGCCAAGGAAACACCCAAAGACGCCACGGCGCCTTCACACGTATTGATGTTGCGGGCCGGGCTGATCCGGCAGCTCGCCGCAGGCACCTATACGTATCTCCCACTCGGTTATCGCACCCTGCGCAAGGTTGAAGCGATTGTGCGCGAGGAGATGAACCGGGCCGGGGCGATCGAGCTGCACATGCCCGTGCTGCACCCGATTTCGCTTTGGGAGGAAACCAACCGCGTACAGGCCATGGGCGACGTGCTGCTGCGGCTGGGTGGTCCGCCGGGCGACTGGCGGCCGAACACGGTGCTCGGGCCGACGCACGAGGAGGTGATTACCGACATCGCGCGGGCCTACCTGGTGAGCTACAAGCAACTGCCCATCACCCTCTACCAGATTCAGACGAAATTCCGCGGCGAGGCGCGGCCCAAGAGCGGCGTTTTGCGGACGCGCGAATTCCTGATGAAGGACGCCTACTCGTTCCACGCCGACAAGGACAGCCTGGACGCCGAATACGACAACATGTACCGCGCCTATTGCCGCATCTTCGGACGCTGCGGGTTGCCGTACGTGGCGGTGCAGGCCGAAAGCGGAGCGATCGGCGGGGACGTGTCGCACGAGTTCATGGTGCTCACGGACGCGGGCGAAGACCAGGTCGTGATCAGCGAGAACGGCGATTATGCGGCCAATCTCGAGCGGGCCACGGCGGCCCCGCTAGCGGCGGTGCCGGCCGAGATGAAGCCGCTCGAACTGGTGCATACGCCCGGGCACGGCCGGGTCGAAGATGTATGCGCGTTCATGGGCACGACGCCGGGCGAGATGATCAAGACGTTGATTTACGTCAGTGTGCCGGCGGATACTCCAAAGGATGCGCCGGCGCCGCGTCCGAAGCGTATCGTCGCCTTGGTTCGCGGCAATCACGACATAAACGAGTTCAAGCTGAACCGGGCGGCCGGTATGAAGGTGGAGCTGGCCGATCCGCAGGTGATTGAAGAAGTCACCGGAGCGGCAGTCGGGTTTGCCGGACCGCAGGGTTTGATCGACAAGGTCGACTTGTTGATTGTCGATAATGACGTGGCGACGATGCGTAATGCGGCCACGGGCGCTAACAAGACCGACTATCACGTAAAGAACGTCAATCCGGGCCGCGATTTTCCGCTGTCGGGCGACAAGGTCGTGCTGGCTGATATTCGCAACGTGGTCGAAGGCGATCTCTCGCCGACGGAAAGCGGGTATCCGCTGCGGCTGCGGACGGCTATCGAGATTGGGCACGTATTCAAGCTCGGCACGAAGTACAGCAGCGCGATGCAGGCCACGTTCTTGACGAAGGAAGGCAGGCCGCAGCCGTTGATCATGGGCTGCTACGGCATCGGCGTGAACCGCATCATCGCGGCCGCGATCGAGGCGCACCACGATGCGAACGGGATAGTGTGGCCGATGTCGATCGCGCCGTTCCACGTGCTGGTTCTGGCGCTGGATCCGCGTGACGAGCAGGTGCTGCGCACCGCGGTCGAGATTCACGATCAACTCGAGGCGGCCGGCTTGGACGTGTTGCTGGATGACCGCGACGAACGGGCCGGGTTCAAGTTCAAGGACGCCGATCTGATCGG
>ERZ795051.1844-NODE-1844-length-25380-cov-4.933860_pt1 | contig 25380 bp, 24 predicted proteins | sample MGYA00375135_ERZ795051 | MGnify/ENA primary metagenome ERZ795051 (study PRJEB30180, sample SAMN05720222) | activated sludge metagenome | isolation source: Anaerobic digester | place: Japan | collected 2015-05-26 ... | reverse complement strand
GGACGGTCCGGGGTTCGAGTCCCTGTTGGCCCACCAAAGCAGTGCCTGTGCCCCCCCATTCACGGGGGCACTCGTTTTACTATTTCGCTTACGGCACTGTCATGTATTTTTTTCCTAACACATTTCGCCTCCCGTGATTACGAGGGGCGTTATTTTATATTTAAGGAAATTTCATAAATTATTCCTTAAACACTTGATTATTCCGGTAAAATATGATATAATTATTACATAATTTGATTATAGAGGTGATACGGATGAGTGATAAGAAAACCCGGATCCTGATAACTATAATCGGCTCAATACTAATTTTTTCTATATTCGTACCACAATTCCTGAAAAGTAACAGATCAAAGCGTACTCAGGATTTCAAGATAATCAACAGTCAGACCGAGACAACTTCTGTGTCTACAACTGTAAATGCACTGTCCTCAACTTCTGCAGCAGCTTCAAGGAAGGACAAAACTACAAAGAGATCAACTTCTCCTGTGAAAACAACGACAACTACAACTGCTATTGAGACAGCAACAGTTCCGCTTTTTCTCGATATAAATACTGCTACCAGCGAAGAGTTACAGCGGCTGAATGGTATAGGTCCCGTTCTTGCTCAGGCTATAATCGACTTTCGCATTCAAAATGATGGTTTCAACAACATTGACGAGCTGCTGCTTGTTTCAGGCATCGGCGAGTCAATTTTTTCTGATATAAAGGATTTTGTATACGTTGTCGATCCGGTATGGCCAGAGGAAGAGGCAGATCCTGCCACAGAATATGATCAAGGATCTGAGATAGTTACGGAGGAAGAAGTTACTGAGGAAATGACCGAGACAGAAGAGCCTTCAACTGAATCGGTATATCCAGTAAATATCAACACGGCTGACCGGGATGAACTTATGCTGCTGCCGGGTGTCACTGAAGCACGGGCTGACGACATTATTGATGTTCGTGATAAGATCGGCAGCTTTGCAAATGAGAATGAACTGATCCTTGTTAAAAGTCTTGATCGCAGTCAGATCGTTGCTTGGCGTGATCTTATATGTTTTCAATAAATTATACAAATAACATTTTATGTGAAAATAAATGATAAATTCAAAAAAACTATTGCTTTTTTGTATCCAATGTGATATTATATTCAATAAGGAGGTTTCCCGATGAAAAAAATGTTTTCAGTTATTTTTATGAATTTCTGGGGATATGACCTTATTATTTTTATCGTCGCTGTCCTGACAGCAGTAATGTATTTCTATCTCAGACGTTCTGCCGAAGAGCTTTATAATAAAATGCACCTTACAGTTTTTGTTCCGGATGGCAGTTCTTCACGAAAGGAAGCCGATAATGATATCTCCGGACTTCGTGAGACTGAGCTGGTGCAGATGAGAAATCATACTGGCAAGCTCTATTCTATTTTCGTTAATCTGACAGGAATTTTCCCACTTCTTGGTATTCTTGGAACAGTTGTTTCGCTGCTTGGAATGGTGGCTGATTCAACTGATATTACCGGTAACTTCTACGGCGCACTTACTTCCACCTTCTGGGGACTTGTATTTGCTATCATATATAAGTTCCTTGACGGTATCGTTTCTGCCCGTATTGAGGATAATGAAAAAAGCGTTGCGCTTTTCCTTGAGAGAAATGTCGGTACAGAAAAGATATCTGCAAGGAGAGAAGCTTCTAATAAAAGGCCACGCAATATTCCTGAACCTGTTCGTGACTATGACGACGAGGAAAGCTTCAGTGATGTTGAACAGGTCTATCCAGTCCCTGAACGAGGAGAGCGCTATGACTACCAGCCCCTTCCGGACAGGCTCAGAGAGGATAAAGGCCCTTATTCTGTATACGATATAATCGATTCACTCGGCTCGGGAGATGATAAGCGATGAACGGTTACCGCAAAAGCAAAGGAATTGTTATCGAGCTTACCGCCCTTCTGGACGTTATTATGATAATGCTCTTCTGGGTAATGATGAACGTTCAGGATAACAGCGATACTGCGAAGGCAGAGGCTGAACAGCGTGCTGTGACCGCTGAGCTTCAGCTTGAGGACGCTCAGACAGAGCTGGAATCGCTGCAGGCTCAGCTTGACGAGAACGATCAGACACTTGCAAGAGTGATCAGTAAGGCGGAGTCCCTTGACAGTGAGGCTGCTGCCAATATGGAGGCTCTCCTTGGCTACGAGCAGGGTATGCTCATAACGCTTAATATAAGATATGAGGACGATGGTCAGCTATATATCTTCAATGTCAATGATAAGCTCGGACAGGCTCCTATCTCTAACAGTGATGAGATCGCTAAGGCTATAACCCAGGCACTTAATAAGGCAGGTCTTAAAAAGGACGACGTTATTCTTTGTGCCATGATCTATGACGGCAGTTCCTCGCTTTACAGGGACGTCAGGACTGTCAACTCAGCAGTGGATAGTGTGCGAAGCGTTTATAACAGCTTCTATTGTGCATATATCAATACCGCAAGGTGAAAGGAGAGTTTATAATTATGGGAAATGGTAAAAACAAGGCTGGAGCTCCGCCTCCGCCAAAGGAAACGGTTGTAAAAAAGAAGAGCGGCTGCCTTCTGGGCATACTTCTTCTTGTTATCCTGATCGCACTGCTTCTCTTCCTGATGAAGCACTTCAAGTTCGGCCTTTTCGGTGACGGCGAGGGCGACGGCGGAAGCGGTTCCGGAAATGGTACATCTGCTTCTGAGAATATTGACGACAGGGAACTCAACGAAACTATTGTTGATATTACTGTACTCGGCAATGAGTATCTCTATGATAACGGTAAGATCGAGCTTGATCCCTTCGTTAATACAGTGAAGGAGATGGAAGGCAAGGTAAATGTCCATATCAAGGATGACAACGCTTATCAGGATACCATGCAGGCTCTTATAGATGCTCTTGAAAAGGAAGGTATCGCATATACTACTCCATCAGCAGAATGATGAAAAAAGCTCCCTCAGTTGAGGGAGCTTATTATTTTTATATTGAGTAAGCGTGGCCTGAGAGCCTTTGCTCAAATTCTTCCTTCGGTAATGGCTTATCGAAAATATAGCCCTGAGCCAGCTTGCAGGAGTATTCACGGAGCATTGCTACTTGTTCAGGTGTTTCCACACCCTCTGCAATACATTCCAGCCCCATTGCCTGAGCCATTGCTATAACGTATTTGAACAGCATCTGGTTCTGGTTGTCAGGATCGTTTTTCAGGTCGGGGATCAGACTTTTATCCAGTTTCAGTACGTTCCATGGGATCTCCTTTATCAGATTCAGCGAGGAATATCCGATACCGAAATCGTCCACGGATACATACAATCCGGCTTTCTGAAGCTCGGTAATGATGCGCTTGAGATTGAAAAGCTCAATATCGGTAGTCGTTTCAGTAAGCTCGATCTCTATGAGCTCATGAGGAACGTCATAGCTGTCGATTATTGATAGGATATGTTTTGTAAGGTCTATATCCGAAAGATGCCGGCGTGAGAGATTTACGGATATCCTTACAGGCTCCAGGCCTGCATCCAGCCATTTCCTGATATGTGAACACACCTCACCCAGCATATAAAAGTCCAGGCGGCATATATCCATGCTTCTTTCAAGAACGGAGATGAATACATCCGGCGTTATTATCCTTCCGTTGTGTATCCACCTGCAAAGAGCCTCAGCACCGGCGACAGTGTATCCTTCAAGGGATACCTTTGGCTGGTAGTAGACCTTGAATTCCTTTTTGGCAATGGCCGCCGGGAAATCTGCGGTTATAGATGTGACTCTCTGGCTGGCATTCATTATCTCCTGGTTGAAGAATACCGGATCGGTCTTTCCGGAGGCTCTTGCGATATGGGAGGCAAGGCTGATGCGGTCCATGATAATTGAAGGAGAGATAGAACTGTCGTTATCCGGAACAACGTATACTCCGGCAGTTGCACTCAGCATGATCCTTTCACCGTATGTTTCGTCGATGGTGATCGCTGTACCCTCAAGAATGTTGAGGATCCTTTTCAGGTTGCCTTTTCTGACAATGAGAGCGAAGTTGTCGCCGCCGATACGGGCGATGAGCTCTTCATCTGACATTAACTCCTTTAATTTATTGATGAATATCTGCATTACTTTGTTGCCGTTTTCACGTCCGATCTGCTGATTGATAACTGAAAATCTGCGAAGATTTGCAAATATTGCTGCATAATCACCGATCTTATTCTGAGCGCAGAGCTGTCCTATGAAACGCATATAGAATTTATGGTTCCGGATATCCATATCGTGATCGAAGAATATCAGCTTTTCAGCGTCCTTTATCAGCTTTGAGCGGCCGTTGAAAAGGAACATCAGATCCAGCACTCTTGTGATGCTGCTTATCTCATCCTCGTCCCATTCATCTTCGCCTGCACGCTGCCAAGCCGAATAGACCGCTGCATTTTCTGCGGCAGTAACATTACGCCTTACGATACAGCATGATTCGTCGCAGGGAGGCTTGTCGTAGATAACGACAGTCCTCCTGTGATCCGGGTCAGAAAGCCTATAATTATCATATATTGTTACAGTCATTCTGCTGATACGCAGAACGTCACAGATACGGCTGAGCTGATCGCTGACATCGATATTTATTGTATCCGGAATTGCAAGCATTTTATCTATGAAGTATTCAAATGCATCCAGATATTCCTTGTTTTTCATATAAATACCCTCTCTCTATAGTGAGGTAGTACACTGATCTGATTTTAATATAGCATAATATAATGTACCAGTAAATAACAATATTTGAATATTGTGTTAATAAATAAAATTCCATCAAAGAACATGATTATTATTATGATTATTATACAATCAGTGCGGCGGATAAACGACCGGATACAGATGTTTACCGGGGGAAAATATTCTTGACAATATGTGGCCTATATGATATAATTATCATGACATATGAAGCAGATTTGATTGTTGCTGAAAGTTCGCTGAAAAATTTAGGGCAGCGGTTTTTTTATATCCGGAGGTTTTAACGATGAAAAGCATTAATGTGAAAACAAGTCATCCGTATGAAGTAATAATTGAACGTGGAAGTATCAGTAAATGCGGCGAATATATCTCAAAGATCACAAGCTCCCGCAAGGCCGTTGTTATAACGGACGATATCGTTGGCGGACTTTACGGCGATACAGTGCTCTCTTCACTGAAAAACAGCGGATTTGAATGTACAATGTTTGCTTTCCATAACGGCGAGCAGTCAAAGTGCCTTTCTGTATTCGGCGAGATAACCGACTACCTCTGCAAGGCCGGTATTACAAGGAGCGATATCATAATTGCTCTCGGAGGCGGAGTTGTCGGCGATATTACAGGATTTGCAGCTGCAACATATCTCCGTGGAGTTGATTTTGTACAGATACCTACAACTCTTCTTTCGCAGGTGGATTCCTCTGTAGGAGGCAAGACAGCGATAGATATAACCGGCGGGAAAAACCTTGTAGGTGCCTTCAAGCAGCCTGCACTGGTCATCTGCGACAGTGATACACTGAAAAGCCTTCCTGCTGAGACACTTGCAGACGGAATGGCTGAGGTAATAAAGTACGGCATGATAAAGAACGGCTCATTCTTTGAGCTTTTAGAGAGCCATGACCTCGACAGCGTAGATGAGATCATGGATGAGATAGTATATACCTGCGTGGATATAAAGCGTGAGGTAGTCGAGCACGATGAATTCGACAGGGGAGAGCGAATGATCCTCAATTTCGGCCATACCCTTGGCCACGCACTTGAAGCATGGCACAACTATACCGATTATACTCACGGCATGGGCGTTGCAGCAGGTATGTGCATGATAACAGACAGACTTGCTCCTGCTGACTTATCTGAAAGACTGAGAAAGTGCGTTGAGAGCTACCGCCTTCCTACCGGCACTGATATCCCCATGAAGGAGCTGCTGCCATTCTGCTCAAAGGACAAGAAGCGAGAGTACGGCGAGATAAGCTACATAGTCTGCAAGACCATCGGAAAGGCAGATATCGTGAAGGTGTCCGTTGAGGAGTTCTCACGTCTTATGGAGGGCTGAGCAATGGATGTACGTATCACACCTACTCTCCTTGAGGGAAAAGTAAGCATACCGGCTTCAAAAAGCTGTGCTCATCGTGCATTGATATGTGCTGCACTGGCTGACGGTACATCTGTCATCACCGGAGTATCAATGTCAAAGGATATTGAAGCCACTATCGGCTCAATGACAGCTCTGGGAGCAGAGTTTAAAGTCGAAGGAGATACAGTTACTGTCAGAGGAATAAAAGTACCGGCGGAAAAAGCAGTCATAGACTGCAACGAGAGCGGTTCAACACTGCGCTTTATCATGCCGGTAGCCGCTGCACTCGGAACAGAGGCTGAGTTCATTGGCAGGGGGAGGCTTCCCCAGAGGCCGATAGATATTTACAAGCGTGAGCTGTCAGCAAACGGCATAAGCTTCATTAAAGAAGAGATGCCATATAAGCTTTCGGGAAAGCTCAGGGGCGGTATATACCATATCGAGGGCGATGTATCCTCTCAGTTCGTTACAGGCCTTATCTTTGCGCTTCCGCTGCTCAGTGAGGATTCCGAGATAGTCCTCACCTCACATCTGGAATCCCGTCCATACGTGGACATAACAATAGATATCCTCAGGCGCTTCGGCGTTGAGATAGAGGAGAAACCGGACCGCTTCGTAATAAAGGGCGGTCAGAAGTATCATCCTCACGATGAAAGGATAGAGGGTGACTATTCACAGGCTGCATTCTTCTATGTTGCCAATGCTCTCGGCTCTGAGACGGTGCCTGAGAACCTTAACGAGAACAGTGTTCAGGGCGACAGAAGGATACTTGATATCATACATGAGATGTACTACAACGACAAGGGCTGCTTTAACGCTGACTGTTCGGATATACCGGATCTTGTGCCCATACTCTCAGTGCTGGGCTGCTTCGGAAAGAACGAATCAGTGATATATAATGCAAAGCGGCTTAAAATAAAGGAAAGCGACAGGCTGGAAACTACCGCTGCCCTCCTTAACGGACTGGGCGGAAAAGTTACGGTCACAGATGACGGTCTGAGGATAATGCCTGTTGATACTCTCCACGGCGGTACAGTTGACGGCTTCGGCGACCACCGTATCGTAATGGCAGCTGCTATTGCTGCAACAAGAGCTGACGGCGATGTTATAATAAAGGGCGCTGAGGCAGCAGAAAAATCTTATCCGAATTTTTTCAACGACTACACAGATCTCGGAGGTAAGGCAAATGTCATCATTCTGGAATAACAGGATATCAATTTCAATCTTTGGCGAGGCTCAGGGCCCTGCCATAGGAGTAACGGTGGATGATCTGCCTTCGGGAGAATATATAGACCCGGAAGCTCTTTCAGCTTTCATGGCGAGAAGGAATATCCGTGTGACTGACAAGCCTGAAATATCCAAAGATCCTATGCCACGCGTAATGTCCGGTATATACAACGACCGCACTACCGGTACGCCTCTATGTGCATTCCTTCAGAACATCCCTCAGTCTGCTCCTCAGCAGCCTGAGCTGGACAGACTTGCCCGTCCCGGCCATGCCGATTATACAGGCGCTGTCCGTTACAAGGGATTCAACGATGTGAGGGAAGGCGGACATTTCTCGGAGCGCCTGACAGCTCCGCTTTGCTTTGCAGGAGCGATCTGCGGTCAGATCCTTGAGCGCCGGGGGATATATGTTGGTGCTCATATCAATCAGATACACAATACAAAGGATAATCCCTTTGATCCTGTGAATATCACAAGAGACGGAGTTCTCAGCGTAAGAGTAAAGGACTTTCCCGTTATCAACGACCGCAAGGGCTGGATGATGCAGGAGGATATAGACCTTGCCCGTGAGGCAGGGGAATCCCTTGGCGGTATAATTGAATGTGCCGCAGTCAATGTTCCGGCAGGCATAGGCTCCCCTATATTTGACGGACTGAAAAACAATATCGCTCAGCTCATCTTCGGTATCCCTGGTGTTACCGGACTTGAATTCGGCATAGGCTTCGGTGCTGCAAAGATGATAGGCAGCCAGAACAACGATCCGTTCTATGTGGACGACCACGGTCATGTGGTCACAAAGACCAATAATCACGGCGGCATTCTCGGCGGTATATCATCCGGTATGCCGATAACGCTGAACGTGGCAGTAAAGCCTGCGCCCACTATCGCAAAGGCTCAGGATACAGTTGACTATCACGATATGACCAACAGTACGATTGAGGGCAAGGACGGCTATGAGGCCTGCCTTGTGCCGGGACTTGTACCCTGTGTTGAGGCAGCGGTGAATATTGCCCTGCTCTCACATATGATGGACTATCCAAATTTCTGTTAAGGTGATCTTATGCATGACGAAAATATAATGAAAATGGCCGAGAGAGCAGATGTGGAGATAAAGGACGTCCCTACATTGAATATTCTCCTGTGCTATCTTCTGTATAAAATAGACAGACCTGTAGAGACTGAGCAGCTTTACGATATTGCTATCGGTACAGAGGTCGTGAACTATTTCTACTATCAGGACTCTATCGACTATCTTATAAAAAACGGACTTATTTCCGTTGAGACTGAGGAGGACGGCAAGGAGTGCTATATCCTTGAGGAGAAGGGCAGGGAGTGTGCGAGACAGCTCAAAAGCTATGCGCCCAAGTCTTACCGTGACAAGCTGGTGCTTGCCGCACTGAGGTACTTTGCCAGAGTAAAGGCGGAGCAGGATCTGAAAATAGAGTATATCCCGCTGGAGAAGGGATACTATACCCATATACGCTGCATAGATACAGGCGACGATCTTATGGATCTGAAGCTGTATGCCCCCGATCTTGCACAGGCTAAGATGCTGGGAGAAAAGGTGCTGCTTAATCCGGCCGGTTTTTACGGAAAGGTGATCGAGCTTGCGCTTTCAAATGAAGAACCGCCATACGATTTGTCAGATAACTGATATCGGGCACTGCCTTTAAAAGGCAGTGCTTTTTTATGTATGATATTTGCCAACAAGTTTGAAGAAAAATGGTGGATTTTTTCAGTATAAGGTATTGTAATATTTCCGGGATTATGTTATAATGAAACGTATAGCGTGTGTTTTCAGAACATATAATTACAGACATCATCATAAGTTATATACGATCTTGAAAATAAGGAGAAAAGCATGAGAAAACTTAACGGTATAAGGCTTAAGCACCGTAAGAATACGGAAAACAGCCAGACTGTAGAAATGCCTCTTCCTTCAAAGGTGAGGATACCCATGTCCATGCACATGGGAGCGCCATGTCAGCCGCTTGTAAAGGCTGGGGATATGGTCACTGTCGGACAGAAGATAGGCGACACCGATGCTCTGTTCAGCGTTCCGGTACACTCGGGCGTGTCCGGAAAGGTGACTGCTGTCACCGATTACCGCACAGCAATGGGAGCTGTGTGCAAAGCAGTTGAGATAGAGACAGACGGTCTCCAGACTGTATCTGAGGAGGTAAAGCAGCCGGCAGTTACTGATAAGGAAAGCTTCATCAAGGCTGTCAGGGAGAGCGGTTCCTGCGGACTTGGAGGAGCAGGCTTCTCGACACATATAAAGCTCAATCCAAAGCAGCAGATAGATACCCTTATCATCAATGCCGCCGAGTGTGAGCCCTATATCACTGCCGATTACAGGGAGATGATAGAGTGTCCTGATGATATCATCGGTGGTATCAACCTTGTGAAGTCCATGCTGGGCATAAAAATGGCAAAGCTGGCTATCGAGGCAAACAAGCCGGAGGCCATAAAGAACTTCACTGAAATGGCTAAGAATGATGATACTATCGATATAGTTACTCTTCCGTCAAGCTATCCACAGGGAGCTGAGAAGGTCATAATCTATAACTCTACCGGAAGGATAGTCAAGGAGGGCGAGCTGCCTGCTGATGAAGGCGTTATCGTTATCAATATATCAACTGTAGGCTTCCTTTACCGCTATTTCCAGACAGGTATGCCCCTTGTGACAAGGAGACTTACCGTTGACGGAAATGCAGTGGGCGAGCCAAAGAATGTGAGAGTTGTTATCGGCACCTCTTTCCGTGAGGTCATGGAGTTCTGCAAGACCGACATGGAATCTGTAAAGAAGCTTATCGGCGGAGGTCCTATGATGGGAATGAGCATACCTGATGTGGATATGCCTGTAGTCAAGACCTCAAACGCCCTGCTGGCGATAAAGACATATGACGAGCGAAAGACCTCTGCCTGCATACGCTGCGGACGCTGTGTAAGAGTCTGTCCTATGGGACTTATGCCAGCTGATATCGACAGGGCATACAAAATAAAGAATATCGAAGAGCTGAAAACGCTGAAGGTCATGCTGTGCATGAACTGCGGAAGCTGTACCTATGTCTGTCCGGCAAACAGAAAGCTTGCGGAGACAAATCAGCTTGCCAAGGCTCTTATACCGAGAAAGTGAGGAGGCAGCCAATGAACAAGCTTATCGTTTCACCGTCTCCGCACGATGAAAACTATGTAAAAACTACCACCATAATGCTGAACGTAATCATAGCACTTCTCCCGGCGCTGGGAGTCGGCATATTCATGTTCGGCTGGAGGGCACTTACCCTCACCGCAGTCTGTATCGCAAGCTGTATGATATTTGAGTACGGCTCACGCAGACTTATGAAAAAGACAAATACTATCACAGACCTTTCCGCAGTTGTTACCGGAATAATACTTGCAATGAACCTGCCCGTAACTCTGCCCTACTGGATGGCGGTCATAGGCTGCTTTGTGGCTATAGTCATTGTTAAGCAGCTCTTTGGCGGACTGGGACAGAACTTTGCAAATCCGGCTATAACTGCAAGAATAGTTCTTATGGTCTCCTTCCCGGGAGCAATGACCAACTGGATAAAGGCTCAGGACTATGACTATGACGCAGTTTCCTCTGCAACTCCTCTCGTACTTGAGAGCAAGGGCGGAGATGTACCATCATATCTTGACCTCTTCCTCGGAAATACAGGCGGATGTCTCGGAGAGACCTGCGCTCTGGCACTGCTTATCGGCGGACTTTATCTTGCGGCAAGAAAGATAATCTCCCTTGCTGCTCCGGTATCATTTATCGGTGCTCTTGCACTCCTGACAGCGATATCCGGCGGGGATCCACTTTATCATATCCTCGCAGGAGGCGTGTTCCTCGGAGCATTCTTCATGGCTACGGACTACGCTACAACTCCCATAACCACGAAGGGAAAGATAGTATTCGGACTTGGCTGCGGTATCATAACATTTGTTATACGTCATTTCGGCTCATATCCTGAGGGAGTATCTTTTTCCATACTTCTTATGAATGTGCTTACCCCATATATCGAACAGCTTACCCGCACAAAGGTATTCGGCGCAAAGGAGGCTGAGAAGAATGAAGGATAAGGTTTTGCCGTCAGTTGTTCTGACGCTGATTTGTGTCATCTCAGCCGTTCTGCTGGTATTCTCCCACGAGCTCACAAAGGACAGGATATCAGAGCAGAAGGAGAACAAGTTCAATGAAAGCGTAGAGGCACTCTTCGGCGAGTGCGACAGCAAGCTCATTGATGACAATTTCGGAAAAGATGAGGTTCAGGCCATAGCAGTTACCTCTGACGGAAAGACTGCTATCCAGGTAGTGACTGACGGCTACTCAAAGGGCGGTATCAATATCCTTGTGGGTATCGATGAGAACGGAGCTCTTTCCGGTATCGACTTTGTAGCCCTTGGCGAGACTCCCGGTCTGGGCTCAAAGGTAAGAGATATCGAGTCCTTCCGCAAGCAGTTCATAGGCATAACCGAGGCTCCGGAGGATGTTGATGCTATAAGCGGAGCGACATTCTCCTCAAAGGGAATGAGAAATGCCGTTGCGGTCGCAATGGATGTATATAATGAGAACAAGGAGGCGATACTCAGTGGCAGATAAGAAAATGTCCCTCGGACATGAGCTGACAAAGGGAATAATCAAAGAAAACCCAACGCTGGTAATGCTGCTGGGAATGTGTCCTACTCTTGCAGTAACAACTCAGGCGAAGAACGGTATCGGTATGGGCCTTGCTACAACGTTCGTGCTCCTCGGCTCAAACATCGTTACATCCGCACTGAGAAAGGTGATACCGGACAAGGTGCGTATCCCTTCTTTCATAGTTATCATAGCAAGCTTTGTTACTCTCATAGGCTTCCTGCTGGAGGGCTTTGTGCCTGACCTGTATGACAGCCTCGGCATATATCTGACTCTCATCACTGTTAACTGCATAATCTTCGGCAGAGCTGAGATGTTCGCAAGCAAGAACGGTGTAGTTGCCTCAGCCTGTGATGCCATAGGAATGGGTATAGGCTTTACGCTGGCACTCTTCCTCATGGGCTCTGTCCGTGAGATAATCGGAGCAGGCCAGTGGATGGGAATGGATATCCCTGTCATTCATGATAATCCTATGCTGCTGTTTATAATGCCTGCCGGAGGATTCTTCACTCTGGGCGTGATAATCGCAGCAGTAAACAAGCTCTCAAACAAAAAGCCTCCTCAGGAACTTGGGTGCAGCGGTTGTCCCCATGCTGAGACTTGCGGAAAGGCAGGTGACTGTCAGTGAAAAGTCTTATGATAATACTTTTAGCAGCAATGCTGACAGACAATTTCGTGCTTTCAAAATTTATGGGCATATGCCCCTTCCTCGGCGTTTCAAAGAAGCTTGACAGTGCTACCGGAATGGGACTTGCCGTAACATTTGTAATGATATGTGCTACACTTGTTACATACCCTATACACCACGGCATACTGGTGCCAAATGAGCTGGAATACCTTGACACAGTAGTATTCATCATGGTCATAGCACTGTTCGTGCAGCTTGTTGAGACCATGCTGAAAAAGTGCATCCCATCGCTGTACAGCTCCCTTGGAGTGTATCTGCCGCTCATTACTACAAACTGCGCCGTACTTGGCGTAACTGTGCTCAACATCGATAACGGCTACAGCTTTGTTCAATCCATAGTCAACGCTCTCGGCGGCGGACTTGGATTTATGCTCTCACTGGTGATATTCTCCGGCGTAAGAAAGAAAATGGAGTACGCTGACATTCCTGAGACCTTCAAGGGCGTGCCTGCAACTCTCATTGCCGCCTCCATAGTTTCCGTAAGCTTCATGGGCTTCTCGGGACTGTTCAACTAAGGAGGTGCAGTGATAATGACATATGTTATACCTGCGCTTATAGTAGGACTTTGCGGAATGATGGCCGGTATTCTTCTGACAGTGGCCGCAAAGGTCTTTCACGTTGAGGTGGATGAGCGTATCGAAAAAATAGGTGAGGCTCTCCCGCAGGCAAACTGCGGAGCCTGTGGATATGCCGGATGTGCTGACTATGCGGCAGCAATTATCCAGAAGGGCGCCCCCACTAATCTCTGCCGTCCCGGAGGAGCAGACGCTGCCGGAAAAATAGCAGCTATCCTCGGAACTGCTGCTGCAGATGTTGTGCCAATGGTGGCTGTTGTTCACTGTAACGGTGACTGCAATGCAACTCAGTCAGCTTTTGTCTTTGACGGAGTCCAGTCCTGCAAGGCTGTCAAGAGATTTTACGGCGGTACAGGAATGTGCAAGTACGGCTGTATCGGTCTGGGAGACTGCATGAACGTCTGCGAGCACTCGGCTATACGCATTGAAAACGGAGTTGCAAAGGTAACTCCTGCGCTGTGCGGAGCTTGCGGACAGTGTGCGGCAGTCTGTCCCAATCAGCTTATAGAGATAAAGCCCCTTGCAAAGCACATCGATGTACTCTGTTCATCTGCGGATAACGGAAAGGTGACAAAGCTCAACTGCAAGAACGGCTGTATCGGCTGTAAGATCTGCGAGAAGAAGTGTCCTAACGATGCGATCACAGTGGAGAATTTCCACGCTTCTATCGATTATGAGAAGTGTACCGGCTGCGGTATTTGTATGGAAGCTTGTCCTGTAAAGGTCATCCATAGCTGTGAACCCCAGTCTGCAAAAGCGGAAAAAGCTGAATAAAAAATAAGCCATAGTACTTCTGATATGACATCAGAGTGCTATGGCATTTTTATTGACACTGCGATAGTCTTATGCTATAATTGGAAATAACATAAATCAGAATTTGCAGCCGAAGGCTGCGCTGTTCACGTTGCCGCTCGTAAACTCGCTTACTTTGTTCAGAAGGCAAAGTCTGCTTTCGCTTACGGCACTATTAACATAAATCGGAATTTATGGAGGGAGCAAAATGCTAAAGCTGAATCAAACATCATACAAAAGTATCATACAACAAATAGAAAAAACGCCGTGCGGAACAGTTTATCCGCTGTCAATCGCTGAAATGAATCAGTATGGAGATATTTATAAAGAGCGTGACTCCATCTTACTTTGGCACTATTGTGGATTTGCTTTCCTCTACGGCGCTTGTGATGACTGCTTTCTCGAAACAATCTATAATATGTTTTTAAGTGCGGATAGCAGTTTGTCAAGACGTTTTATACTGTTCTCAGCAAACCAAAAGGTGATGACATTCTTCCAAAATAAGCAGGATATTGTGTTGGGGAAACGGTATAATTTTGAATATCCGTTGGAAAAGGCAAGTTTAAGGAGTGAAATATCCTCTGATTATCAGATATGTCAATTCAATCAGAAATTGTTCGATAGCATATCGGGACGAATTACACCTCGTTTTTCTTGGAGAGATGCTTCTGAATTCCTGAATCATGGAATGGGATATTGTGTCATGTATAAGGAAAAAACTGTGTCATGGGCGTTTTCGGCTGCTGTGAGCAATGATGAACTTGACATCGGGATAGAAACGGTTTCAGATCATCGCCACATGGGACTGGGGTTTGCAGTGGCAGAAAAAATGATACAGTATTGTTTTGAACAGCGCAAACGCCCTATCTGGTCATGTGATGCAAATAATACTGCATCACAAAAAATAGCCGAAAAATTAGGGTTTGTCAAATCCTCGGAGTATATAACTATCAGACGTTAAATTCTGATTTATAATAATAGCGCCGTAAGCGAAATCGGAACATAAAAAACTCCTCCGGAAGTACCGGAGGAGTTTTTCATATCAGCAGCCTAAGCCGAAAAGCTTACAGAGCAGCTTAAAGATGTTATTGCAGCACATGATCTATACCTCCTGTGTGAATTATCCCTCTTGGGATAATTCTATTATAGCAGAGATTATTCGTTAAATCAATGTAAAATATATGGTAAAATAATTGCCAATCAATTCAGGACTGCATTGCCTATTGCCAGGTACGAAGCGAAAATGCTCCATGCAAGATATGGCAGGTTGATATATGCTGCCAGCGGACGTGTGCGGAAAAATGCCCATACCATGACCGCAACCAGTACGGCAAGTATCACAGCAACAACAGCCGCAAGTCCAAGGAGCTCAAAACGGAAGAAGATTATGCTCCATGAGAAATTCACTGCAAGCTGCAATACATAAACACGCAGGGAAAATATTCTTATCCCGCTGTCCTCTGAGACGTAGACCAGATATGCTCCTATACCCATGAGTGCGTAGAGTACAGCCCAGACTACAGGGAAAACCACAGCAGGCGGTGACAGCGGCGGTTTGTTGAGCTGACTGAAAACTTCCCTGTACTGACCGGAGAGCAGTGCGGATATGGTACCTACCAGCTCGGCAGTCACGATAAATATTATGAGATCTGTCCATTTGATTTTTTTCATAGCTATACCTCGATTCGATTGATGATATAGTCTATGGCGAAAAACATCGGATTATGCAAAAAAAGAGCAGTTCCATATTGAACTGCTCACTGTTTTTCATATACCGTGCTTAGCGAGGAAAGCTTTATATATCTTTGCCATTTTATCGGGTATCTTTGAATACATCATATGTCCCTCATCAAGGAGATGCAGCTCTGCGTCCTTGCATTTCCCGGCATAATCCTTTGCAGCCTGCTGCCATGTGATCGCTTTTACAGGCGTTTTCATGTTGCTTACAATAAAACAAACAGGGCATGATAGAGAGCCGGTACTCTCAGCTTTTTCAGCGTTTTCCGCAGCAAGGATCGACTCTTCAAAAACTGCTTCGCTGGCAGCATTTCTGTAATATACTTCCTCATATTCTTTCTTTTCCTCGTCAGTCAGCTCGCTGCCGGTAAGAAGTCCCGAGGCATTTACAGTCTTGTTTCTCAGAAGCTTTGCAAGCAGACCACGTTTTGCGATCTTCTGCATGAGCTTTCTTGTCTGATCGACCATTGCCTTTTTCTTATTGTCAGGTATCTCACTTGCCTGAGCTTTCATCATGTTGGGCAGTCCCATATCGATGCTGAGTACAGCTTTAACTTCTTCCGGATAGGTATTTGCCCACCATATTGCCTCGAAGCCTGAATAGGAATGGGGAGCGAGGATATATGGCGGTTCTATGCCGAGAGCCTTCAGCGCAGCTCTGCTCTCCTCCACCATATTTTCAACTGTTCTTGGTGTACGTGCAGGACTGCTCAGGCCGTATCCGGCTTTTTCAATAACAGCTATCCTGTATTTGTCTGATATTCTGCGGTAAAGCGGCTTGTATTCAAGGGCAGGGCAGCCGACTCCCGAGCCGGCCATGAAAACTATAGTTGCAGTTCCGTCACCTTCTGTAAGGACGTTTAATTCTGTATCTCCGATCTTTGCCTTTGTTCCGTACTGTATCATATTATCACCTTTCTTAGTATATTTTCTGGTGGGATCGATAGGTTTATTTTATTTCAGGGGAGTAACGTTCCCGAACACTGCAAAGAATTTTATCGGGATGTGTTTGTCAATATGGCACTTGCCGAAGAACCATTTCTTGTATGTACAGGTCTTGATTATATCCTCAAAGAATGCGTGTACCTCAAGGCGTTGAAGAACGTCAACGTTCAGGCAGTCCTTCAATGAAGCAGGGGGTTCGTGGGTGATGATATAATCAACGGTATTGTTGTTTGCTTCCAGATTAGCAAGTCCCTCACGTATCTCATCATGGGAGGGCTGCTCACGCTCCCACCATTCGCTGTCATGGCGGAACTCAAAGTCCTGACTGTGGCCTCCGCCGAAGGCAAATATTTTTTTGCCCTCGATAGTATAGACCTGTCCACGCATAAGGTGAACGATATTACCGGCTATTATGCGGGCCTTTCCGCCGTTCCATTCGGTAACTGGATATTTTTCGAGGATATCGAAATTCTCGTGACAGCCGTCAACAAAGGCTATGGTATAATTCTTTGAGGCAAGCTTTTTTATAATGGACTGCTCTTTCCGTGAGCCGTCCCAGAAGAATCCGAAATCGCCGCAGATGATGAGAGTATCACCGCTGCGGAGCTTTTTCATTCCGGGCTCTTTGAATCTGCTTATATCTCCGTGTGTGTCTCCTGTAACGTAGATCAATTGAGTCTCCTCCGTAAATTTGATAGATATATTATACCACACTGCTGCCCTAAATGCAACAATATATGATATTGGAGAAAATTTCTTGAAAAATTTTGAAAAAGGGCTTTAAAAAAGCAAAAAAATGTGATATAATATTTCATGTGTGAATATGCGGAGCTGCCGCAATGTATAAAGGAGCGCTTATGAAAAGATTTTTCTCAATGATAGCAGCAATAATACTCCTGCTGCCGTTTGTATATATACCAGAAGCAAAAGCTGTTAATTTCCCGCTGAGTACTCAGCTCAAAAGTGAATCGGCGATCCTTGTGAATCTTGATGCAGATATAATACTGCACGAAAAGAATCCCGACACAAAGCGGATGCCGGGACCGCTTGTGAATATAATGACTGCTGTCATTGTTCTGGAGGAATGTCCCGACCTTAACAAGGAGCTCACTCTCGATCCTGAGGTGTATACTCCGGTGTACAATGAAATAAGTGAAAATGAATACAGTGACGATCTTCCGGACTGTGATCTCTGCGACGGTGATGTTCTCACTATCAACGATCTGCTCTACTGCATGATGCTCACATCCTCAGTGGAAGCTTCACAGACTCTGGCCTACCATGTAGGCGGCGACAGTGTTACCGCTTTTGTTGAGAAGATGAACAACAAGGCTGCCGAGCTGGGAATGGATTCAACTCACTTCACTAATCCTACCGGAATGTATGACGAGAATCAGTACACTACAGCCCGTGATATGGCTACTCTCACAAGGTATGCGCTTAGTGTTCCGCTTTTTGAGACAATAGCTACTACTTATAATTATACTCCTGTAGTTCCAAATCCCGAGCGTCACAAGCACATTGACGAGTGGGTATGGAGTCACAGCAATGTTATGATGGATCCTGACAGCACTCTGTATTATATGGGCGCAAAGGGTATCAAAACTGCAAATCTTATGGCAGCCGGCAGAAATATCATTGCGCTTGCCAGCAAGGACGGAAACAATTACCTTGCGGTTCTTCTCAAGGCTCCATTCAATGATTCTGATGGCAACATGACCTTCTATCATGTTGAAGATGCTGCTGCACTTTTTGACTGGGGCTTCGATCACTTCTCTTATCAGGTCATACTTGCGGATACTGCTGAGGTTGGAGAGCTTCCTGTATCGCTGGCTGAGGGAAATGATTACGTTCTTGCCCGTCCGAAGGAGGAGTTCACGCTGCTCTGGTATGACGAGATAGACACTTCCCTTATAAAGAAGGATAAGATAACCTGGTACGACAGTTCGCTTCGTGCTCCGGTAAAGAAGGGTGACCTTCTCGGCGAAGTAACTCTTGAGTATTCCGGCGAAGAGCTGGGCAAGGTGGAGCTGGTTGCTGTATCGGATGTTAACCGCTCCAAGTCAAAGTACAACCTTGAAGCTGCAAAACGCTTCCACAAGTCCAAGTGGTTCAAGAACGCATGGATGATCGCAATAATACTCTGTGTTATCTATATCCTGATCTGCATTTACTCATGGGTGCTCTTCAAGAGCAAGGCAAAGCCCCTGAAGCCCATATATGCAGTTCCGAAAATGGATAAGAAGAAAAAGAAGAAGCCAACTCAGAAAAAGGATAAATGACCGATCAAGGGTGTGATAATTGTATTATCACACCCTTGTTTTATATGATGCTTTTTTCGGGCGATCAGAGGGATACAGGCTTTTAATATATTATATAATCGCTGCTGCAATAGCCGATAGTGCCCTGATAATTGATAACGTACCAGCCGTTGACTGTGCCGTTTATTGTTACGGATGCACCATTGGGTATAGAGCCGATAATACTGGCTGTCGTGGAGGGATAGCTGCGGATATTGAGATTGCTGCCGTCTGTCATCACAATGCCGGTGACTATAGGGCCTGCAGGCACAAATGGTATCCCGAAGTAATCGCAGAGCGAACGCACGAGAATTGTTGCGATCTGATCGAGATTGTTCTTCAGCCATGCTTCATCTGCATAGTTATCGTGATATCCCAGCTCGCAGAGTACCGCAACTGCCTTTGTACGCAGGACTTCTCCCAGGGTATAGGTGGGGAGAGCACGTACTTTATCCGGTATCGGATAGACCATTTTCATATTGTTTGCGATGATATTTGCCAGCTTTTCACTGAGTTCACTTTTAGGTGCAAAATATATATCCACGCCCCGGAGCCTGCCTGCAAGATTTTCCGGAGCAGCATTTGAATGAAGGGCGAGATGTACGTCATAATTACCGGCGTTTGAATCCTGAATAGCGCCGTTCACATTTCTGTCAGGATCGTTTCTTACGAATTCTATACCGCATGAGCGGAGATATGGTTCGATCCTGTCAGCGAGGAGGTTCATGTACATCTCCTCGTTGCCGCTTGTGGCGTACTGGTTCCATTCCTGGGTAGAGGGGCTTAAAAAGACCTTAGGCATACTGACCATCCTTTCGATGAAATGAGAGTGTTCTCTCAGGATATAGTATGCTAAAGAAGAAAAAATGGTTAAAAACAACCTGGTTGTTTTTTATAAAGCACTTGACTTTTGCCATTTAAAGCGTTATAATATAGTAAACAACTATACCGGAGGAATGACATATGAAAATACTCGTTGTGGGACTTGGACTTATCGGCGGATCAATGTGCAAGGCCATGAAAAAATATACCTACCATACCGTTACAGGCTGCGACCGCAACCACGATATTGAAATGGCAGCAATGCGTGATGTTGCCATAGACAACGCATACGACGGAAAGCCTGAAGGCTATGATCTCATTATTATCGCCCTGTTCCCAGAGGCAGCGGAGAGATTTCTCCGTGAAAATGCCGGCAGTATCACAAAGGGTACCCTTATAACTGATGTATGCGGTATCAAGGGTGAGTTCTCTTATCGTATGAAGGAGATCGCTGAGCAGAACGGCCTGAGATACCTTGGTATTCATCCAATGGCAGGCAAGGAGTTCGGCGGTTACTACAACAGTACAGGAGAATTGTTCAGGAATGCAAACTTCATTGTTGCTTCCTTTGAGGACAGTCTGCCGGAGGATACAGAGATTTTGAAAAATCTGGCAAAGGAGATAGGTGCGGGAAAGATAGTGGACACAACTCCCGAGAATCACGATAAGATGATCGCCTATACCTCTCAGCTGGCGCATATCGTTTCCAGTGCCTATGTAAAGAGCCCTGAGCTTGGACTTGAGTGCGGATTCAGCGGCGGCAGCTTTCAGGATATGACCAGGATCGCTACTATGAATGAGAATATGTGGACAGATCTTTTCATGCAGAACCGCCAGTATTTGCAGTACGAGCTGGATCTTCTGATAGAAAATCTGGGTAAATACAGCGAAGCCCTCAGGAGCGGCGACGCACAGACAATGCGGTCACTGATCGCTGAGGGCAGAGAGCTCAAGGAGGACAACCTCCGTCACAGAGTCGGACAGCCTAACTGACAGGGAAATACTTTCTTTCAAATTCAGGTGTTCCGGAGCATATTTCCTTTGTATTGAGATAGCTCAGAGGGGAACTCTCCGGCAGAGAGAATCTTACGGCATAAGCACAGAGAGCCTGCTGAAAGACTCCATACCTCTTGTTGACAGATATATCACCATATTTACCGTCACCGAGAAGAGGGGAGCCGATATGTGCAAGATGGGCTCGTATCTGATGAGTACGGCCGGTAAAAAGGGTCACTTCCACAAGGAAGAGGCCCTTGTTCTGTTTCAGCACCTTGTATCCGGTGCGTATCTCCTTGAAGCCTTCTTCGGAAGAGTCCGATATGCGGACTGTATTCCGGGCAGTATCCTTTTTGTGGTAAGCGATTATGATATCGCTTTCCTTCGGAAGGGGCGAAACGCAGATACAACGGTATATCTTGTGCAGCTCTCCGCTGCGTATGGCGGAATTGACCTCCCGGAGAGCGGTAGCATTCTTTGCAGCGGTTACAAGTCCGGCAGTGTTCCTGTCAAGCCGGCTGCATACCGCAGGGGAAAATGAGCTTTCAGAGGATGGAACGTATTCCCCCTTTTCGTACAGGTACTTATTTATCCTGTCGATGAGGGTATCCTTCACTTCGCCGTAGGAGGGATGAGTTTCTACTCCCGCAGGCTTGTTTGCAACAAGGATGTTTTCATCCTCGTACACTATTTCAAGCTCAGAAGAGGCCTCTATGAAGCTGAGATCATGCTCACGGACAGCAGACAGCTCATCCTTGACGTAGACTCTTACCACATCGCCCTCGCTCAGCCGTGCTGACAGCTCACAGCGCTTGCCGTTCAATTTGATATCTTTTTTGCGGATAAGCTTGTACATCATGCTCTTGGGCATATCCGGCATGGCTTTCTGGATGAATTTATCTATCCTCTGACCACTGTCATTGTTATTTATCACAAATTCTTTCAAGTTTTTTTCACCTGTTTCTACGAAATACTATATGTATAATTGCCAAAAAGATGGTAATGAAATTAACATTATACACAAAATATATGTTTTTGCACTTGTTTTTTTATTACCCTCTTGAATTATAACTTGTTTTATGATATAATTACGTTACAAAAGGGTTACACAAAGGTTAATGAAGAAATATCACCCTGAAGGATGGATAATGGGTAAGAAGAAAAATGGATATTAAAAGGAGAATGTGAGAAATGATATGTTCTAAAAGGCTGCTTTCCGCAGTATTATCTTGTGTGTTAGCAACAGCGGTATTTCCCACTGCATCACTGGTGACTGCCAATGCAGGTCAGATATCAGAGGATTCTGTCTCTGATATATATGATAGCACAAATAATGCGGAAAGTAAAGCATCAATATCAACAGCTGATGCTATTTCTGCTGATGAGCAGGATATGGCTTCCGAAGAGCCGTTCAATGTTTTCGATATCTACAACGCTCATCAGGAATTTGTTTCCGTAAAGGAAACACCGCCTCCGCCGCCAAGTCTTTACGTGAAGAAAGAAGGCATTGACGTTTCCTATGCACAGGGCAAGATCGACTGGAAGGCAGTTAAGGAAAGCGGAGTTGATTATGCTATTATCAGAGCCGGCTACGGCTACGCAAAGAAGTATCCTAATCAGATAGATACTACCTTCAAGTACAATATCGAAAATGCTCAGGCAGTAGGCATGGATGTGGGCGTTTACTGGTACAGCTACGCTACTCCTTCCAATAAGGATGTTATTGCAGAATGTGAGAACGATCCGGAGTACAAAAAGCTTACTACCGATGACCAGAGAACAAGGTACAGAGCAAAGAAGGCCGCACAGAATGAGGCTGAGTCCTGCTATGAGGCTATCAAGAACTATAAGCTCCAGTACCCGGTATATTTCGATATAGAGGATGAGTCACAGATGGGACTTCCTACACATATCATCTCTATCATGGTAGAGTCCTTCTGTTCAACACTCAAGGCAAAGGGCTATTATGTTGGTCTTTACAGCTATTCAAATCTGCTTATGACAAAGATCTACGACAATGTCCGTGAGAAGTATGATGTATGGGTAGCAAGCGTTGGCATCACTGAGTCAAAGCTGAAGCAGCAGTATACCGGCAGCTACGGTATGTGGCAGTACTCATGGACAGGTAAGGTAAAGGGTATATCCACCGATGTGGATATGGATCATTGCTATATGAATTATCCTTACATCGTTTCACCTGATACATATGTGAATTCTTCATTACCGCTCCCGTCATCTATGCCTGTAACTCAGACAACTGTAAAGCCGGCGAATACCGGTGTTGCCAAAGGAGTTGACGTATCTGAGTGGCAGGGAGAGATAGACTGGGCAAAGGTCAAGGCTTCGGGCGTGGATTTTGCAATTATACGTGCAGGCTACGGTATGTATGAGAACCAGAAGGATAAGTACTTCGAGCAGAACATAAAGGCTGCAAAGGCGGCTGGTATCGACTGCGGAGTATACTGGTACAGCTACGCTACAAATACCTCAGAGGCTAAGAAGGAAGCAGAGCTGTTCTATAATATCATAAAGAGCTATAAGTTCGAGTACCCGGCATACGTTGAAATGGGATGCCCAGGTATATCAGGTATGAACGCAGAGCAGATAAGCAATATAGCTGATGCATTCTGCTCATACATGGAAAGCAAGGGTTACTACATAGCCATAAAGAGCTATGCAAGCTTCCTCAGCAACAAGCTCCAGTCATCTATCTTCAAGAAATATGATGTCTGGGTTGCAAATCACGATGTTGAAAAGCCTCAGTATTCAGGTTCATACAGCCTCTGGCAGTATTCAGGCAGCGGACAGGTGAATGGAATATCAACTGCTGTCAATCTTAACTATGCGTACTATAGCTTCCCTTCAATTATGAAGAATAACCACCTTAACGGATATTGATAAGCATCATATGCATACCGGTCAATGATCGGTATGCATATTTTATGCGGACAGGCAGGTATTATGATAGAGTTTATTATCGGACAGGCCGGCAGCGGCAAGTCCACTATGATGTTCGGCAGGATAAAGACTATGGCTGAAAAGGGCGCTAAACAGGTCATACTTGTGCCGGAGCAGTATTCCTATGAGTTCGACAAGAACCTCTATGACTTCATCGGACCGGAAAAATTCAATGAGCTGTATTCACTGAGCTTTACCGGACTTGCAAGACAGCTCTTCCAGCTTTACGGCGAGCCTGACAGAAACGGGGAGTATGCCGATGAGCTGGCAAGGATGATCCTCATTTATCAGGCAATAGATACCGTAAGAAACAGACCGGAAAGTCTCAGGTTCTTTCGCCGTCAAAGCTCTCAGAGCGGCTTTGCTGAGGAGCTTCTTACACTTATCAGTGATATGAAGCGCTCAGGCATACATCCGGAGCTGCTTATGGAAAAGGCTCTCCTTGAGGAAGACAGGCTTCGTGACAAGACATTGGATGTTGCCGGTATTTATTTTGAGTATGAGCAGCTTATGAGAGAGTACGGCTTCAAGGATTCCCTTGAGAATATCCGTGAGGCAGCAAAGACTGCCAACCTCAACAGGTATTTCTGCGGCAAGGAGGTATATCTTGACGAATTCGAGAGCTTTACCGGTGATCAGCTTGAAATGCTCCGGTATATGATATCCTCAGCCGAAAATGTTACTATAACTCTCCGCACTGACGATGTTAATGCCGGGGAGTATACTCTTTTTGAATCCGTAAACACCACCTTCCACCGGATAGCTGATATCTGCCGGGAGCTCAATATGCAGTACAAGGTCACCTCCTGCGGCAGGAGCCACAGATTCATGTATCCCGACCTTGAATATATGAGCGGACATATTATGCGGAGTTATAAAAAAGGAGCAGGCGATGTTCCGGCGGCTGAGCATATCACGGTCTTTGAGGCAAGGGATATGTACAGTGAGGCGGAGTATGTCTGTGCCACGATCAAAAGACTTATCTGTGCCGACAGCGCACTCGGATTCAGGGATATCGCCATTTTGTCCAATGATATAGCCGCATATGCTGCGGTACTGAAGGCAGCGTTTGAGCGCTATGACATCCCGTATTTCCTCAGTATAGAGCGGCCTGTCAATCACACTGCGATTATGGTATTCTTCTCCTCGCTGCTTGATCTGCTGACAGCAAAGAAGCTGAGGACAGAGCATATCTTCCGTATACTGAAAAGCGGGATACTTGACTATTCCCTCACAGATGTGTCCTTGCTGGAGAATTACTGCTATAAATGGGGGATAGACGGCGAGATGTGGGCAGTTCCCTTTGCGGCTGATGACAGTGAACTTGAACTGCTTGAAGGAATGCGTGACAGCTTTTTCAGCCCTATCCTGTCCCTGCGTAAGAAGCTTGGGCGGAAGATAACTGCCGAGAAGGCCTGCCGCCTGTTGTATGAGTATCTCATAAGCTGCGGTGCGGAGAAGAACACAGGCCGTCTTATGGGCGCACTGGTGAAGAACGACCGTGATTTTGAGGCGTCAGAGCTTAAGCGTCTGTGGGGATGCCTGATCGATATTCTTGACAGTATCAGTGATACTCTCGGGGAAAGGGAAGTAAGCTTCTCCGAGCTTTCGGCTATGATACGCTCTATGATAAGCAGGATAACCTATTCTG
>ERZ795051.1843-NODE-1843-length-25386-cov-11.580632_pt1 | contig 25386 bp, 23 predicted proteins | sample MGYA00375135_ERZ795051 | MGnify/ENA primary metagenome ERZ795051 (study PRJEB30180, sample SAMN05720222) | activated sludge metagenome | isolation source: Anaerobic digester | place: Japan | collected 2015-05-26 ... | reverse complement strand
CTGCCGTTACTGCATACCATCTTCCAATACCATCCCCTACGATTGTAACCTGAGCTGATCGCAATGGAGGAGCAATCGACTGAGCTTGATTCCAAGTCAAAGGTCCGTCAGGAGTACCGCAATTAGGCCACAAAGCCTCGTACAGACGAAATTCAGTTACTTCGAACCTTGCCAAATCTTCATCCGAGTAGTCCCATTGCAACATAAAGTCTCGGGATGGAAACTGTTGTAGTACACCAAGCATCAAACCGATATTAAGTAACAAATTAGAAATCATATTTCCTCCACGAATTACTCTTCTTCGTCGAGATCAAGAAGTCCCCTAAATATACTCAATAGAAACAACAGTGCAATTACTCCACAGACTTGTACTAGAATATTTCCTGTGGCAATAGACCATATTACCGGTACAAAAAGTATCGCCATGAACAACAAGCGAAATGTCCAAATTAAAATGCTTAGTATCAATTCTTACTCCTTTTTCTTAAAATTAAACCAACTACAATATCTATATTGTTTATCCAACGAGAAATCCCGACTACCCATATTATAATTGCTCCTATGATACATGATGTAAAGACCCCGGTTTCAACATATATCATAAATACGATAAAAGCAATTGCTACTGTTATGACAACAAGTCTAAACAATCTACAAAAAGCATTTTTCATCTATCATTATACCACAACTTATATTATATCGCAAGTCCCTGATGTACAGGCATACTCTCTTGCTCCCGAAGTAAAATCAGACGATTCGAACAGTCTTAGCAATCCCATATCCAAACTCTCAATCTGATTGATTCTGTAATAGTATTCGTCACGATCTATCTCTTCGTACGGAGCTAGATCGTACTTCAACGAATCATCTTCCTTGGGGAGGAAACTGAGCCCTACGATTTTGTCGAAATTATCGTAAACCCAATGCTCAACCTTATCCCACTCATCTTTCCCAACATATATCGTAGCCGATACAGTATGTTCTGCATAATTATCGGAAAAACATTTCCAATGCTCTAAATGAGTAATTGCATCTATGTCACTTCTAGTAATAGCTCCAACGGGAGATGCAACCGGGAATTCAGCAACATATACGGTAGGGGATTCCCCACTCCCGTTCTCGGGATAAATCGGAACGTCGAATACACGTAGTACATCTAGGATAGGGTCCGCAGCACCAACCCTGACTCTACGTAGATAGTACTTAGAATACCGTGGATGTAAGCCGGAACTGCAATTAACCAACTGAGAAGAATTTCCACTCGGCTTGACGCAAGTAGTTGCGGTTGATGGATTGATTCCCATTTTCTTGGCATATTCCGCATTAACCTTAACGATATAATTCTTTAAATTTGAAAGAAGATTGCTATCAATCACAAGATCCGGATTATCATAAATACCTGTAAGAGATACTCCAAGAAGACGTTCTTCCTCACAAGTATTCTTCCACTCCTCACTAAGATATGAGAAATTCGTAAGGGTAGATTGATACGTCCCTAGAATAGTGGCCAGCTTGGCTTTCCTGAAAAGACTACGACGATCATCATAAGACCTGACTATGATATTGGTAAGATTGCATAGCTGAGTATTGTTTAAGACGATCTCACCACAAGGATTCGTTCCGATACGTTCTTTATCGAGGAACTTCTTACGTCTCTCGGGAGACTTTAGGTAAGCGGCTTCGCGATTAAAAATTCCCCTTTCTCCCGTTCCCGATTCAACCAGCGAAGTCCATTCATTATGGAATTCATCGTAATTCGGTTTTTCTTCGTATACGGCGGAATTATTCGCCATGTAGCGATACTCCGGGAATGATCCTGACTTTGCCATTCGCATCTCATCGTCGTCGAAATCCGATAATGAAATAAGAGAAGATCGCCGGACTCCTCCTGAAACAATAACACTTCCAATCATGCACATGATATCGTGGACTTCAATGGGTCTAAGCTTACGCCCCGAGGCATTTCGTATAGACCGCTTTGTAAAATTCATCAAACGAATTAATGGATCCGGTCCCGAGGCCCTTCCACCAAAAGTTTTTAGTCTGGAACCAAAAGGCCTGATATTTCCATAGTCGAACTCTACATCATATCCATTATACCAACGTTCCATCCCATATAATAGAGCTTTAGACCATCCTTCCCTGGAATCTTCTATAACGTAAACGTCAGGTTTACTAAACTTATCGTCTTTTACCGTAGGAAGATTCGAAATAAACTTTTTCTCGCACGAGAACCCCACACCAACCCCCGATGCCAATAAGAATAAAGCTTCAGAAAAACGCTTGATATCGTCGATTACCACATAAGAACAGTTATATGCAGATGCATTATTCTTATCAGCGGCCTTACCGGCAGTCCACAATAGACGCATGGAAGGAAGAACTTCTAGATTCATGATAGATTCTTCTATTTCGTAATATTCCTCTAAAGTAAGAGCATCTTGTAGCTTTTGCTCCATAAACGTCATAAATCTTCCCACCGTTTCGTTCCACCCCTCTCTCCTGGATTCCTCTTCAAGCCACCTGGCATATGTCCTTTTGTAGATGAATTGGGAATAGGGATCGCTGAAGACATTCATACCTAACCTCCGCTCTAGATTATCAACTAGTACTTGTTAAGACAAAAAGACCTCATACTATGGAAACAGTAACGATTTGAGGAGTCTTTTTCCAGAACATTTAAAAACGATTGAACCATTATATCACAGACTTAACCAAAAATCAATCGAGACATATATTAAATCGCAAGACGATTGGCATCCGTTCATTACAATATTACTAGTTTCATATTTGGGAATATAGCCAAACGGGTTATCTTATTTTTCAGCTCCAGAAGTTCTGACGATAGATTCCTTCCCGGAGAAATTGTAACTGGTATACTGATATGATCTCTGCTTACCTATCTTCACTTCAGAAGTCAAATACTTCTGAGGAAAGGTTACTTCTATCAGATCTCTTATCAGAATTATTAAAAAAATATGGAGCATCGAAAGATGTGAGGCACGATAGTGCCGAACCTATCTGAGATGCTCCATGTGCGAAGCACAGGGTTCAGTCCTATAGTCCCTTAGTCCTGATAGAAAATGGCGCGTAAGCGCATCGATACGAAAGCAAACCAAAATGGTCTAATGTAAATTAGACACACTTCTCCCAATTTAACCTTTGAACACTTTGTTCGTATCTTGATAGATCTTGTTTTGCCCTAGTGCTTATCAGGTCCTTTGTCCCTGTCCCGTAAGGGACTTTCTTTCTGTCCCGTAAGGGACTTACTAGCCTTTCGGACCTTTCGTTAAGAACCTTTCGAATCTTTCGTGGAGGGATTTTTTGATATTCCCTTCGGGAATACTGATGAAACCTGCGTTGAGATCCAAGATCTCAACTTGCTTTCATCAGTCAAAACTCTTTTTCTTTTTCATTTCCTAGGGACTCCAGAAGAATTTTTCTTTTCAAATCAAAGTTCCCTAAGAACCTTTCTTCTATCTCTTCACGATACAAAAGTTCGTGAACAGAAATGACTAGACACACTTCTCCCTTACCCGCGATTTTTTGAGTTTCGCGCAACTAAATCGCCAATGGTTGGGGGGGCTTGGAGGCGTCCAGAAACCGACAAAGAGAGCTTCCGGAACCCGAATAGGAAAGAACTCCTACCCTTGTTCCTTGTGCCTTATCGGAGTCCCCTGACGGATAACTCCTTACGGCGCCGTTCACCCTAACCCACGGGCCAACAGTATTCCGGACGAGCCCGGCAGCCGTCGACGGTTCTAGCCACCGGTGCCAGTCGTGGTTTACCGTGAGCTTGCGCCCTTGTCCCAACCTGTTAAAACTACGCACTTCCATCATGTCCATTGTATCATGTTGTCCGTGCGTATGCAAATTTCTAAGTTCCATTGTATTCGGTTCTATTCTACCACAAGTCAAATCCAATTTCAACCTCTAAGTACTGCTTTTTTTAAAATTCATTGTACCATGCTTGTGATCTTCTCTTATAGTATCGCAGGGAACGAAAAAAGTGTCCACTATTTTTGCATCTCCATGTGTTATAATTTTTATTATGAGTAAATACGAATTTTCCGAAGAAGAAATTGCTTGGTACATGAGATTTGCCAGAAGGTTTGCATATCGCTATGCCGCCATGTTCGGCTTTTCATTTTCATCTATTGTGGATGATCTTGTACAAGAAGCCATGCTGGGGATGCTTGATGCCGCTAAGAAGTACGATCCGGCTAGACGCAATACATTTAGAAGCTATGTTACGATAAAAATGTGTGGCAGGATCATAAGTTATGTCAGAAAAGAGTTTCATCATGTTGTTGAGATAGATTCGTTAGACGAGATTGTCGAGGCTGGGATACTAGATATCTATGACGAGATTAAATCCGAGGAAAACAACGAACACGAAGAAATAAGATTAAATAGGAAATTAGATAATTTTAAGATAATTGATTCGGTAATGCCGATGCTTAGTGAAGAAGAAAAGTCAATAGTTAAGATGATTTATGTAAAAGGAATGTCATATAGATTAGTCGGGAAAGCCCTGGGAAGGTCTAAAAGTTCGGTATGGAAAAGGCATCAGGGAATTATTGAGAAAGTAAGAATTGTAGTTAAAGATATTGAGAATAGTATTAAAAAGTAATATTTAAGGACATTTTGTTAAGAGTATGCGATACTATAATAGTAAACTATGGAAGTTTCTAACGATATATCTTCTTTGCTTGAAGTGGTTGAAAAGGGACTCGTGTCTGCAAAAGGCCCTGAAATCAAATTCAAGAAATTTGTTGAAGAGGCTTGGCACGTCACGGATCCTACGACTAAATTCTCTTCCAATTGGCATATCGATATCATATGCGATCATCTAGAAGCGGCTTATAATCGTGACATAAAACGTCTTGTCATATGCATTCCTCCGAGATTCGGAAAGTCAAGATTGTGTTCGGTATTTTTTCCGGCTTGGGCCTGGACTAAAGATCCTTCCGAGAAATTCTTGTTTTCCTCTTATTCGTCGACGCTTTCGACGGATCACAGCGTATCTTGCCGTAATGTTGTTCTTTCAAATTGGTATCAGAGGAATTGGGGCCATACGTTTAAGTTATCCGGTGACCTAAACCTTAAGACATATTTTGTAAATGATAGGACAGGATATAGGATAGCTACTTCAGTTGGTGGTGCCGGTACCGGCCTCGGTGGGACGATGATAGTCTGCGATGATCCCCACAATGTCAAAGAGGCTCCTTCGAAAGCCAAACGGCAAGCCGTTATACGATGGTGGACGACTTCCATGAGTACTCGTTTAAACGATCCAAAAACCGGAGTCATGATACTTGTTCAGCAAAGAGTCCACGAGGAAGATCTGGCAGGTTACTTGATGAAGCAAGGAGGGTGGGAAGTTCTGGAGCTTCCAATGGAATATGAGCCTCGTAGATCGAAGACTACATCAATAGGGTTCAAAGATCCGAGAACATTTGCCGGGGAGCTCCTGTGGCCTTCCATGTACGATAAGAAAGACGTTGAGCATATAAAGAAGGTGGTCGGTACATATGCCTGGGCTTCTCAGTACCAGCAGAATCCGGTACCGCCCGAGGGAGGTATCGTTAAAAAGGAATGGTGGCGTTATTTCGATTGGAATGAGCTTCCCAAAGATTCTTCCGGGAATTTGAAATTCGATGTTGTAATTCATTCATGGGATTTTTCATTTAAGTCAACTAGTGCTTCGTCTTATGTAGTCGGCCAGGTATGGGCCGCAAAAGACGCCAATCGTTATTTGCTTCATCAGATACGTAAGCGGCTTGACTTCCCCGAGTCGGTAAGGGCACTTGAGATGATGTATGCAAAATGGCCTTGTAACTATATCTTAGTTGAAGAAAAGGCTAATGGTCCTGCAGTTATTTCATATTTGAAGAGCAGGATCCCTTGTATTATTCCGTTTGATCCCGGTCATGACGATAAGGTTTCAAGATTAAATGCCATAGTCCCATTCATCGAGGCAGGTAATGTTTTACTTCCACGTAATGCGGCTTGGGTAGATGATTATATTGAGGAATTCGCTAATGCAACGCCGGAAGGCGGCGGGGCTTACTGGGACCAGATAGATTCAACTACACAAGCGCTACTACGGTTACAGCGAGGAACTAGGAAGTTATGTTGGGGACGTGACAGGAAGAGCAATAAGAAAAGCATTTTACCTAGAATATCTTTTGGTAGGAATATTGTTTCAATATCTGGGAGATCCGAAGATGAAGAAAGGTAGTAAGCATTCTGAAGAAGCTAAGTTGAAGATATCTCAATCCATGCAACAGAAATGGAATTCTAAAAATCCAAATAAATCTAATGCTGTTAGTGTCGAAAAGAGACTTGACGAGAATAAGCTGAAGGTACTTGCATCTATAGTATCTCGTGCATCTTTGGCACAATATCTCGGCAAGCAATTTGGCGGTGCCAGGGATTTGTACAAAGTTCTTGGGTACAAATCCGTTATTTCATTTAATGATTATTTGGCAAAATATACAAGAGGTGGTATTGCAAAGCGCATTGTAGATGCTCCGTCGAGTGCAACTTGGAGAAGGCCTCCTATTGTATATGAAAATAATTCAAAAAATCCCGATACTCCTTTTGAGAAAGATTGGGTTGCATTGAATAAAAGACTTAGGGTATTACATTATTTTGAACGAGTTGATCGTATTTCTGGAATAGGAAGATACGGTATTCTTATGATTGGAATAGGTGGGAGCCGGGGGAGAGATCTTTCCAAGAAGCTTGAAGGGAAGCTTGATGATCCAAATCAAATAACGCATCTATCCGTATTTTCTGAAGGAAGCGTAAGGATTAAAGAATTGGTAGATGATCGTAGCGATCCTGATTTCGGCAAACCTTTGCTATATGAGATTACATTGTCTCCCGAGTCATACGCTTCGGTGGATTATATGAATGTTACTGTACATGCCAGTCGGGTTATTCATGTTGCAGAAGATCTTATGGAGGATGAAGTATACGGAACGCCTAGATTGCAAGCCGTATTTAATCTGCTGGATGATCTAGATAAGACTGTCCCGGGTTCGGCTGAAATGTTTTGGCAAGGAGCTTACCGAGGGCTTCATGTTGATGTTAATCCAGAATTTCAGTTAGGTGAATTGGACAATGATAGCCTTGCCGAATTGGATGAAGAGATTGAAGAATATATTCATGGGATTCGAAGGGTAATAAGAACTCAAGGTGTTGATGTTAAGCCGATTCGTTCTCAAATAGCCGATCCTTCCGGAGTATTTGATGCTATCATTACTTTAATCTCCGGTACTACCAAGATTCCAAAAAGAATTTTGTTTGGATCGGAGCGTGGTGAGCTTGCTTCGGAACAGGATGAAGTTAACTGGAATTCCAGGATCAAAGAACGGCAGGAACAATTTGCCGAGCCGGTTATTTTGCGACCTTTTGTTAATAAGATGATCGATCTTGGAGTGATTTCTCCTCCTGATGGAGTATATGATGTCCATTGGCCGTCTTTGTTTGAGATGGATGAAGCTAGACAGGCTCAGGCCGTGTGGACTTGGGCTCGTGCTGCCGAGAAACTTGCCGATGCGGTTTCGGTAGGAATTATTACTAAGGAACAAGCCTTTGAGATTCTAAACGTTCCCGGTCTTATGGGATTCTCAACTATAAAAGAAGTTGATTCTAAGATTGATAGTGGTGACAATGAGAATGAAGAGGAGGAAGACTAATACTATATAGAGGTGAACGAAATTGCTAAACTTTTCGATATAAATTCAGAGGGATTATGACTGATATACGTTTATTTTCTTCCTTGACTAATGAAGCTGTTAAACGCGAAGAGAGAGAACTTAATGGGAAAATATTTTATGTATTTCCAGTAGTTGCAATTCGTGAAGGTGTGTTGAATGGATTATATATTCCGAAGGAAGTATTATCGGTATCCGCTCCTGGTTGGAATTTTTCTCCGGTTACAATAGGACATCCTAAGATTGGTAGTACATATGTTAGTGCGAGGGTGCCTGAGATTATTTCAACACTTACTGTAGGATATTTTTTTAATGTTGAATTCGATAGAGATGCTAATTCTTTAATTGGAGAGGTTTGGATAGATTCTAGCAATGTTTCCGGTTTGAGCCTAGTAGATCAACTTATCGATGATAATAAGAGATTTGATGTAAGTGTGGGTTTCTTTTCAGTAGATGAATTTAGTTCCGGTATTTTTGATGGTAATAAATATGATGTTATGGCTAAAGTGATAATTCCGGATCACTTGGCCATTCTTAAAGGTGGGGAAAGAGGAGCTTGTAGCTGGGAGGATGGGTGTGGTATCCCGAGGGTAAATAACATGAATGAAATTAATGTTAATGTTTTGAGGAGAGCTAGAACGCCTTCTTTTGAAGGTACTGAGACTATTTCTTGGGCTTCTGTTGATAAGACTTTCGAGGCTTATGTAGCCGGTTATTATAAGCATAGTGGTGCCGAAAAGCCTGAGAATGTCCCGGCAAGGGTTCAAGATGCTCCTGCTGCGATGAAGCAATGGATTGCCAGTAAGACACTGATCGGATCTTCGACTGCTGAAACTATTGATGATTTGATTGCATTTCCGGTAGTTAATCCTAATACCAATAAGCTTAATGCTGGAGCACTGCGTAATGCTATTGCAAGAGCTCCGCAAGCAAATATTCCGGTTGAGACTCAGGAATCGATTCAACGTGTAGCCAGGAATCTTTTGGATAGACACTTTACTAATGTAGAATCCGCTAAGGACTTTGGATTTGTTGATTTTCTAGCCAAATTGTTTTCTCTTTCGAAACGTGATTGTTCTTGCCAATACGACAAGATTTACGTTGAGGAAGATAACGATGAAGGAAATGGAGAGGTTTTAGTTATGAATGATAAAGTAAATAAACTAATTGAACTTGGTTGCTTTGAAAAAGACGATATTGAGATTTTGAATAAGCTTAACGATGCTGCATTGGATAAGCTTATTGCTGCTTTTGAAAATTCCAACAAATCCGATGAAGTCAAGACGGAAGTCGAGGCCGAACCTGTTGAAGAGGAAATCAAATCTCAGGAACAGGTTGTTTCCAAGGAAGCCGAAGAGGAAGTTCCTGTAACCGAGGAACATGAAGTTGTACTTGAAAATGTTGAAGTTAAGGATGAAACTCCAAAGGTTAATTCCATGGATGAGGCCATTGATTTGATTCCGGATCCTTGGAAGTCTGAAGTGGCTTCTGCAGTTGCTTTTGTCAATGAATACAAAAAGAAACTTATTGCTAATATTGCAAAGCATAGTGATTTGACCGAAGGTGAGATGAAAGACTTTTCAGTGGATAAGCTGGAGAAGCTATCTAAGGCTATTAAGGCCGATTCCGATTATTCCGGTGTAGTTATGCGGAGGGTACCTAAGATTAAATCCAACGATAAGGATGGCTATAAACCACCTTCTGTATTGCTATAGTGGACAGAATATGCACGATTTGCGATTGAATATACGAAAGATGAGTTGTTTTATTAACTTAGAGTTTTTTGTATTTAAGGGGGTATAAAATGCCGAATGTAATTCTTTTGAAAGGCAAGCCAATCCAAAAGGAACGGGTTGCCGGTGGTGCGGTTACTCCCGGAGATCTACTCAAACTTAATGCGTCTGGGCAAGTCCAAAGGCATTCTGTATCCGGTGGAAATGCAGTCCCGGCTTTTGCCGATGTGGCTGACTTCATCGGAAGCGGAATTTCCTTTTCATATGCCAGTGGTGATACCGTTAAGTACTTTGTAGCATCTCCTGGAGACGAAGTTTATGCTTTATTGTGTTCTGGTGGTAGCGTGGCTATCGGTACGTTTCTAATGTCTAATGCTGATGGAACTCTTGTGGAATATGCTAGTGGTGATCCAGAATCTGTTGTAGGGGTTTCGTTGGAAGATGTTGATAACACGGCTGGAGATGCAAAGGGACCGCATGACGGCGCTACTCGAATCAAAGTGGAGGTGGTGTAAAATGGAAGACATGGCGAAAATCAATACGTTTAATTCGTTGTTTTCCGGTAACGATCTTGTCACCATGACTTCCAGTGGAATCGATGTCTCTAAGCTTCGCGTAAATTCTGTTCTTCGTGATGATGAATGGGCTCTTTTGGATGCCAGGGTAGTTGATGTTGCCCGTGCACGATTGAATGGAATCAACGATCTTAGGGCGGCAGGTCTGGTACACGATCTAGGGGGTCTTGGCACGACCGTTTCTCAGTATGAGAAGGCCAGTGACATGTCCAGTGCCGATGTGAGTATGGACGGGGCTACTAAGGGAGAGGAAGATGCTGTTGATTACACGCTGATTTCCGTTCCCGTGCCGATTATTCACAAGGATTTTCGTATCGGCTTGCGGAAGTTGGAAGCTTCTCGTAAGCTTGGCGAATCTTTGGATACGGTACAGGCTGAAATCGCCGCGCGTAAGGTGGCTGAGACGCTTGAGTCTATCCTTTTCCTAGGAGCTTCGAACATCACTATCAATGGACAGCAACTCGACGGATATACCAGCTTTGATGATGTTAATACCGCTACTGGTGCGGCCGACTGGGGAACTGTTGATAATATTTATCCAAATGTCCTGGCTATGGTTGATGCTTGTGAGCAAGACGGATTCTTCGGTCCGTATATGCTATACGTAGCAACGACTCAGTTCGGTCAGATGCGGCAAGTTTATTCTGCTGTCCCAAGTCAGACGGCTTATGATCGTGTCAAGAGCGGTATCTCTTCGATTATCGATATTAAGCCTTGCTCGCTACTTACCGATTCGGCAGTCCTTGTTCAACTGACCAGGGACGTGGTTGATCTGGCAGTTGGCATGGATATCGTAACGGTACCATGGCAGAGCGATGGTGGGATGACTCTTCACTTCAAAGTAATGGCAGCTGCGGCTCCTCGTGTGAAGAGTGATTATAACGGTAATTGTGGAATTGCTGTTATTACCGGTATCTAATAATCGGAGATATAAATGAGTAAAGATCTTGTGAAAGTACAGTTGTTGCGGGGGGACCATCGCGGGGTGGTAGACGGCAAAGTTATTGTCTACCACCCTGGCGATGTATTTTATATTAAAGAACAAGACTTATCGATAAAAGCTCTGGCTAAGAAAGTCGAAATTATTACTGAAGAGAATGCCGAGGATGAATTGCTCGATGATTTGAGTATTCCTCTTTCTCGTACAAAGCTCCCCGGATTCATGGTAAAGAATCTTTCCAATGCAGGGTTTAATACCACGGGAGATGTTGTTAATGCTTCCGATGATCGGCTTATGAATGCTCGTGGGGTTGGACCTGCAACTATCGTTAAGATTCGAGCCGCAGTTGATGAGTTGATTTCAAATTAGATTATGGTATACTGGTCTGGAGCAATTTATGGCAAGAATTACCGGAGATCAAGTAAAGGAGATTATTGAGACAGAGTATACCGGAGATCAACTCGAACCTTTTATAATAGCTGCGAATCATATTGTAAATTCGTATCTTTCAGGCCAGGGCCTCGGAGAGAGTCTTTTAGCCGAGATTGAGCGTTGGCTTGCGGCTCATTTAATAGCTTCAAGTATAGACCCAAGAGAACAAGAGACTCGTATTGGTACTGTTCAGGTAAATGTCGAGGGAGTAACCGGTATGGGTCTTAAGTTTTCCCGCTATGGACAGCAAGCTATGATTCTAGATCCTACCGGTATATTGAGACAGACAGATCATCCTAGAGCTAAGTTTAAGTCGATAAGCGAGTATGACTAATGTCTTTAGACTGGTATCGTAGGCATCTTAATGATACGATTACGTATTGGGCCCCGGCTTCATTGAATGTATGGGGAGAGGAATCTTTTAGTACTCCGATTACTATAAAGGGAAGTTGGGAAAATCGTCAAGAAGAATTCAGTAGTACTTCCGGAGAAGTCATGGTATCGAATGCCTTGGTTTATGTGGATAGACCAATTGAGCATATGGGGTGGTTATATCTTGGGACTTCCTCGGCTGCAGATCCTAAGACGGTTAATGGAGCATTCCCGATTAGGAGAGTTGATTTTTTCCCTGGGTGGAGACCTTCCGACGGTAAAGTATATGTAGCTCATCTGTAATTATCAAGGAGAACGTTTAATGGATAAAATAAAATTGCTTTGGGTTGGAGATGCAGTAGCTAAAACTGGTTTTGGTCGGGTTACCCATTCTGTTTTAGATCGTATTTGTAATAGATTCTCGGTTTCAGTTCTAGGGATAAATTACTTTGGCGATCCTCACGAGTACACATATCCGATTTATCCAGCCTTGCATTGTAATAATAATGATGTTGTCGGAGCAACAAGATTAGTTCCACTCATAAGAAATATTAAACCTGATGTTGTTCTAATGATGGCAGACCATTGGATCGTAAGAAGGTATTTGAAAGAGATAGAGAAGAATAAAAATACTATTGATGATTGTAAGCTTATTGGTTATATCCCGGTTGACTCTAAGAATGTAGCTTATGCAGAAAGACTTGATGCATTAGATTGCTGTGTATTTTATACTGACTTCGGGTTGCAAGAGGCTCGTAGGTGCGGATTTACCGGCCGAGGAGAAATCATTCCTCATGGGATTGATAGCGACTTATTTTTTCCTATGAATAAGGAAGAGGCCAGGAAGCGATTTTCATCTAAGTTATCAGAAGACTCTTTTATTTTTGGAGATGTGAATCGAAATCAATTTCGTAAGAGGCAAGATATTGTTATTGAAAGCTTTAAATTGTTTCTTGATGAAACCAAAGATGAAGATGCTTTTTTATATTTACATTGTTCTGTTAATGATTATATTGGATACGATATCGATCAGTTAGTAAAGTATTATGGAATTTCCAATAAGGTATTGATCCCGGAAAAGGGAATTAATATCTACAATAACTTTGATGATAATACGATGTGTGTAATTTACAATTCTTTAGACGTTCACGTTAGTTCCGCCATGGGTGAGGGGTGGGGACTTACGCATTTAGAGTCCATGGCTTGTGGTATTCCTAATATTGGGGTTAATTGGTCTGGATTGTCTTCTTGGGTTAAAGATACGGTATTGCTGGTCGAACCTTCCGTTACAGTTACATATCCCGGTACGAATACTATTGGGGGGGTAGTTAGTGCACAGGACTTTGCTTCGGCAATGATTAAGATATATAAGGACAAGGATTTAAGAGAGGACTATGCTAGGAAGGGATTTGAATTAGCTCATTGTGATGACTTTAAGTGGGGAACAATAGCTGATAAATTTGCGAATCTAATTGAGGATGTTGTAAATGTCTAGAAGTCCGGCTAAAGATATTGCATCTAAATTATCCGAGCTTAATTTTGGTACGGAAGGGACAAATATTTTTGCTAACGACATTCCTGGGCATATTGATAATCTTATTGCTGTTTTCGATACGGGAGGTCTTGCTCCTGATAATGTAATGGGAGGAAGTTCGGTTAACCCTGCATTTGAAAATGTAACAATTCAGGTTAGGGTTAGGAATAATTCAAATTCAACGGCTCAGCAAAATATTTATGATATTTTTAGAAATCTTAATTGTTTAAGTTCGACTTGCGGATCTACGGATTATTTGTTGATACAAGCAATGCAATCTCCATTATTGATGGAAAAAGACGAGAATGAACGTTATAATTACGTATGTAATTTTATCGCGGTTAGGAGACCAAGCTAGGGAGTGATGATATGGCTGATGAATTGAATAATATGAAGTTTTATAAAGGGTCTTTTATTGAATCGGAACCTGATAAATCTGAAGATAAAGATGAAGTTGTGGACACAAAGAAGCCAAAAGACGATTGTAAGAAAGAGAGGACTCGATACGAGTATTATGTAAGTGGTGCTAAAAGATTGAATTTGGATGGTAAGGTTTTTAATCCGGGAGATGTTGTTCCGGAGAATTTAGTATCGAGTTTTTATTTGGTAAACGGTCATATATCTAAGAGAATTTTGGAGGGTTAATAAATGGCTAAGTTTGGTCCTTTTAAAGATGCTTATTTGTCGGTTAACGGGGTTGATCTGTCGGATAATGTCAAGTCACTTACCGTTAATGCCGGTGCGGTCACTCTTGATGAAGCTGCAATGGGAGATAATACCGAAATTCAACGGGCCGGTCTGCTAAACTGGAGTGTCGACGTTACGTTTTTCCAGGATTTTACTTCTGGATCGGTTGATGCAACGCTGTATCCTCTCTACGTATCTGGTACTAATTTCTCGATTGTCTGTAGGCCGACTTCCGGATCCGTATCCAGTGGAAATCCGCAATGGAGTGGCCAGGCATTTATCTCTTCGTATCAACCGATGGGCGGAACTCATGGTGACGAGCTTATGGCTCCGGTAACGTTTAGTCCGGCTTCAGACCTAACTCGTACTATCTCGTAATTTATGATTACAGTCCGTTGGGAACCGATAAACATGCGCATGTCGCAGTTGTCTTCGCTGCGATTGCAATGTATTGAAGTTGTCGGTAAGGAGATACAAGACATTTCGGAAAAAACCATACTTCCCCAAAGCATTGAAGAATGTCCTATTCGTACTGGAGCTCTAAGAGATACGGGAAGGGTAAATAAGCCGAAGATAAGCCCCAATACGTATAGTGTTGAATTGGCTTATGGGGGAATTTCAAAGAAGTTTGGTACGCGAGTAGATTATGCAGTTATTCAGCATGAGAAGTATGAACATAAGAGGACTCCAGGTACTAAGTGGAAGTATCTGGAAGATCCGATAAAGAGGAATGTACAAAATATTTATTTTGCAATGGCTAGTGCCTTTGATTTTCTTGTAAAAAGAGTATTTAATGGCTGATACTTTTTTGAAGTTTTTAATAGTACACTTGTTAAATGATTTTATTCCGAGGTGGGAATATTGGAAAGAAACTTATACGGAAGATGAAGAGAAGGAACTTCACGAGACTCTGATACGATTACTTAAGGGACAGATCAGAGCCGTGAGGAGATACTTGGAAGACACAAATGGAAAAAAACGGTAATTCTAATGGGAAGATATTAAAGTGGGATTCCAGGATATCGTTAGGGCAAGTATTTGTAATTATAACTGTTATATGTAGTTTCTTTTGGGCATATGCAGCGTATTCGTTTCAAGTTGAGGAAAATACAAGAGCCGTATCCGGAATAGATAGCAAGTTTGTTACTAGGTCTGAATTCAGTCTATTGATGAAGAGAATAGATGATATTCAGTCGGACATAAAAGAATTAAGACAAGAAGTAAGACAATTAGGCAGTCAGCGCTAAGCGTTAAGCAACCGCTGTCTAAATATCAGAACTTAGGAGAGCATTATGACGAAGCAAATTAAGCAAACTCCAACCTATGCACTTACCTACATTGATGACGTTCCAAAGTGGGATTTCGGTGCTGATCTAGTTACTTATTCCCTATTGATGCCGAAGAATAGGCTACTTGTTCCAGCCATTCGTCAGCATACTGATATGGAAGCTCGTAAAGGATTCTTTAGAGAAGAAATAGAGGCACTGAAGCGGTCCGTAGCCGGTATTAAATTCCGTGGAGATACTATGGAAATCGGCGATGTTAACGAGGTCCCATTGTGGAATTTCGTTGACATGCATTTTGAACGTTTCTTCGGAGTTGAGCCGGACGATCCCGAACTTCATAAGAAATATCTAGACGAACATTGCAGTATAAAGACAAGAATTTTCCGAGAAGGAGTGCAGGGAATTACTTATGAAGAACCGGATGACGATTCTTCCGAGATAGACTCGAATGATATTAGCTTTCAACTATATGACATTACAGCTGTTGAAGACAACAAGGAAATAGAGCTATATCAACATCTTTATTCGGTTGAGAAAAAGCGGGTAGAGCAAGTCTACATGACTCACGTTATATCCATGATGAGCGAGTCCGACTACCAGAGATATCGCAGGGCAACTACACGAAAGATAAATGCAAGGAAAAGGACAATGGTAAGCTTAGAGGATTATTTTTCTCAGAATGCATTGTACAATAAGCTCATTGTCCGTATTGACGGTGCATTGGTAAACGGGAAGCCTTGTGAATCGGAAAACAAAGAGGATTGGGTAGATCTTATTCCATTGGATCACAAGTTACTTGTCCTATCGGTTCTTGTGCGGGAGATCGAAGGAAAAAACGTATTGTAAGCGAGGTAGTCCCTCGCGCAATAGAGTTATGGACAGGTATAGTCAAGAAGATATCATGTCCGCGCGAGGAGAACTTCTTCGAAATGTATGGTACGTCTCAGAGCCATCAGGAACAAATTCGGGGCTTATATCCTGATAATAATCATTGCAAGTTTCTAAAGATATCCCCTAAGGCTTGCGATTACTTTCCTTGCAATATTGCTGGTGTAGAAGAAGGAGATAGTTGTCCCAATAATCCGTTTGTAAAGCATGAGAAACTTCTTTCTGAGGTGAATAATTATGCACCAATAATGGAAGAAGTTAAGAGATGGGAATCTTTAATTGATTTGTCTTTAATTCCGAGCCTTGATGAAATGACACCAATGCAATTTACTTTTGCATCGGTAGTTAAATCTCACATGAAGAGGGCTGAAATGATGAGTAGGTTGCCGATTCTTTAAGTTATTGCGAATATATAGATAGTTATGGCTATTACAGGAACTACATTAAGGTTTGTTTTAGTGGCTGATACGAGCCAATTTGCTGCCGGTATCAGAGGTGCCGAAACTCAATTAGCTGCATTGGGCCGTACAGGTCCCGTTGCACTTAATGCTACAACGGAATCGGCTAAGAAGCTTGAGACTGGTGCTACTAGAATGGGAGCGACATTCCAGCGCATGCGGAATGTTATGGTATCGGTCACTACGTCTCTAGCTACTATTGGATTGGTAATGGCAGGCATTAATCTAGTCAAGTTTGGGGCCGATTTTGAGCTTGCCTTTGCCGGTGTCCGCAAGACTGTTGATGCAAGTAGGACACAGCTTAATAAATTGGGAGAGGAGCTTATCTCTATTTCTAAGGAAATTCCATTATCGGCTGTTGAACTGGCTAAAATTGCTGAGATTGGTGGACAGCTTGGAGTCCGAGCCGATGACTTGGGCCTTTTTACTAGAAGGGTTGCTGAATTATCAATTGCATCGGCCGATCTTCCTTTTGAAGAAGCAGCATTTGCATTGGCACGACTCACTAATATTATGGGGATATCCATTGATGATGCCGGAAGGTTATCCTCGGTAATTACTCACTTAGGAAACAATGCGGCTACGACTGAAAATGAAATAGTCCAAATGGCATTGAGGATGGGTTCGTTTGGAAGAGTTATCGGGCTGACTATAGATCAGGTTCTGGCCTTGTCTGCATCGGCTACGGAACTTGGGATTAGGGCAGATGCTGGTGGGACAGCTTTTGCCACGTTGTTCCAAAGACTATCTGAAGCTGTAAGCATGGGAACGGATAAGCTTGCACTTTTTGCCTCAGTATCGCGTATGTCGGTCGATGAATTCTCCAGAACATTTAAAGTAGATGCAGCTGGTGCAATTTTGGCATTTATTTCCGGACTTGGAGAGATGGTAAATAAGACTGTTACTGCCGATACTGCATTGGAGGATCTTGAAGAAGCGGGTGGAGATGCTTTCAAAACACTTAGTGATTTGGGACTTACTGAAAAGAGGTTATCGAGGGCTGTTCTTACACTTGCTTCAAATACTGGTGGTTTAGCCAAAAATCTTAGAAATGCTAATGAGGCTTGGGCTGATGGAAATAAGACTCAAGTAGAGGCACAGAAGTTCTACGATACTACTATAAATCAAACAAAAACACTTTGGAATAATATAACTGCATTGGGAGAGGCTATTTCTAAATTCTTTTTACCAGCCGTTAAGGATTCTACAAAAGGTTTATCAGGACTTGTCGGTCAGTTGGATTCTGCAATTAGAAGTTCCAATATATATAGAGTTATGGCGCAAGCTGCTGCAGATGACGAAGTTGAATTTACTAAACAGGCCGAAAAAGCTAATGAAGTTATAGATATATTTAGTGGTAGATCTGAGAAGTTAGCTACAGATCTTCAGGAAACTGGAGGCGTATTTAAAGATCTATCAGTTACTTTGAAAGAGTTTGGAACGGTACAACTAAGAGTAAACTCTGATAATGTTAAGTCTTCTGGTGAATTAATTAATGAATATAATAAAATTGAAAGAGAACTTAGAGCTGGTTCTATTACTTACGATGAGTACATATATAAACTTGCTGCACTAGATGATAAACTTAAAGATCATAAAGTTAGTACAGTTGAAGTCACTACTGTTACTAAGGAACTTACCGAAGAACAGAAGAAGTTAATTGACAAATTTGATGAATTTAGAGGTAGTGCCAATAAGACTGCTCGGGATATGGAATTCTTGTATAGGCAAGGATATGATATGAAAGCTATCATATCTATGTTCGGTCCAGAGTTGTTGAAGTCTTCGGAAATTCAAGGTGTGGCACTAAATGATTTGTCAAAGAAGTGGGTATCTCTTTCCGAATCGATGCTTGGATACTATGGCATGCTAAAGGAAGAGAGCCCTATAGCAATAGATGTTTTGCAGAAAGAAAGCGATGAATTTGCAAAATCTTATGAGAAACTTCTTGACAATATACCAAAATTACAGCAAAGTCTTGAAGATTTGGTAGACAAGGGTATTAGGAATACTTCGGAAGCTTTTCGCGATTTGGCATATTCGACTAAGGATTTGAAGCCCGCTACTGAAAGCCTAAGTGATGAGTTTACCATATGGAATAAAGTACAGGAAGAGACGGCAGACAGGTCGAAGAAGGTTGCATCTATTATAGACGGAGTAGTGACTAGAGCATTTAATGATTTTACCAAAACCGTTGCAGATGCAATTGTGGAATGGGACGGATTTGGTAATGCTCTAGTAGATATTGCCAAAGGTTTTGCCAAAGCTATAATTCGTACTCTTCTTACTGAACTATTCGATCCCTTACTGATCCTGATCAAGCAATTGGGAAGTTGGCTTTCAGGATTAATCTCCGGGGTTCTTGGTATTGGAGGATCGACTGCCGGAGCCGCTGCCGGTGGGGCGGCTGGGGGCGCCGCCGCTGGTGGGGGTGGTCTAATAGGAAAGTTGGGCAAGGCCTTAGGAAGTGTCGGAGGTGTGGTTGGTCTGTCCGGGACGGCGGCAATGATAGCTGGTGGGGGGATCCTCGGGGCCGGTGCCTTTGGCTTGTCGAAGTTATTCGGATGGATGCACGAAACTACTGGAGAAAAAGCCGCTAAAGAGCTCCTGCGTGATTTTGGATTTTCTGCATCGTCTAAAGACATAGAATCCTTTGCTAAGAATGTTTTGGGGCTTTCTTCAAGCCAATTTGAACCGATTAGGAAGGAAGTCACAACGTTATTCTCTTTACAATCTGCATTTGGACCCGGAGCTTCTCAAGCATCTCAGCAAGCACTAATTTCAGCACTTTCTAAATTTCAAGTTTCCGGAGCAGTTGGAAAAGGTGCTTTGGCAGCCGGTGTTCCCGGATATACTTCAGGTAAGGATATTATATTTGATTTGTCTCAAGCGGCTAAATTGGCTATCGAGGAAGGAAATGTAGCGCTTTTATCGGATCAATTGGGGAAGATACTTTCAGGTAGCAATGAACTTAATCGTATTCTTCCAGGATGGAAGGATCTGATGAATGCCATCCTCGGTGTTGAGGATGCTTCTGAAGATACTGCAGATGCAATTGAGGATCTCGGGGATACTGGATCGGAGAGCTTAGAAAAAATTTCTTCGTCGATGCTTGAGGGCTCTTCGGCCGCAAGTACATTGTTAAATCGTAGCAAGGATCTGTCCGATTATATTCAAGGCTATGCACAGGTCCTTTTGGATCAAGGTATTCCTGCTACTAAAGCTCAAGAATTCGTATGGAATCAATTTGGAAAGGATATTATCGAAGTAACTAAGTATTCTAGAGAACTCGGTATTGAAACTGACTGGCGAATACAACAGATGATAGATTGGGCTATATCCGCGGGAAAGATAAATACTGAGTTAGAGGTTCTTAGTGATAATATAATCTCTGTTTCAGAATCCATGCAAGAAGGGGCGGCTGCGGCAGGAGAACTATTTTATCGTAGCAAGGATCTGTCCGATTATATTCAAGGCTATGCACAGGTCCTTTTGGATCAAGGTATTCCTGCTACTAAAGCTCAAGAATTCGTATGGAATCAATTTGGAAAGGATATTATCGAAGTAACTAAATTATCTAGGGACTTGGGTATTGAAACGGATTGGCGAATCAGGCAAATGATAGACTGGGCTATAGCTACAGGAAGAATCAATTTGGAATTGGAAGTTCTTAGTGGTAATATAGATAACGTTTCTGCATCCATGCGAGAAGGTTCAATGGCTGCTGGAGAGTTACTTTATCAAAGTAAAGACCTTGCCGATTATATTCAAGGCTATGCACAGGTTCTTTTGGATCAAAGTGTACCGGCAACAAAGACGCAGGAATACGTTTGGAAACAGTTTGGCAATCGTATTTTGGATGTCGCGGAATATTCCAGAGAACTCGGTATAGAGATGGACTGGAGAATAAAGCAGATGATAGAATGGGCTATAGCTACGGGGAAGATCAGTTCTGAGCTTAAAATCCTTGAGAGTTCCCTTTCCGGTATAGCGGATGCAGCAGAAGATGCTGGCAAGTCCATTATGTCTGTACAGGATGTGTTGTCGGGGATTTCTGGGGGTGGTATTGTCGGGACTAATCCTCAAGAGGAAGATTGGCTTGAGTTTCTTAATGTAGCTTATAGTTTTGCGGGAAAAGCCAAAGAAATTATGCGTGGTATGGGTATAACGGATATTAAAGAATTTTCCCGTGTACAGTCTGATATAGCTACGGCTGGTAGGGAGTATGGAGATCCGCAACAATATGAACTTGTAGCCGACGCTATTGCCATGATGATTAATGAGGGTATGTTGTTCCGCGATGCTTTCATAAAGACACTTCTACAGAAGGATCCAGGTGCTTTTTATTCCGGAAAGATCCCGCAATTCCAAAGCGGAATAGATTATGTTCCTAGTCGAATGCTGGCCGTTCTACATCCTGGAGAAAGGGTCTTGAGTGCCGAAGAGAATAGAGGAGGTGGAATGGTAATTAACTTCAATATTTCTTCACCCGATGCCGAAGGTGTGGAACGATTAGTGCGTAATAAGATTATGCCTGAGATCCGTCGGCAAGTACAACTAAGAAGGTAAATTAATATGGCATATACACTTAATTATATTACTCATACGAATAATACGGCACGTCAAGCATCACTTCTTGCGGGAGACGCATCAACGGACCAGTCCGATTCGAATTATCCGGTTTCCAATATGTTGCAGCTTCCGGTATCGAAGAAGGGAAGAATTAGGAATATCTATGGTCCTATGGAGCTTCAAGTTTCGTTCCCTGGGGCAACTGATGTAGATACGGTTGCTTTAGTTGGGCATAATCTTTCTAATAGTGCTAAAGTAACGGTTTATGGTGGAGCTTCATTCGATCCGACAACTTCGCTAGGCACGATAACTTGGCGAAACGGTACGATGTTTAAGAAGTTCTCGTCGACACAGTCGTATAAATATTACAAAATTTCAATTGATGATCCTGCAAATGATTATGGTTATGCTTCCATCGGTTATTTGGTTATGGGAAAGGCCAGTACGTTGTCATTTGGGTATTCCAGTTATCGCTTCACAAATAGGAAGCTTGGGATCATGCGGGAAACGGAATTCGGGTCTCCCGCATACCAGTCATTATCGGGTGGGGATGACTTATTGCTTTCATTTCGCAATCGAACTCAATCGGAAGCAGATTCCATTGTTAATATTTTCAACGATCTTTCCGGGTCGAATGAACCTGCATTATGGATTCCTAATCCTGTGGAGGATGATTGTGTCTTTGGTAGATTTTCCGAAGAAGATTTGACGAGGGAATTCGTTCTTGCCTATCCTCCTTTGGTGAATATCGAGTTGATTATACGTGGAGACAATTTTGGTAGGGATGTGGTAGAGGAGCTTCCGAGGATTGTAGCTGGGGAGGCTTTGCCTTCGGGTTGGACTTTCACTAGGACGAGCATAGCGTATTACAAGAATCGTAACTTGGAATTGGTACAAGCTTCTGCCGGGGAGTGCCGCACATCTCACTACTTGCTTCCGGGGAAGCCTACGGTATTATTGGAGCCCGCCAGTACGAATAAGATATTGTATTCGGAACAATTCGATAATGCCAGTTGGAGTAAGTCAGGTGTTACTATTTCTCCAAATACATATAATGAACCTAAAGTCTCTCCGGCTTCTACGGCAGATTCAATTACTCAAGATACTTCTACTGGTCAACATTATGTACAGCAAAATATAACTATAACAGCTAATGCTAATTTTTCTATTTCAATATTTGTAAAGCCGATAACGAGTAGTTTTAATTTTAGATTGCGGGCTTTAGGTTCGACAAATATTTTTACTGTTAATTGTAGTGTATCTAATTATATTCCAAGTATATACTCTATAACTAAATCTGGTACTGGTAATTATAATTTTGCATATATTGAGCCATTTGTTAATGGCTGGTATAGAGTTGTAGTTTCTGGTTCTGTTGGTAGTAGTATTACAAGTATTGCAGTAGAGTTATTTGGATTTTTGGACAATTATTTTTCTGCTAATTTCCAAGGAGATGGGACTACGAGTTGTGCCATATGGGGGGCGCAAGTAGAGGAACTTCCATTTGCCACATCGTACATATATACTGCAGGTACTGAAACTACACGTACAGCGGATTTGCTTACATATGATTTGCCTTCCGGTTTTCCTGCCCAGCCTCTCACCGGATATATCAAGTTTGTTGAAATGGGTGGGCAATATACTACCAGTGATTTATTTAGAATTATAGGTACATCAGTTCCACCACGATTTAGGGTATATAATGTTTCGAATAGTGGATTTGCTTTCGAGATTAGAGATTCTAATAATTATGGTTTTAGTAAAGGTTATTTTTTTGCAAATTATGAATTAGTTGCATTTGATAATGTAGAATTTAGTGCTTCACTTGGAAATAGGAAGAATATGATTTTTGAAGCTGCGAAAAATGGATCTAAATTGGCTGCAAAAACTAATACAAACAGTAATTTTATATACAATTCTTATACTAAAATTGGAGTGCCAACTAATTCTACGAATCCATATTTTATGCCACTGGAATCTTTTGTATTAGTTCGTGGAGTTAAGGATATTGATTACATGAGGAAGAGGATTAGATCATGAGTTCTTGGGACTTGCTGGTTGAAATTGAGCTTGATTCAAAAACACTTAGATATTCCATAAGCGGATCTTCATCTAAAGATGGATATTATGATGGAAAGATCATAAGTGTTTCGGATATCGCTAAAGATATCATTCCTGGAGGTGGTGTATCTCCTATCCAAAGCTGCTATATTGAAATCGATGATACCGAGGGGAATCTAAAGAAGGAATGTGCTTTAACTACATTTGTTCGTCGGTATGTGCGAGTCAAGTTGTTAAATTTGGATTCCGGAGAATCTTATTTGATATTCGGAGGAAGGATTATCTCTGTTCCTGAATTCGATTATGGATCAATGCGCATCGAGGTAAGGGACGATTCCTATGATTCTTTGGAAGAACCTATATCATTACGTACTACTCCAGATATCTTCCCCAATCTTCCGGCAGACACTCCTTCGTTACTTATTCCCATAGTTTTGGGTACGGTAGATTCGAATGACTTCGGGAAAAAGGGTCATATTCCAGCATATCTTGTTGATCCTAAAATAGGAGTGACAAAGTATCGTTATGTGGCAGCGCAACATCCTCTTAAATCGATTATTCGTGTCTGCCGTAATGGAATCCAATTACCGGCATCGGCATATACCATATCTTATGCAAACGTATCGACACCAATTGGAAGCATTCGGATGACTTTTATCGATTTCAATGCAGATCCTCGTGATTCCGAAAATGACGATACGTTGATTACATATGATGCTACGGGACTTACGTCTGACAATACTGAATCCGGTTCTTTAGTTACGAATCCTGCAACGGCACTTGTTAAATTCCTTGGGCTTCGATCGAAGGTACTTTCTTCGGAATTTAATTCGGCTTTGCTTTCTCAAGCCGAAGCCGATTACAATAGTGAATCCATAACTATAGGACTGGTCATAATCGAAGATGATAGTTGGTTGGATGTAGTTGAGAGAATATGCAGATCTTATAATTTGTGTTTCTTTAGGACTGGTAGTGGTTATTATGCCACATTGTTCGACAAGGCCGCTACACATGCCAACCCTAGTTCTCTCCCAATTATAACCGATGCTAATGATATTATCAAAGGTACCTTCTCTATGTCCGGGAGAGGTTACTTCAATGTAGACCGGCCTGTATCTACGCTTGAAGTAAGTTATGCCAGAGATTATGGTAGGGATCTTTGGTGTGCAATTCGTAATGAAACATATTCTCCCGAGGTAACTGCTTTAGCGAAAGATGTAAGAGAGCTTACCGAGATTGAAGTCCGTCATGCCAATATTGCCGGAAAATTGGCCCAAGCCAAAATATTCCAGCGTAGTTCCTCGCGTAACTATGTTGTATTTTCAACCTCACCACGTAGCTTTGAGTTGGGAGACTTTTTCCGATTGACTCATTTTTCTGGGGTCTCGTCGGATGGAATGGGCTTCGTTGAAGATGTATTTAGGATTTTTGGAATTACAGTATCAGGCGGGGATTCAAGTGGTGTCGAATATGAGATTCGTGCCATAGATGCCGCCGGGTTGACCATTACTAATCCTGGAGTAGTTGAACCCGGAAGGCAAACCGTAGTTTCTCCCTCGCGAATCGTTTCTCTTATGTCTGATGTCGTATGGACTCCTACGGATACAAAGGTGACTTGGGCCGGTCCTACCGGCGGATCTTTCTCGGTAAAAATCGTAAGACCTTTAACTACGGATACATATACGGTAACTTCCGGATCATCTCCTGATCTTTCCGTTGGTGTTCCTTTATATGTCTACTTTGCTCCGGAAATATCCACTACAGTACTTCAGACTTCCACCAGCATTGATGATGCATTAGGGGATAGAAAATATCTCATGGCAATAGCCCAACGTGCGACAGTGGCAGGTGGGATTGCCTTGGTGGATAATAAGGTGGGATTTGTCACTGTAGGCTCCAGGGTCGTTCCAGGAGGCATTGGGGGGGATCAGCTATACGACAACATATCTTATACGGGAACGTTGGTCCTGAGGGATGGTGGGGGTACAGAGAAGGCCGGAATGACGGCATCCGGGACAGGAGATTCCAATATTCGTATTTGGGCCGGTAATACCTTTGCCAACCGTGCCTCGGCTCCCTTTCGAGTAACTCAATCCGGTTTATTAAGTGCAACCGGGGCTA
>ERZ795051.1832-NODE-1832-length-25492-cov-6.362739_pt1 | contig 25492 bp, 29 predicted proteins | sample MGYA00375135_ERZ795051 | MGnify/ENA primary metagenome ERZ795051 (study PRJEB30180, sample SAMN05720222) | activated sludge metagenome | isolation source: Anaerobic digester | place: Japan | collected 2015-05-26 ... | reverse complement strand
TATTGAAAAAGAATTGGAAGAAAGAATTATTAAAAAATATGGAGACCTATCAAACTATATTGTATTAGACACAAAAGAAAAAAAATTAGCAGCAATAAATTTGTTTATTTATAAATACGGAGAACAATATATCCAAGAACATAATATAAAAAAAATAAAAAAAAGCGACATTAAGGAAATTATTGAATATGCATTCCAAGAATTTGAAGAATATATAAATACTGCAAAAAAAAATTATAAACAATAAAATTACATAAAACTTTCTATATCTTTATTTTTTTTATCCTCTTTTTCTTCAAAAGACCTAGCAAGACCTGACAAAGAAACTTCTAAATGTGAATCTTGAGATTTCTTTTGTCTAACTTTAAAGAAAACAGGATAAGAACTAGCTTCACCAACAACTAAAGCTTCACCAACAGGCAAAGAATTAATCATATCTAATGATTTTTGATCTAACCCTTCACTTGATTGACCAATGTGTTTTAAATCATTTGGATTTGTAATTCTTAAAATTATATGGGTATTTGCTTGAGAAAGAATTGTTGCAGATAATCTTACAGGTCTTTGTGAAATTAAACAAAGAGATGCACCAAACTTTCTACCTTCTCTTGCAATAGTTTCTAAAATGGGTTTTGCAAAGGCTTTTTCTTGTTTTGCAGTTTCTGGTGCAAATTGATGTGCTTCTTCTACAATAAATAAAAATGGAGGCACACCAGAACCATGCATTCTTCCATAAAACAAACTATGTGCAAAATAGTAGACAATAATTTGCTTTTTTTTTAAATTTATTTCTTTAGAAAAATCAATAATTGTTAATATACCTGGTTGAACAACATCAAAAATAGATGGTTGGTCAATTTTCCCAAATAATTTATAATTTTCCAACTCATAAATAGAATCAATTAATGGACGAGAGATATTTTCTTTAATATCTGAATTTTTTATTTCTGTAATAATATCCTCTAAACCATATGGCCCTGCACCATGATATGTATCATCTTTTAATTTTTTAATAACTTTAGACAATTCTCTTTTTTGGACATTTGAAAGATTTGGCAAAATTGAAAAAAAGAAACCATCAGTTAACCCTGTACATCCTATTTTAATATCTGCACAATTAATTTTTCTTGTTTTTGAAGAATAATCAACATGCTCTTTATCTTTATTTCCTAGTGGTTCTGAAAAATGGGAATACTCTCCATGAACATCAATAAGAACTGCTGCAATTCTGCCTTGCTCTTTTGGTCTATCCAATAATTCTTCTAAAATAACAGAAGTTAAATAACTTTTTCCAGCACCAGATTGTGCAAGAATTGCAAGATGCTTTTGAAGAAGTCTATCTAAATCAAATTTAACATCTAATTTAGGAAATTCTAACATCCCTAAATTGAGTCCATTTTCTTTAAAATGTAAAAACTTAGAAAGAACATCAGGTTCTGCAACATAAACTCTATCTCCTGGAGAAACAGGAAGTGTTACTTTTGAAAACATATTATTCTGAGAAAATACACCTAATGGCTTCACCACTGCTTGTAAAAATTCCCATTCATTTATTGGAAATTGATCAAAAATATTTACAGAGTTATTTTCAAATTCTTTAATAGAATCTTGGTTTTCAAAATATCTATTAATTTTTATAATATCTGTAACTAATCCAATCAATGTTCCTTCAATATACTTAATTTGAACATATTGCCCTTTATGAACAGGTTTATCAATACACACAAAACAAATCTTTGTTGTTGAAGGGCTATCTGGTGTAGATATAACAATCCCCAATTCTTGTTGCATAAATTATTTCACCTTATATAATGGGAAGGTGCTGCTTCCTTTTCATCCATTTCCTTTAACTTATCTACGATTTGGGTAAACGAATCTTCTATTTTTTTTGCATTTTTTTCTATTTTTCCTAAATCTATTTTTAAATTTAAAAGTTTTAATGCAACATCTAACACTTCTTTTGCAGAACTATGATCACCTAATTGTAATCTACTATCTGTTTCACCCATTAAACAAGCCCCTTGAATATTATACAAATAATATGCAACACCAGGAAGCAAACCTGCAACACCGGAAATCAAACTGTCATCATCTTTTTCATAAAACGAAATGTTTTTTATACCTGTTGCTTGTAATTCTTTTTTTGTAACTTCATCAGTACACACCACAATAGTTTTTGGTTTTGTGTTAATTCTTTTTTCACCAATGTTTAATCCTGCAAAGGTATATATCTTCTTTACATTTAGTTTTTTACAAAAATCAGAAATGGATTTTGCAAATTCATAATGAAGATTACTATTAATTGCATTAATTATAGGTGGTTGAACTGGGCCAACTAAAAAAAGAATGTCCTGATTTTTTGTAGAATATAAATAAATTTCATCACAAATTAATTCAATAATAGATTTTGTTGTATGTACTGCTGGTGGGAATGAATCAGAAACTACCTTTGCATAAAGTGTAGGAGAAGGTTTTAATTCCTGAACCAAATAATCAACTGTAATTTTTCCAACCAAGCCAATACCTGGAAGACCAACCAACAATATTGGATTTTTTAATTTTTTTTTATCTAATATTTCTATTTTTGTAACCATATGTCATTCATCTCATTATAACTTAAGACTCTTGTTTTTGAACTTCAAAAGTTGAACCTTTCAATATTTTTTCTAATTGAGAAATAACTTTATCTTTTATTTGAGTTGCAATTTTATAATCTTGGGCGGCAACTATTAAATTATACTTCCCTGCAGAAACATAAATAACATCAACATTTTCAAAATCTTTTTTTATCTTTAATAAAGCTTTTTTAATAACTTCAACACCATTTGGTTCATCATTTGTAATTTTTAAAATTGTAGAAATTCTTTTTTCTTTAATTTTTATATTTTTTGAAAGAACAGCTAAAATTGCTTTCTCATACTTTTTGTCAATCCCTGGATATTCTTTTAAACCATATTTTAAAATATTTATAAATCCTTTATATAAATTTGGTTCTTTTTCAAAAATAGGATCTGCAATCTTTTCCCAAGCATCATTTTCACTTATATTTAATTCTTTTGCGATAACTTTCATAAGACTTTCTGCTCTTAAAAACAAACGATATTCTGAAATTTTTCTTTTTTCTTCTGCTTCTGAAACTTTGCTAAAAGACAAATCAATATGCTGTTTTGATTCATCTACTTTTAAAACTTTTGCAGCCCTTATAGAATTCAATTTAACATAGTTGTGTATATTTTTAACCCATGTAGGTGCAACCTGTGAGGTATGCACATATCCTTCTAGGCCCTCATATTCTAACAAAGAAACAAATGCACCATAATCAGTTATTTTTGTAACTTTACAAATTACAACATCATTTACTTTTGGATATTCCATTATTTATCAACATTTCAATTTAAATTTTTTTTACTAACCCTTTTGGTTCTAAAATAGAAAAAACATCTTCTGGTAATTCTCCAATATCACCAACATCAAATGGGCCATATTCTTTCATATCTGCACCAATAAATGCAGGAATCTTTTCTATAAATTTAACTTTTATAAAATTTAACTCCCCATCTTTTTTTATATCTTTCTTTGAGACACCTAAAAGAGCATTTGTATATTCAATTTGCTTATCAATTAACTTTAAAATATCTTTTACAAAATCAATTTCTACATCAATCAAATTATCGTCTTTTATATCGTTTGTTCTAGAATACATTAAACACAAATTCATACATTTTTTTAATCTTAAATCTCTAATCTTTTCAACCATTTGTTTTAGATTTTCTAATTTTTTTAAAGTTAAAGGTGAAAGAGAATCAACAGAATTAAGATATTTATTTCTTTCTTCTGCAACAAATTTTTTTAAAGCTTTATAGAAAGAGGGGTTAATTTTTGTTAATTGTGGAGATTTACTTTCTTGTCTATAAATTTTTCTAAGCTCATCATAATCCACTTTATATTCTTCTACCATACACACACACCCTTAAGCATTAAAAAAATACATATATGCTCTGGCAATTCTAATTCTTGATTAACTTCAAATGGGCCATAACCAACTCCACACAACTCAAACTTTGGGACTGGTTTTATAATTTTTATTTTTTTTAAATTGTTTGAATAAAATACAACTGGATCACTAAATGGATTAAACCTTCTTAATTCATCTACACCATTTATTGTTTTTGCAAGAAAACCTGTACCACCATGAATAGTATCAGGAACTCTCATAATTTTATAAATATCACCTGAAGAACTTGGATCTATTTTAAACTTTATATTATCAATTGCGTGTTTAAGAATATTTTCCCAAAAAACATCTGAATTTGTAAAATTACTATACAATATATTATTATCCATTTGTTTTAAAATAACTTCTTTATTCTTAATTAACATCTTTGCTTTCTGTAAGGTAATATTATACCTATTTGCCAAAATATATGGATCATCTATGGAAAGCATAGACATAATATAATTCAAAATCTTTTTTGCCCATCCTTTTGAAGAAAAAGGCGGACAATACCATTGTTTTTTATCTAAATAAAACCCTAGTTTTTCCAAATTAATATCGTTCCCTAAAAGATAAGACATCAATTGTAATCTAGTACTTTTGGTTAAAAACTTTATTTTTTCATCAGTTATCCTTACATGATAACCTTTAGATCCAGAAAAACTAATAATAAACGTTTTTGGATCAAGAGAAAATTCATTTTCTAAAACATCAATTAATCTAATTGTTTCTTTTTTTGCTTTACCTAAACATTCATTACAAACATATTCAAAAATTTCTATTTGACCACCACAATTAGGGCACACATTTAAATGCCCATATCCGTGAGAACCACATTCTGGATTTTTGCAAACCCACACATCATGTTCATTTTTACAGGGCAAATCAAAATCATCTGCATCAAATTCATAACAAAGATCTGCACCAAACCATTCTTTTTTTTCCATTGGTCTTCTGTCAGGATATTTAAAATAAGAGACTGAATAAGAAATATAAAAAGGCCCTTCTTTCCTTAAAAAATTATTTAAATCAATAAGTGAAGGAAATGCCAAATGCCTTTGATAAATTTTTTTACCATATATCCCAGTACCAAACTCTCTATGAGGAACATCAACAACATTAGACACAAAAGTAGATTTGTAATAATTTTGAAACTTCTCTTTTATAAAATTAATTTCATTTTGAATTATTTCTGACATCAATATATTTTATCACAAAAACAATTAAAAAGAGAATATATAATATAGTATAATATAGCAAATATAACACAAACCACTATTTAATTAAAAACACTAAACAAAATCTTATCAACATCTTGTTCCGAATATCCTGCTTGTAACAAAATTGTTTTTATCTTATTAACTGAATATTTTATTTTTAAAAAACCTTTTACAACATCGTGTATTTTTGCACCCACTTTTGTTAACTCATTAATAATTGTTACTGGTGAAACATTACATTCAACCAAAAGTTTAGTAAGATCTACAGAATTCATACCAGATTCCCAAAAAGACACTGCTATATTAGAAATAGGAACATTTGCTTTTAGTAAATTTTGTGCAATTACTTTATCAACTACACCTGTTTTCCTCATCACCCAAACACAAGATGAAATAGAAAATTTTGCTTTAATAAATGAATTAATAATCTTATCTATTGGAACATCTGCATTTAATAACACAAAAGTAATACCATATGCATTATAATATTTTCTTTTTAATTCTAAAACTATTTGAAAAACGTCTACTTTTGCATCAACTAATGATTTAACAACTTCTTTATCCGGGACATTTAACTTTCTTCCTAATTCAAAAACTATTGAAATTTTTCCTTTATTTTCAATATACCCTTGTGTAATTGATGAAAAAGAATATCCCAATTTATATAAATCAATTAATGGAAAATTCCCTTTAATAAAATAACTTAAAGGAACACCTAATTTCATCAACTTATTAGCATTTAATCCACTTTTTAAAAGAAAATCAGAAGGTTGATTTTGCAATTTAGAATAACTAACTAATTTTTTTACATCTGTTAAAATTGGTTTTGGTACTTGTTTTTGATTTATAGATACTGCTTTTTTAAACACAGGATTAGAAGTATGCTCTAAATTACCTAAATTTAGCTTTATCTCTTTTTTAGTATTTAACTTTTTTTGTTGTTTCATAAAAATTACCTTTTTTTTCTAAATAAACATGTGGGCCCCAATAAAAATAAATTATAAATATTCCTTTATAATAGAAACACCATCATTGCCTTTATCTCTTTCAATAATATATTTTGTTGCATTTGAGACCTCTAAAAGCTTTGAATCATGTGTAATTATAAAAATTTGATCTATCAATCCAGACAACTGAACTTCTACCATTTCACCGAATGTTTTTACAGTTTTTTCATCTAAATTATGTGTAGGTTCATCTAAAATTAACAAACCTAAATCTTTTGTTAAAATTAATGCAATACTTATCCTTATACTCAAGGCAGCACATGCCCTCTCTCCCCCACTCAAAAAACCTTCTACTCTTATCCAATCACCAGTTAATGTTTGCACCTCTAATATATAATCATCACTTGCTCTTAACCTTGCAGAAACATAATCACCATATGCATAAAGCTTTGGCCAAATAATTGACAATGTTGAATTAATATTGTCAATTAAAACATTTCTTAATTGGACTTGACTTTTTTCTATAGAAACTAAAAAATAAGAAAGATCTTGTTTTTTTACATTAAACTTATCAATATTTTTTTGAACATTTTGCATAGAAGAAACCAACATATTATAATTAGTTATATCTTTAGAAATAGAAGATAAAAGAGAATCGTAAAGTTTTTTTTGCTCCAATAAGTTTTTATTTTTTAAATCAATATTTTGATATTCTGAAAAAACTAATTGATACTTATTTTCATCAAAAAACAACTTAGACAACTCTTCATTCAACTGATTTTTAGTTTTAGAAAGCTCATTTAATTGAGAAGATAATGACAAAAAAGAAATTGCATCATCTATTGCATGTAACTCTTCTTCTAAATTGAGCACTTTATTCTTTTCTAGTTCTTTTAATTTTATAGACAAATCTTCAACAACCTTTTTGTTATTTTCTAAAGAAACTGACAACTGTGAAATCTGGGAATTGATCAATTCATTTTCTTTTAAATTTTTTTCCAATAAAGATAATTGACTTAACTTTTCAGAAAGTTGCTGTTTTAAAACATCAAGTTGTTTTTGTTTATTTAATAATTCTTGTTTTTGAAACTGCTTTTTCTGTAATTGCTCTTGAATCTTATCAGGGGTTAATGGAGATTCACAAATAGGGCATACAGAATAACCTTTTTGTAATTCAGATATACTTTTTTCGATATTATTCAACATATTAACAACGTCCAAATCTTTTGCTTTACAGTCTAATAATTCCTTTTCAAATACTTCTTTTTGAGAAACAAGATCACTTGTAGTTATTTGTAACGGATGTATAGAACGTTTAAACATATTTATTTTAGATTCTTGATCAGAAATTTGTTTTGTATAAAACAAAAGATTAGAATTAATGTTTTCTTTCTCTAATTGAATATCAAAAATAAATTTTTGCTTATCTTTTTTTAACTTTTCCAAATCCATCAAAGAATATGTAAAAAAAAAATTTTCCTTAGCTTTCAAAATATCTAATTGCCTTGTAATCTCATCTATTTTAGAAGACAAAACATTTATTTGTAAATTTAATTTATCAAACTTTTCTTTATTCTGTTTTTGAATATTTAATTCTACAATTAGTTTTGATTTTTCTTCAGAAATATTTTTAAGAAGATCCATAACTTCTTCGAGTTTTGATTTCAACTCTAACTCTTTAGAAGTTAATTCAGAAATATTTATGTTTAAAATCTGTGAAGATAATTGATTTAATAAAACTTGCTGTTTATCTTGTTCAATAGATACAAAAGAAATTAATTTTCTTACATTTTCTTTCATATTCTCAAAATGGGAAATGCCAAACAATTCATCAAATTTTTCTTTTCTTTTAGATGGAGGGATTTTCAAAAAAAAATCTAATTCGTTTTGTTCAGAATAAACAATTTTTGAAAAAAGAGCATAATCTATATTTAATATTTGAGAAATTCTGTCATTCACATCGGTTTGTTTTGGACCTGCAATTAATTTTCCATCTAAATACAATTTTGCTTGTGTTAATTTGCCTATAGTCCTTTCTACTAAATATGTTTTATCAGCATGCGTAAACTCTAACTTCAATATTGCTTTTTCTTGCTTTGTAGGTTTAAACATCAATGTTTCAGAAATAGTTATTTTCTTACTAGACAAAGAAGGAAATGTGCCAAACAAACAATAACAAATTGCATCAACAATGCTTGATTTTCCTGAACCAATTTTCCCTATAAGAATATTTGTGCCTTTATTAAATGTGAGAAATGAATCTTTGTGTGTTTTCCAGTTTTCTAAATAAATAGATTTAATCATATATATCTTAATAAATAAACAATATTTAAACATTTTTGATTAAAGAAAACAATCAATATTGTGAAAAATTAATTATATTAAAAACATATAAAAAGATATTTATAAAAAAATAAATATATGACAATAAAAAACATTAAAAAAATGCTACAAGAAAACAAAGCACAAATCTCTGCAGAAATGATAATTCTTTTAGCTGCAATAATTGCAATTGTTCTTGTTGTTGTTACTCAACTCCGATCAACAACAAAAAAAGCAAATACAACAGTTACAAAAGAATCAGATAAAGTTTTTGATAAAATAGACGATATAGATTAAAAATAAACCACAAATATGCAAACACTTTTTATAAACACCAAAAAAGGGTCAGTAAGTTTAGAATATATTCTAATATTATGTGGGATTATTGCAATTTCAGGCACACTAATAGGCACTAGTATAAACTTATATCATAAAAACATGGAAACCATAGATAATAAAAATATAAAACAAACAGCACAAAAAATGCAAGAAATAATTGATTTGTTTGAACTTCAACCAAATGGAAGAATGGAAATTCAAATAAAACCAATTACTGAATGGAAAATAGAACAGATTAATTCTAGGCAAATTATGCTCTCAAACAACATAAAAACATTCTACATTATTTCCACAACAAAAATTATAATACCACAAATACATACAAACCAAGAAGGGAAAATCATACTAGAAAAACAAAACGATTATATAAATATTTATTTTCAAAAAAAAGATTAAGAATACTTTTGTATAAACTTCATAATTTTATTATTTACATTCATTCTAAACTCCAAATCTTTCAACTCATTCTGCAATTGTAAAATCCTCTGCTCTGCAATATTTTTTTTTAAATCCCTTTTGTTTTGACTATATTTCCCTATTTGTGTGTTTCTATAAACTATTGAAGTATTAACTGTTTCTTTAAGCTTCTTTCTATAATCTGGATTACTATAAAATGTCTGGAAAAGTTTATCATATTCAGGATCAAGAATAACATCATCTGTTAATTTTGTATCTAATAAATCTTGTTTATATTGTTTATCTGTTAACTTTTTAATTTGATGTTTCCAATATTTTTTATTAATATATTTAGATAATTTTGTGGTTGTTAATTTTTCTTTCTCCTTTTTCCAATAAGCAATATTTTCTTTTAAAGAATTATAAGTGTTTTGATCATCAGAAATTTGTTTTTTTAAATCTGACAATTCTGGATAAATAATTTTTTGACCTTCAAACTTAAATGTTTTATTTTTAAAAAAAAAATCAAAATACACTTTATCTTTTTCTAAATTTTTTTCATCTTTTAAAAACTCTTTTAGTTCTGAAAAATTAGTTATTGCTTTTATAGATTCCATTTTAATCATAATTATTTATACTTTATATACTTAAAAACAATAATGTTTTTAATAATAACCTACCATATATTAACTATATATTAGAATAGATATCAAACATGTATTAAAATACTAAACAAAAATAAACATAAAAAAATGAAAAAATATGGTTCCAGGAATAGGTGGGATAGATCCACGTAGAATAAGTGCTATGATGAAACAAATGGGCATAGAAAACAAAGAATTGCCTGCAAAAAAAGTAATTATAGAACTTGAAAATAAAAAAATAATTATAGAAAACCCAATGGTTACAGAAATATCTATGCAAGGACAAAAAACATATCAAATAATTGGAGAATCAAAAGAAGAAACAGTAAATGAAATATCAGAAGAAGACATCACAATGGTAATGGAAGGTGCAAAAATAGACAAACAAAAAGCAAAAGAACTATTAGAAAAAACAAATGGAGACATAGCAGAAGCTATATCTTTAGGTTTAGAAAAATAAACTATTTATTTTGGGATAAAGACATAAAAAGAATATTGTTTCTTGAAACATATGCCTGTACTTGTAAACTAATTAATTCTTCATTTATATCATCAACATTAACCCAAACATCCATTTCATTTTCATCATAAAAATATTTTTTATTCTCAATAGTCAACTCTGAAACATTAAATATAGCTTGTTGTTGCATACTTTTTAAAACTAAATTATTTTCCTTTAATTTTGTATCAATGTCTGATTCTGAAAAATCATCTATAGGGATAATTATTTCATAAACTTTAATAGGCTCAGAAGAAACCATCAAAGGTGTTAATCCAATTTCTTGTAATTTATTTTTTAAAAAATTATAGTCTGTCACATCTATATTCTCAGAAAAACTAATAACTAAAATATTTTCATTAGCATCTATAGAAAAATTGTCAAAAACATTTTCATTTTCATCTTTTATTGTATTCAAAGCTAAATTTAAGTTGTCTATATTTACATCACTAGAAAAAGAATATTCTAGATTACCAACAGTACTTATATTAACAAAAACATTATCATCATTAAATAAATCTTTAATATTATTTTCATCAAAAATTATATCCAAACTACCTTCTGCAATAATTTTTATTTGTGGCTTCCAATAACTAACAGGCAAACTAATATTAGAAAATATAACCTGTGGAGCAGAGGAATTATTTTTTAATTCTAGAAACATATATTGAACAGGTGTGCTTCCAGAAAAAACAACTTGAAATTGCCCAGTAACTGAATCGCCTTGCATAGAATCAACATTTGCAATTCCTTCAACAGCACCCTCTGAAAATTCATATTCTAAAGATTGATTTGAATCATTTATTAAATTAATCTTATCTGAAGAAAGAGAGAATTTTGCATATTGATAAAATTCTAAATTATTTAGATAATTTAATTTACTTATATTTTCAATAATTGATTCTTTCTTAGCAGCATCATAAATAATATTTGCCATAAAAGAGATATTCCCATCCTGTAATTGAGTAAAATTACTTGTTACTTTTTTTACACCATCAATTATTCTTAAATCCCCATCAATAATTTCTTTATCAAATTCATTAGTATTAGATATAAAAATCAATTGTGGATAAACCTCTAAAATATTTGAATCAATTATTGCATAATAAACTTGTGCAGGTTGATTTTGATCAACACTATTTTGATCATAGAAATTGTTATTTTCTTCTGATCTTCTATTAGAAGCAACAACACCATAACTAATAATAGAACCAAGAAATAACAAAATTACAACTATAGAAAAAATAATTTCCGACTTTTTCATGATAATCACACACCATTTTTAATTTAAAAAAATATTAAATAAATTATTGCACAAACAATAAAAACAATTAATACCCATTTAATATTTTTAAATATAAACTTAATAACCTGCCAAATCCCTTTAAAAATACCTGCAAAAAAAGAAACAATATAACCCCATAATTTTTTTGGAGATCTTAAATCATGCAACATTTCTTTAAATGCTTCTGTATTTGTTTGCTCTTTTTCTGGCAACTCATCAAAATTATTTAATTTTCCTGAAACTGCATCAAATTTGAGTTTAATGTTATCTATATGGGTTTTCCAAACAGGAACATATATTTCCTCTACACCACTTAAGGAAATATTTTCTTCAGCAACATTATATTTTGTACTAAGAAATTTAAGTATTGCCTTTTGTGCCTCCTCTTTTACAATTATAGAATCCTTTATTTCAACAGTAACCTCATCAGCTTGGGAAATTTCCAATTTAGGAATTATTTTTGGTTTTGCATATTTAAACAAAGAAATTATTTGATTATCTATTTTGTGAGAAAGAGCATTTAATGCTACCTGCCCTGAATAATGTTGATATTTACCATCTATATTTGCAGAAATATCAAAAAAACATATCCAATAAGGTGTTATTGTCAAATATATTTTTTTTTTATCTAATTTATAATCCTGATGCTTTGCATCAACTACTTCTTGAAATTTATTTAATGCATCTTTTGAATTTATTAAAATTGGAAAACGTTTTTTATTAATTTCCATGACAATATCCATCTTTAAATATAAAAAAGATAAATCTAATTACTTATGCAGATAATTAGATTTATACTATTTAATATAATTTATGCAGATCTTTTAAGTATCTTAACCTTAGATGGAACCAACAACAATTTTGTTTTAGATATTAATGCAATATCTCCACCATTATCTACAATAAACATCTTCAATTGATTAATAAATTGTTTTGCTCTTTGTGGATTTCTTTTAGAAAGAGATTCTATATCCATAAGCACAATATTTCTATTTTTTAATTCCTTTATTGCTGTATCTATTTCTTGTGTAGATTGTAAAACCAATGGTTTAACATAAAAATCAACATCTTCCTCTTCTTCAATTGTATCTAAATTGTTTAAAAGGTCATCTACATTTACATCATCTTTTTTCAAAAACATTTTATCTAAAAATGCCATATCTCTTCACCTCAAAAGTAAAATTAGTTTTTTATTTTTTTTATACCCTTATATATCACACATAATATAACTGTGTTTTAATATAATATAATTTATATATATAGAACCAAAATGTATTTAAATACTTTAGATTTGTGTTATATAGTGCACAAAATTGGGGTAACACACAACAAAAATAGGTTAAAATAAGATAAATATGTATAATATATTATTAATTCACTATAACGAAATTGCATTAAAAGGAGGAAATAGAAAATATTTTGAAAACAAACTACTAGAAAACATAAAAACACTTTTAACTGCAAAAGAAGAAATACAAAAAATATATAAGCAAAGAGGAAAAATTATATGTGAATTAGCAGAAAAAACCAATTTGGAAAATATAAAACAACTACTAATAAACCTCCCAGGAATTGCATATTTTGGAATTGGAGAAAAAACAAAATTAGATTTGGAAGATATTAAAAATAAAACAAAAGAAATTGCAAAAACACAACAATTTAATTCATTTAAAATCAAAACACAAAGAACAAATAAACAGTTTCAATATACCTCCCCACAAATAAACGAAATTATAGGAAAAGAAATAAAAGAAACATTAAACAAAAAAGTAGATCTAGAAAATCCAGAACTTACAATATTTATAGAAATAGACAACGACTCATCAATAATCTATTTACAAAAAATAAAAGGCGCAGGAGGTTTACCTACAGGTGTAAGTGGGAAAATCATTTGCTCACTATCTGGGGGTATAGATAGCCCTGTTGCAGGATATACATTAATGAAAAGAGGATGTGAAATTACATTTGTACACATTTTTAATGATGGATTAACATCACAAGCTAGTTTAGAAAAAATATTAAATATTGTTAAACAATTAACAAAATACCAATTAAAATCAAAACTATATATTGTTCCATTTTCCAAAATACAAAATGAAATTATAAAAAATGTTCCAGAAGAATATAGAATGATAATATATAGAAGATACATGCTAAAAATAATAGAAAACATTGCACAAAAAGAAAACATTAATTTCATAGTTACAGGAGACTCTATAGGGCAAGTGGCATCACAAACTATAGATAATTTACAATGTATTTATGAAGCTACCACATTAAACATATTCACACCACTTTCTGGATTAAATAAAGAAGAAATTACTGAAATTGCCCAAAAAATAGACACCTATAAATATTCTATATTGCCATATTTAGACTGCTGCTCTTTAATGATCCCTAAACACCCTGAAACAAAAGGAAATTTACAAGAAATAAAAAAATTAGAAGAAAATATAAAAAATGAACAAAATTTAATTGAATACTGTGTATCACAAGCAGAAATTATTAACTATAACTATTTAGAAAAAGAAATGTAATTAAAATATACACAATAACCAAACATAAAAATTATATAAATTAAAAATATATATAAATAGTTTGGAACAAAATATTTTAGAGAAATATGACACAAGGAAACATATTTTATGAATATATTGATCAAGACTCTGTTTTTATAGACAAAACAAAAATGTCACAACATTATGCCCCAGATAAACTTCCATTTAGAGATCAACAGATACAAAAACTTTCACTATGGGTTTCACCAATATTAAAAAATGAAAAACCACACAATGTTTTTATTTATGGAAAGGTCGGAACAGGGAAAACAACAGTTGTAAAACATGTAATTGAACAACTAGAAACAATAATTCAAGAAAAAAAACTACCTGCAAAAGCAATATACATTAATTGTGAAAACTATCAAACAAAATATGCAATATTATTCTATTGCGTACAACTATTTTATCCAGATAAAAACTTCATAGGATACTCTAGATCATTTATTTATGATAAATTTATAACATATATCAAAGAAAACAAATTAAACTTAATAATAATTTTAGATGAAATTGACAAAATTAGAGAAAAAGAAATTGATGATTTAATATATACACTTACAAGAGCCAATGACGAACTAGAAATAGGAAGTGTTTCAATAATTGGAATTTCAAACAATTGCTTTTTTAAATCTAGATTAGACTCAAGAACAAAAAGTAGTTTATGCGAACAAGAAGAAGTATATCCACCATATAATGCAGAAGAACTTAAAGAAATTTTAAAACAAAGAACATCACTTGCTTTCAAAAAAGGGGTAGTTACAGATTCTGCAATAAACAGTGCAGCAGCTATTGCTGCAAAAGAATCAGGAGATGCAAGAACAGCCGTTATGCTTTTATTAAAAGCAGGAGAATTAGCAGATATGTATAAAAGACAAAAAGTTACAGATAAAGAAGTACTTGATGCAAAAGAAAAAGTAGAACAAGAAATTATAAAAAGTATGGTTTTAACTTTACCTGTACAACTTCAATTAGTACTACTTGCAATAACTGAACTTTCATTAAGAACAAAGGGTGTTCTAAAAATAAATGGGTCACTTGACCCAAATGTGTGTTACTCTGGAGAAATTTATGAAAAATACACACAACTTACAGAAAAATATAATGAAAAACCAGTATCAATGAGATGGTTTAGAGAATACTTAAATGAACTAGAAACATATGGATTTATTTCTACAACAGATTCTGGAAAAGGAATAAGAGGAAACACTACAATTATAAAAATGGGCGTAGATATAAAAACAATATATGATTTACTAATACAAGAATTTACAAAATAAAAAAACTAATTACCAAACAAAAATAATTTAATATACCCTAAATAAGGAATCTTTCCTATTTTCTTACCAACAACTAAATCATCTGGGATGGCATAAACATGCAAACAATTAGACACATTGCCATATTTATCAATAATACAATCTTGATCAACTGTTCTATTTGTTTTAAAATTATCTCCTTTTGTTAAAATAAAATTTCCATCATTTGCATTTATTTGAACAACTATTCTATGGATAATTGGTTTTTTAGTAAGATTTGAATAATACACAACAACATCATTATCATAAATTTGAGAAATATCAACAACATTATCCCCAATTACTAAGCTATCTACTTGTTCCAACCCATAATTATTTACAACATAATTAAATTTAATATACTCATTTAGATTTCTATTCCTTATATCTTCATTAAAATCAACAACAATTGCATTAAGAGATTTGGGAGAACCCAAAATAACAATATCTCCCCTATGTAAAACAGGTTCCATAGATCCACTAACTACTGTTGCAAAAGGCATAGATACACCTAAAATTAATGAAAACAATAAATAAATAAGATATGCTAAAAGAAAAGAATAGGCAATATAAAAAATCCAATGAATTATTTTTGTTTTTGTATCTTTTGCATCCCCAAAAACATTAACTAAAAATAAGTCTAAATAATAATAAGGGCCTAACCATTTCCAAAAACTAGATTTTTTTGCCATAAATTATAATTTATTTAGGGAGTGATTTCTTTAAATCAGAAACAATATTTAACAAACTTTCTTCTGCCTCAGAAATACATGTTAACAAAATATCTTTTGCTGCTTTTCCAGAAGACCTGATATATAAAGAAAATTCTTTTTCTAGATTATCTGCTTTTTTAATAGCCGCAAACTCTGTTTCTTTTTTAGAATTTGCTAAATTAATAACAAGATTAAAAAATGCAATATCTTCATTTTTTATTCTCAATTCTATCTCATTTTTATTTTGATTAACAATTTCTATATCCATACATTTCACACCTTTGCTATTTTTTTCTTTTGAACAGCTTTACAATTTAAACATTTTATTTCACCATTAATTGCATGCTTTAAATTTAATGGCATTCTACAATATAAACAATTTGCTTTAACTACACCTAAATCATTATCTGCTGTACTTAATTTTATGCCAAACTTGTCAATATCAATAACCTTTGCTCTAATAACATCCCCTTTTTTAAAACAATCTCCTATCTCTACATACTGACGAGCAATGTCTCGTGCAAATAAAACACCATCACTTGATGGAGTTAAAACTTTTTGTTTTCCTTCAACACGATCAATGTTTATAAACACCATTTTATCAGTTGCTTGTCTTACTTTCCCATAAACTATATCTCCAATCTTTATATTCTGCTTTGGAGAGATTTTTTTAAAAATATTATCTAATTGCTTATCTGCTGTCAAAAAAAATCACACTCATATAAAATAGTTTTTTATATTAAAAAAATATTTATAAACTATCTAACCTTATATTATAATATATACAAAAATGTTTAAATAATAATAAGTAACCAATGTATATATATGGTGCTAGAATTAATCATAAAATCAGAAAAAGTTAGAAATGCCCCACTATTAATGTTTTTAGATGCAATAATTCTTACACTACTTGCTATGCTTATAAGTATATGGATGCTTCCTAGTCAATATATAAGTATGGCTGTACTTGCCTTTATCACAATTGGGGCAATGCCCATTTTTCACACATTATATAAAAAAGACTCATACTTAATAAACTACAATAAACCATTCTTCCAAAGACACAAATCACTTATTTTGTTAATGATCTTCTTTTTTTTAGGAATACTTGCAGGATATATTATGATGTATTTTGTATTACCACTAAACTTACAACAAAGTATATATAACATTCAATTTTCTGAAGTGGGAGGAATACAACAAATATCTGGAACAATCACAGGAAATGCAACAAATGTGAATTCTCCATTTAAAATAATTCTTAAAAACAATTTATTAGTAATGCTAAGTGCACTTCTTCTTTCTTTTTTTTATGGAGCAGGAGGATTATTTCTAATTGCATGGAATGCCTCTATATTAGCAACAGTTATTGTCAAAGACATAGCCATTAGTTTTTATGGGACAGCCATTAGCAATATCCCACAATATTTTGTCGCATTAGGAAAAGCAATAATAAATTTTATAGGATATTTGCCACACGGGATACCTGAAATATTAGGTTATCTAATAATAAGTATTGCAAGTGCAATTTTTGCAAATGACCTATTTAAAGGAGTATTTTCAACAGAATACAAATGGAAAGCAATACTCGACATTATATTATTATGTGCAATAGCAGTAGGATTATTAGTGATTGGTGCTGCAATAGAAGCTAGTTATTTTATATAATAAAAATCAATTTATAATTGTTTTTCTTCAATATTATATTTATGATAAAAAAATACAACTTCATAATAAAATATCCTTTTTCAACAAAAGCAAAACAATTTATTGAATCAAAACAAATAGATGTATTTCACATAGATGATGAAATTGTAAAAAAACAATAACACTATTTATAAAAACAATAAATCAAAACACAAATGAACTAGAAAACCAATGGGGTCAATACATAAAACTAGATGATGAAAGAATTGCATTATTGTTTGCTCAAATATATCCTGTATCTAAAATACTAATAAACATTATAGATTTTGCACCATTAAATTCACAACTTGCTAAATATTATCAAAAACAATTAAACTACTATTTAAGAAATTGTGAAGACGATGAAGAACTTAAAGAAATAATAACAGATATAATTCCAGAGATAGACATAAATGAAGAAAAACAAGAATATACAATTAATCTTGTTGATTATTTAAAATATGAACTAGGAGAAGACTACAAACTACAATATACAAACTTAGAAAATGGTAAAATCTATTTCCAATCAAAAAAAGAAATTATAAATCTTGCAAGTGCAATTTTAAAAAAAAAAAAATTAAAACCAATAACAAAAAACAAAAAACAAATTCAAAAAATATTTATTGAAGCAAGCAATTATATAAAAAGTAAAATCATAAAAGAAAACACGTTTGACATAAAAATAATTAATAAACAAGAAATTGATAAATTTCCACCTTGCTTTCTAAAACTATATAACGATTTAATTAGTGGTAAAAAATTGAACCATCTAGAAAACTACACATTAGGAATATTTTTAGTAAGAATGAAATATAGTTATGAAGAAATAATTAACCTTTATAGGAACTTACCAAACTTTGATGAAAAAATATCTAGTTATCAAATAAAAAAACTTATTGAAAAAAACTATAACATACCAAATTGTGATACACTTAAAAGTAATGGAATCTGCGTACAAGAATGCGGGGTAAAACATCCACTTCAATTAATATACAAACAAACAAAAACAGAAAAAGGGAAATATGAAAATAATAAAAATTGATAAAAAAGAAAAAGAAATAATATTCATCCCAGAAACAATAGAAGATCTTTGGGTAATAAAATCAATTGTAGAACCAAAAGATATAATAAAAGGAACAAGCTATAGAAGACAAAGAATAGAGGCCACATCAGAAACATATAGAAAAACAATATATGTTTCAATAATTATAGAAAAAATAGAATATAATTCTCAATTTAATGCACTCAGATTCACAGGAAAAATTATTGAAGGGAACCCACCAGAATTTGCACCATTAGGAGAATATCATACACTTGAAATAGAACTTAATGAAAAATATATTTTAAAAAAACAAAATTTATTCCAATACCAAATAGAACTATTACAAAACACATCAAAACAACAACATAAAATAAAAATAATTGCAATAGATGATGAACAAGCAACAATCTACGAACTAACAAACATTGGAATAACAGAAATTACAAAAATATACTCTGGAAAATCAGGGAAAAGATATAAAAGTGAAAATAAACAAAATGAATATTTTGAAAAACTATATAACCTTATATCTAAAGAAAAAGAAATAATTATTGCAGGGCCAGGGTATACAAAAAACAAACTAGAAGAACATATTAAATCAAAAATAAACACCATAAAAATTATTTGTGTACCTATACAAAACATTTCAAAATCTGCAATATCTGAACTATTTACAAAAAAAGAAATACAAAGCTTTTTTGAGAAATCAATAGAATTTAAGGAAAATGAACTATTAAATAAATTTAAAGAAGAACTTGGAAAAAATACAGGAAAAGCAATCTATGGCTTACAAGAAATTGAAAAAATCATAGAAACAGGAGCTATTGAATCTTTATTAATCTCTGAAAATCTTTGGAAAGAAAACATAGACAAAATACAAGAAATCATAAAAAAAGGAGAAAAAACAAACACAAAAATACATATTGTAGATAAAGATAGAGACAATAACAAAACATTAAATGCATTTGGCGGGATTATTGGAATATTAAGATATAAAATTTGAAAATAAAAAAACTAATGAGAAATAACTGTTTGCTTTGGTTTCTGTATTGGAATATCTGTTTCTTTTTCTATATGTATTGCTTCTTTTTCTTTTATCTCTTTTTTCATTGCTCTTGTGATATAACCTGCCATTAAATTTATTGTCAATTTAGACAATGGCAACTTCATATCTTTCAAAAACTTTTTATTCTTTTCAAAATCAGTAGATAATTCATCTTTAAATTCAGAAATTATAACTTCTGCTTTTCTTTTTGTTATATTTGAAACTGCTTTTCCCATTTAACTCACACTTACTATTTCTTTTTTACCATTTTTTATTCTTAAAACAGCCAATGGCATCTTTTTTTCTTCAAGCTCTCTTTTTGCAAGATCATATGAAGTATCATTCTTCATAATCTTTACAAGAGGTGGTGCACCACATGCTATTTGTTCTGTTCTTGCAGACAATATTCTTGTAATTTCATATTTTGTTAATTCCATGTTACATCATATTTTATTTAAAACAATTGATTTTTTAATAAAAAAACCAGCACATTAAAATATAATAAAGTGTAGAAACAAATTTAAATATAATGATTTTTATTTTCAAAAAAGATATTAAAAAAAATAAAAAGAAAAAGAAGAAATTTATTTCTTTTTCATAAATAACTCTTTAGTTCCTTTATCAAAAGCAAACACATAAAAGAACCAGCAATCTAGTAATAAGCCCACAATAACTGCAATAGTCAATAACCCTGTAACTGTAAACAAACTAACTATCCCTGAAAAAATTGCAAATACACTGAAAATTATAGCAACAATTCTTGACCATTCCTTATGCTTCCAAAGAGCTAATGCAAAAAATATGAAAAACACAGAAAATATTAAAAGAACAATTCCCATTGCTAAAGCTGTGCCTGCAATCAACTCTGTTGAAATTTCTGATTCTAAAGATGCAGCTATATTTTGAATCATTGGGCCACTAGCTATTAAAAGGATTCCGAAAAAAATCATTGCAAAAATACCTATCCATGTTAAAATTGCATATACCTTTACCCAAATATCAGCAGTTTTTTTATCCATTTTATTCCTCCATTTACTTTATAAAATAAAAAACAAATAAATAATAAATAAACACTTTAAAAAACCTTCTTTTTAAAAAAATAGAAACAAAAAAACTCTAAAAAGGTACAATCATTACCTTTATAATATGTTTTTTTGTATAAATATATGGTGAAAAAATGGCTATTATAAAAGATTTAAAAGACCCAATAAGAACAAAAATATTGGCGGCAATGACGCAAAAAGGGGCAGTTGCGCCTAACATAAAACAAATAAAAAAAATTACAAATTTACATAGAGCCACAATAAAATCATCAATAGAATTTATGGAACAAGAAAAATTAATTAATGGATATAGGCCATTGCTTGATCCAAGGGTAGTAGGGTATAATCTTATAGTGCACACATACCTTCAAACAAACACATCAGACAAAACAGAATTTAATAAACTAATGGATGCAATAAATAAAGACAAAAACATCCTTTCATTTTCAGAAGTAATATGTGAAGGGAACTATAATTTGGCAATAAGTTTCTTATGCAAAAATATAGAAGAATATCATATAAATTTTAAAAAAAAATATTATGAAACAACACCTTCATTATATGAAACAATAAAACAAAAAAATAACTTTTATTTATCAGAGCCCATATACAAAAAAAGAAATGAAATTGACACACTTATTGAACTTTTAAAAGAAGAAAAAGGAATAAAAGATTAAATATGGAAATAACAATTGAATACAACATATCTGCAGGAAAAAACATTGAAAAAAAATACCAAAACAGAAACAAATATAAATCAAAAATAAATGGTTTAGAAAAAGCTATTCAAAAAACAAAACAACAACTAGAAAATCTTGACAAAGAAATTAGTGAAAAAAAACAAGAAAAAATTAGTGAAAAAAAACAAGAAAAAAAAGAATGGTACCATAAATTTAGATGGTTCTTTACATCCAATGGATATCTTACAATTGGAGGGAGAGATGCAAAAAACAATGAATTACTTGTAAAAAAATATATGGAAGATTCTGATTTATATTTTCATGCAGACATTAGTGGTGCAGCACATGTTGTACTAAAAAATCCAGAAAAAAAAGAAATTCCAGAAGAAGATAAACAAGAGGCCGCACATTTTGCAGGAATATATAGTTCTGCATGGAAATCTGGATTATATGCAGTTGATGTTTACTCAGTACTACCAGAACAAGTATCAAAAACACCAGAACCTGGAGAATATGTTGGGAAAGGTGCATTCATTATTCGTGGGAAAAAAACATACTATAAAAAAATGGAACTAAAAATGAGTTTTGTTTATGACGAAGAAAAAGGAATAATGGCCTGCCCTTTTTCATATATAACACACAAAAACAAAACAGAGGCTATAACATTAATTCCAGGAAACAAAACAAAAACAGAAACTGCAAAATATATACAAAGTTTTTTTTTAAAAAAAGGAATTGATATATCTACTGATGAAATAATTTCATTATTACCACCTGGTGAATTTGAAATACAAAAATAGGTATTTTATTTTGTTTGGTTTATATCAATATATAAAAACAAAAAAAAGAAACATATGGAAACAATAAAACTAAAAGTTGCAGAAGCACATGAAGAATTTGTTGGAAAAAACATAGTTACAATAAACATTAAAACAAAACAAAAACTACAACTCGTATCCGGAGACATCATAATGATCTCTGGAAAAAAAACAACAGCTGCACAAGTATGGCCAGAAAAAGACATTAACTCTCCAGAGAATATTATAAGAATGGACCAATATATTAGACAAAACGCAGAAGTATCAATAGGTGAATTTGTTAACATTACAAAAATAGAACCACCAGAAGCACAAGAAATAATAATAACACCCACACAAGAAATAAATTTTTTATTTGAAAACTATGATTTAGTTATTAAAAAAAGTTTTCTTGGAAGACCATTTATTGCTGGAAATACAATTATAATTAATGTGTTTGGAACAAATTATTCATTTCTTATTACACAAACAAAACCAACAGGATGTGTACTATTAACAGAATTTACAAACTTTATTGTAAACAAAAAACCATTAAACATGCCTTCAAAAGAAATGATTGCTTATGAAGACATTGGTGGTTTAAAAAAAGAAATAGAAGCAATTAGAGAAATGGTAGAATTGCCTTTCAAAAAAGCGGAATTCTTTCAAAAACTAAATGTCACACCACCAAAAGGCGTTTTATTGTACGGACCACCAGGAACAGGAAAAACATTGCTTGCAAAAGCACTATCTAATGAACTAAAAGCAAACTTTATTGGTGTTGATGCCCCAGAAATCATGGCAAAATTTGTTGGAGAAGCAGAAGAAAGATTAAGAGACATTTTTAAAAACGCTGCACTAAAAGCAACAAAAGAAAACCCTGCAATCATTTTTATAGACGAAATTGATGCAATTGTTCCAAAAAGGGATGACCATTCATCTGAAGTAGAAAAAAGAGTTGTTGCACAATTGTTGGCATCAATGGATGGGTTAAGCACAAAATCAAATATAATTGTAATTGGTGCAACAAACAGAATAGATAATATAGATCCTGCACTAAGAAGACCAGGAAGATTTGATAGAGAAATACAACTTGGCGTTCCAAATGAAAACGAAAGATTAGATATTCTAAAAATTCATACTAGAAATGTGCCACTTGGAAAAGATGTAGACTTAAAAAAGATTGCAGAAATAACATATGGATATGTTGGTGCAGACCTTGCAGCATTAATTAAAGAAGCAGCAATAAATGCAATAAACAATGCAATAAAACAAATAAAAACACCATCAAAAGAAGAAGAAAAAAAAATATTAGAAAACCTATCTATAACTAATGATGATATTCAACATGCATTAAAACATATACAACCTACAGGTTTAAGAGAAGTATATATAGAAACGCCAGACATAGACTATTCAATGGTAGGAGCACTAAAAGAAGAAAAAGAAAACATGAAAGACATAATATATCTTTCTTTAAAAAAGAAAGAAGTTCTAGAAAAAATGAACATAAAACCACTTAGAAAAATATTAATATATGGGCCACCAGGTACAGGAAAAACAATGTTTGTAAAAGCAACTGCAAAAACATTTGGAGTAAATTTTATACACATAAAAGGACCAGAAATATTAGACAAATACCTTGGTGAAAGTGAAAAAGCCATAAGAAATATATTCAAAAAAGCAAAAGAAGTATCTCCTTGTATCTTATTTTTTGATGAAATAGATGCATTAACAGAAAACAAAAATGAATATATAAACTCTCCAAAAATACTAGATCAACTATTAGTAGAACTAGACAACATAAACAATAAAGAAATAATATTTATTGCTGCAACAAATAGACCAGAAAAAATAGATCAAGCATTTTTAAGAAGTGGAAGAATTGACAAAATTATTGAATTTAAAATTCCAAATGATTCACAAAGAAAAGAAATATTAGAACTATTATTGTCAAAAACACCAAACCAAAAAATAGATATAAATCAACTTGTAGAAAAAACAAAAGGATTTACAGGAGCAGATCTTTCACTATTAATAACAGACGCTGCACTTCTTGCCTTAAAAGAAAACAAATATAAAGAAACAAAAATTACACAAAAACATATTGATAAAACTCTAGAAAAAATGACAAATATTGGAAAAAACAATTCTGAAGAACAAGATGTTTTTGAAAACTTAAGAAAAGACAAAAACATAGCAAAGTATGTGTTATAACTATTTTTAATAAAAAAATATTTAAAAAACAAACAAAAACAAAATGGGAACAAGAAACATAACAATCCATACAACTGGATTCCAAACAATCACTTTTTTCCCATCTAATGGGCCAATTGGAATTAAATTAAATAGTGCTATCCACAAATTAATAAAAACACCATAAGAAACAACCATCAAAGACACCCCAAAAACACCAAGAAGCATAAAAACAAATGCCATTCCTATGTTAAGAAGTGGACCTGCCATTGATGTCAGCCCTTCCTCTTTTGTACTTAATCTTTTACCAAAAATATATACTGCACCAGGTGCAACAAAAACAAAACCAAACAAAATAGCAACAACAATTGCCAAAACCAATGGTATTGGCCACATAATAAATCTTGCTTGCGCACCATAATGTATTGCTGTATACTTATGTGCTAACTCATGTAAAATAAAAGAAGTACCTGTTACAACTAAACTCAAACCAAAAATTGGAAAAAAAACAGAAAAAGAAAAAGGAATTGCTGTTTGTGAAAATAATTTAGAAACTATATTAAAATTACCTAATGCTATTGCAAAACAAAAAGAAATTGCTAACCATGCAATAATTATATCAAAAACTTCTGATTTTGGACTCTTTAATTTCATAATATCTAATATTAAGAAAGAAATATTTAAATTCATTTCATTTTATTAAAAATATAAAACCTTCTTTTTAAAAAATAAAAAAAGTGCCCAAGAATTAATGCGTTTTATCTTTTAGAGGCTTTAGAAATATCTGA
>ERZ795051.1826-NODE-1826-length-25523-cov-6.090545_pt1 | contig 25523 bp, 19 predicted proteins | sample MGYA00375135_ERZ795051 | MGnify/ENA primary metagenome ERZ795051 (study PRJEB30180, sample SAMN05720222) | activated sludge metagenome | isolation source: Anaerobic digester | place: Japan | collected 2015-05-26 ... | reverse complement strand
CGTTAGCTTGGTAAAGATTGAAAAAACCTTGCTTATCAGATTCTTCTTTTACAAGAGCTTTCTTTTCTGACAATTGAGGTAATTTTTTTTCTTGAACAGAAACTTCATCTGTCTTTTCTTTTAAAGAAGTTGCTTTTTTTTCTGGATACATCTTTTTGTATAAAGATACAGCCAATTTATCTAAATATTTTTGTCCTTCTTTTGTTATAGCCCTTCCGCCTTTTTCATCTTTTTTAACATAACCTAATTTTTCTAATTCTTGCAAAGACAAACGTATTATTTTTCCACCAGCTTTTTTAAATTTTGGAGGTCTAACACCTCTCCTTTTTTTTCCACCATAATATGTTCTTAAAGATTCAACATTTACATTTCCTGAAATATACACACGTCTTAAAATAGATGCCATTCTTATATACCACCAATCTGGATTTTGTGGTGCTCTTTCCCTGTGACTTCCTGTTTTTACGTAATATGCAAAATCAGGCATTTTTATTTTTTTATTTTCCTTTAAATCTTTTGCAATCTCTTTAATTAATTGAGATCCAGAAACATCATAAACACTTGCCAAATTGCTCACCTCTAGATTTTTAAAAATATTTTGCCTATTATTCCTATTTTTGAAAATTAATTATAAAAATTAATTATTTATTTTTAATTGTATAATATATTATATATAGTTCTATTTAAATATGTTTTCTTAAATGTTTTTTCTTTGGATATTATGTACTTTTGAAGGGTTATTTAATAAAAAAGAATTATTTTTTAAATTATTTTTTTCTTGCCCTTGTAATTTACTTAAATTTATTTTCTTTATATTCCCGCAATATAAACAATGTAATTTTAAATATTTTTGATATTTCTTATTAACTTTTCTTGTTTCTGTTCTTATCAGAGTATTTTCTGAACCTCTTAAAGAATAACAATTTTTACAAACTTTTAAATGAATCTCTGGAGGTAAACGAAAATTTATGCTTTTTGCTAAATCTATTGCTATTTTTATATATTCTGTAATGTATGGGTTGTTTTTATTTTTTTGGTCAATTGCAAAATCTATTAAATAAAATATTTTATTCTTAATCTTTTCTTTATCTTTCATATCTTATAACTAAGATATGCACCCGCCGGGATTCGAACCCGAGCCGAAAGCTTGGCAAGCTTCCATACTAACCACTATACTACAGGTGCATTTTTTTTATATATTATAAAATTATGGTAAAAAAGATTTATAAATAATAGCTTTTAAGAAAAACATGTAATAACTTAAATAATAGTTTATAGTATTAAAAGATTAAAAAGCAAACACAAAGTGTCCAAGATATAATGTGCTTTTAAAAAAAAAGAAAAAAAAATAAATTAGAGTTTAGCTAATGTCTTTTCTTTACCTTGTTTTTTTGGTTTATCTAACTTTGGGTTTTTTGGTTTGTTAATTACTGTAAAGTATAATATAACCAATATAATAACAACACCACAAACAACTAATACAGGAGTCCATGAAAACTTCTTTTCATGAACTGGTTCTATTGGTTCTATTGGCTCTTGAGGTTCTTGTATTATCTCTATTGGTTCTTGAGGTTCTTCTTCTCCTGCTTCTAAAGAACTATAGGTTATAATTTGTGTTTTTTCTTGCTCTTTATTACCTGCATTGTCTATTGTATAATATTTTATTAACCATGTTCCTTCTTGAGTTATTGGAACAGAAAGCTTATTGTCTATTGCTTGTGCTAGTTGTGGAGTACAACCTGTCTCTTTGTCTTTGTTGTATATACAGTAGTATATCTCTTTTACACCAGAAACATTATCTGTTGGAACTATGTTTACAATTGTAGGTTCTGTTATTGTGTGTGGAGCATCAACTGTTGTTGTTGGAGCTGTTGTGTCTACCATTACATTTTCTATGACTTCTTTTGTAATTGTACCTGCTTTAGTTTTAGCTTCTATTGTGATTGTGTGTATACCATCTGGAATATCTGTAAGTGTAAAGTTTACATCTCCTCTAACTTTGTTGCCATCTGTTATTATTATTGGTTCTTCATTATTTAATTGTACACTACATGTTACACCAGTGGCTCCTAAATAATTAAAATCAAGATATATTGAATTATTTGAAATAATTGCTCCTGAAAGATTATTTTTTAAGGTAATCTTTGGAGTAGAAGTAGAACTAGTATTTGTAGTTGTTGTGAAGTGGTGTCTTCTTCCATCTGAAGAACTTGTACCTGAAGAATCACAAACATTTCCTACACCATCACTATCACTATCCGCTTGATCAGGGTTTGAAATTAAAGGACAATTATCACAAACATTTCCTACACCATCACTATCACCATCTGCTTGATCTGGGTTTGAAACAGTAGGGCAGTTATCGCAGGCATTACCCATATTATCATCATCACCATCTGCTTGATCTGGGTTTGAAATTAAAAGGCAGTTGTCACAAACATCCCCTACACCATCCCCATCACTATCATTTTGATCTGGATTTGAAACAAAAGGACAATTATCATTATAATTTGGCAACCCATCTCCATCTGAATCTAAAGAAGAAGGTATTAATGGTGCAAAATCTATTACATCTCCTTGTACTTTTCCATTTGAAGTTGTTGGATTATATGGATAATCAGGACCAAAAGATCCTATATAATAATCAGTAAGAGTTGAAGATTCAGTACCAGAAATATTTAAATCAGATATATTTCCCCAAATGTTTCCTTGGTTTTTACCATCACATATACCATTATAGTCATTTGAACCATTATCATCAACATAAAGATTATTTATATCTTGTACTTTACTAAAACTGTTTAAACAAAAAAGATTGTCTTGTGAAGATTCATCTAAATCTACAAGAGGCATTTCCTGTATTGATTGATCTGCTGCAATAAGATTATTTCTTTCTATATGGTTTCTATTACTATCTTCAAAATAGATAATACCTCCATCATTTGTTAAAGATAATGTATTATTTAATAAAATATTTTCTAAAGAGGAAACAAAATCAACTACTATATTTCCAGAATTTCCTGTTAGTGATAAATTGCTATCCTGAATTAAATTTCTAGCAGAATCATCAAAATGTGCAGAAAAAACAAAATTTCCATCTGCAAGTAATTGAGAGCCAATTATGTTATTGTCTGAACTATTACTTTCAAAAATAACAACAGAACCTGTATTTGCATCAATTGATAAATTACTATCTTGAATTAAATTCCTATTAGAAGAATCAAACCAAACAGAAAAGATATATCCACCAGTTCCATTTCCATCTATGTTAGAATTAATTATAATATTGTCTGAACTATTTTCTGCAAAATAAACAACAGTACCACTGTTTGCATCCATTGATATATTACTATCTTGAATTAAATTACTATTAGAATCCTTAAAGACAGCTGTATCTACATGATCTCCTGTTGACCATAAATTACAATCTTTAAATAAATTATTATTAGATTGCTCAAAATATGAAGAAAAAGCAGAGTTTCCATATGCAAGTAATTGAGAGCCAATTATGTTATTATCTGAAGAAGAATATAAATAAATTGCTGAGCTACTATCTCCAAAAGTAATTATATTTGAATCACGGATATTATTTCCATTTGATAAATTATAAATGAACAACGCATCATTATATGAAGAAGTTAATATAGAATTAATTATGTTATTATCTGAAGAATTATTTAAAGAAATTGCATAATAGTTACTATCCATATTTGAATTAATTATATTATTACGATTTGATGAACCCGAAAGATGTAACGCATCAGCATTTGAAGAACTTAAAGTAGAATTACTTATGTTATTATCTGAAGAAGACTCTAAAGAAATTGCATAACCCTTCCCAACTATGTTTGAATCACTTATAGTATTACCGTTTGATGAACTAGAAAGATATAATGCAATATTACCTTGAGAGGTTATTGTAGAATTACTTATGTTGTTGTAAGAAGAAGATTCTAAAGAAATTCCCCAATAATCACCAACTATGTTTGAATCAGTTATATTGTTATTGCTTGAAGAATCAAAAGTAATACCATAATTTGTATAACCTAAAGCAATTATATTTGAATCAGTTATATTAGTGTCTGAACATGAATCAAAATCAATTGCAATACTGTAAGCATCAGGTACAAATAAATTTGAATGAGCGATAGTATTGTGGGAACTAGAGGAACAAGTAATACTACTACTACTATTGTTATTTGCAGTTATATTACAATTTTGTATGTTTATATTATTTTTGGAAGATATACTAATTCCTGTTTGTACATTTGTAATGGAATGACCATTACAATCTAAAGTTATATTGTTTGCAGAAATAGGAAAACAAGGGTTCTGACCAGCACCAAATATATCATTCTGTAAAACATAGGTTGCACCTTCAGTACCTAACTCGCCACAAGCTGTTATATTAATGTCTTCTGCAAATACATTTGTTGGTGTTAATATTAATGAAAATAAAAATAATACAAATATATTTATAACAAAAATATTCAGTCCCTTTTTTTCTGGTTTCTTATCCCAATTAAATTTGTTTTTTTTACAATTCATAATTTTCACTTTTTTTAAAATACATAGTGATAATATAGATTAAAAGAATTTAAAAATATATTTATCTAAATGAAACTATGTTACTGTAAAATGAGATGAGTTATTATAAGTTTTACCTTCTACTAAATATGAAACATAATAGTTATTATTTTTTATAAAAACCAAACAAAAAGTGTCCAAGAAATAATGTTTTTAAACTCTTTCTAAACCTATATTTTTTTTATGTTTTTTTCCTGTAAATATAAATAAAATTAGAAGAAGTATAAACACACCAACTAAAGAATAAAGTAAAAAACTATTTTTGTTTTCTGAAGAGGTTGAAGATATAGGTTCTGAGGGTTGTGGGGATGATGATAGATTGCTATCATTATTATTAGTTTGAGGAATATCTGGAATTGTTTCAGAAACAATGCCTTGATTAGAATCTAGATTTTCTTGTATAATTATATTTTGAACATCAGGATAAATATTTATTATTTTAGAATAATTATAATCTCCAGTAATAGTTAATATAATAATTGCATTATCCAAAGCCGTAAAAGATCTAGAATATGTCCATTTATTGCCAGAAGGTATTGCTTTTGGTTCAGAAATCATTTCTCCATTATTATTAAAATCAATAGTGATTTGTTTATCTTCTGTTGTTAAATTTAAAAATTCAAAATTAAAAAAGACATTGTCTTGTGCAAAATAAATGACTGGTTCAGAAAATAAAAATGCTTGTTTATATTCTCCTTTATCTGGATAAACACTAACATTTGAATCTATATCTTGAATCTGTGTATAAAGCTTTATACCAAAAATCATATACATTCCTTTATTTATATCTGGAAGTAAGTAATAATATTTTAAATTTAGAGTATCATTTGGTTTAATATATACAATCTGTTCTTCAGATTTTGGATAAAGAAACTTAAATGTAGGATGTACATCTAATCTAATGTTTGTAATAATTGGATAAGAATAATTGTTTTTAGCTAAAACATTTATTTCAAAAACACTATTTTTTCTCATTTCTTTATTAAAATCAAATGAAAAAGAAATTAAATTACCAAAACCTAATTCTTCAAATGTTTTGAAATCGTTTATAGTATAACTTCTTTGTTTTTCTTGAAAAACAATATCTGTTTGCTTTTCTTTATTATAAGTAAATGTTGTTATAACATCTTGAATATCTTCAGGGTCACTCATTTTTGCAAGAACAACATGTGTTGCATCAAGCATTCCAACTTCTCCATATGTTGGATCTACAGAGAGCCATCCTTGATTAGGAACATATGCTTCAAGCCAAGCATGAGGTTCCCATTTTTTAGAACTATTTGCAAAGCCAGTAACATATTTTACAGGAAAACCTCTTGCTCTTAATAGTGCTGCTTCCAAAACACTAAATTCATCACAAACCCCTTTTCTTGTAGAAAGTACAGTTAATGAATTTTCTATAGCACCACCATATGTTTCATCATATTCTATATTTTGATGTATCCAATTTGTAATTTCAACTAATTCTGTTAAAGCATCATCACTTGTTTTTATAGAATTTGCTAAAGAAATTATTTCACTTGCATTTGATTGAATGTTTTTTGTTGGAAGTTTATATTCATTAAAATCATTTATTGGATTTAATAAATTATAATCTTGATCTTTTAAAGAAAAATTGTTTTGTGAAACAATATGTGAGTTAATATAAAAACTATAGTTTGATTTTGTAACTTTAGAAATTTTAAATGTAGCAATAGAATTTCCAAAGTTATCTGTATCTATTGTCGTAGTATATTGTTTGTTTCCATTTTCATCAAGATAATATGCACTAACTGTAACAGTTTGAGTTTCAGTGTTATAAAAAATTGGTGTTTCAAATGTTAATTCTAAATCTGAAGGATAGTTTGAAATAGAAAGAGGGATTTCTATATTTATATCAACATCCATATATTTTATTTTAATTGCATTAAAGTTTGTATCTTCTTGTGCATTTATGAATAATGGAAATAAGAAAAAAATAAAAATAAATATTAATAATATTTTTGATTTTTGAAGCATTTATATATCACTATTTAAAAAATAAACATAAATATAGACAAACAAAACAATTTAAAATGAATTGGATAGTAAAAAATAAATTAAAAAAATTAAACTTTAATATTTTTAAAAAGATGTCCACCCAATAAAACCATAAATATTGCAAAACTTCCAAGAACAATAAAACATATTAATGGATTAATTAATGAAGCACCAGTTAATCCATATCTTATTCCTTCAACACCATAACTTAAAGGGTTAATATATGTAATTGGTTTTATCCAGGAAGGTAAAACAGTTATTGGGAAAAATGCACCAGATAGTCCTACAATAGGGAAAATTACAAAATTCATTATTAATTGAAAACCATGCATATCATCCATACGAGAGGCAATTGCAACACCTGTTGCAGTAAAAAAAATTCCTATTAATAACATAAACCCAAAAGCAATTAAAAAACTTCCAAAACTAGAGACATGTAAAATTCCAAAAATTAAAGCTAATATAAGAATAATTGTACCTTGAATAAATGCTGTTGTTGCACCCCCTAATGTTTGACCTAACATAATTCCAAATCTTGTTACAGGTGCAACTAATGTTTCTTTTAAAAAACCAAATTGTTTATCCCATATTATCTGTATTCCTGCAAACATAGAAGTAAACAAAACACTCATTGCAATCATTCCAGGAATAAGAAATTGAGTATAGTCTTCTTCCATACCTGGTAATTGAATAATTGAATTAAAACCAAAACCTAGGATTAAGATAAAAAACAATGGCATTCCAATACTACCAATAATTCTACTTTTTGAACGAAGAAAATGTTTTATATCTCTTAACCAAATGGTATATATTGTATTTATATTGCTCATATGTTCTCAAATATTTCCAATTATTTCAATTATTTATTTCTTGCTCTGCGTCTTATGCGTATATTATCTATAGCACTAGCTTCTTGTTCTCTTATGGTTTTTCCTGTAAAATGAAGAAATACATCTTCTAAACTAGGTTTATTTATGGATAAAGATTTTATTTCAATATTGTTTTTATTTGCTAAATTTACGATGTCTACAACATGTTTTTCTGCATCTTTTAAATGTATATAAATTAATTCATCATGTTTAGTAACATTTTTTATCCATGGTTGTTTTAATAATGAATATAATTTTTCTATATTACTTGCACGAATAACAATAACATCCCCACCAATTTCATTTTTTAAATATGATGGAGTATTTAATGCAATTATTTTCCCATGATCTATAATTGCAACTCTTCCACATAATCTATCTGCTTCATCCATATAATGTGTAGTTAAAATAATTGTAATGTTTTTTTCTTTACTTAATTTTTCTATATATGTCCAAAGATGGTTTCTTGTTTGAGGATCTAAACCAATAGTTGGTTCATCTAAAAATAAAACCTTTGGATCATGCAGCAATCCTCGTGCAATTTCTAATCTTCTTTTCATACCACCAGAAAATGTTTTAACTAAATCATCTTTTCTATTATCTAGTTCTACAAGTTTTAAAAGTTCAATTATTTTTTGTTTACGAACATTTTTTGGAACACCATACAATCTACCATGTAAATCAAGGTTTTCATAAGCAGTAAGATCTTCATCTAAACTTGGATCTTGGAAAACAATACCTATTGATTTTCTCACATTATCAGGATCTTTAATAATATCATAACCATTAATAGTTGCAGTTCCAGAAGTCGGTTTTAACATTGTAGATAACATAGAAATTGTTGTTGTTTTGCCAGCACCATTTGGCCCAAGTAATCCAAAAACTTCGCCTTGATTAATGTCAAATGAAATATTGTTAACAGCACAAAGTTCATGAAATTGTTTTGTTAAGTTTTTAACAGAAACTGCAGGCATAACACATTACCATTTTTAAATTTATATTTATAATAAGTAATAAATTATAGAATTTATAAAATTTGTAATTTGAAAATAATTTGAAAAATTTATAATATAAATATATGCAAATATATTTTTAAATAATTCGCATAGAACCCAATCATCATATAAAAAATAAATGCAGGGGACAGGATTCGAACCTGCGAAGCACTAAGCACATGGTCCTTAGCCATGCCCCTTTGACCGCTTGGGTACCCCTGCTTTAACTTTTTTTTAAAATAAGATTCCCTTAAAACATTTTGTGGTTATCTTTTACTCCTTTTGCCTTAACCCTTTTAAGAAAAAGGGATTAATCCTAAAACATTGTTTAGTTACTTGCTTCTTTAAACTATTTTAAAAAATTGTAAAACAAAAATAATTAAAAATAATTAATTAAAAAACAAAAATGGTTCTGGGCGGAATCGGACCGCCGATCTTCACCGTGTAAGGGTGACATCTTAACCACTAGACCACAGAACCTTAATCTAAATAATTAAGTAGAATAAATGTTTAAAATATGTTGCTTTTTTCAAAAGTTATTTTTTTAAAAAATTAAAATAAACTATAATTGTATATTTTAGATAAATTATATAAAATAAAAAAATGGCATTTATAAAGATGTTAAAAAATAAAAAATCACATTATTTGTATTTTATTTTTTATTCTTTATATTTGCCTTTTTATATTTCTTTTCTAAATTTGCAATTAACATTTTTGTTTTTATAAAGGAATCTTGATTTAAACTTATGGAATCTATACCTTGATCAACTAAAAATTTAACAAAATCTGGGTAATCTGACGGTGCTTGCCCACAAATTCCAATATATTTTTTTCTCTTTTTTGCAATATCAATTACATATGTTAACATCTTTTTAATTGCAGGATTTTTTTCATCATATAAATAAGCTATTTTTTCTGAGTTTCTGTCAAGTCCTAAAGTTAATTGTGTTAGATCATTACTTCCAATACTATATCCATCAAAAATGTCCAAAAAATCTTGTGCCAAGATTACATTTGATGGGATTTCACACATACATTCAACATTTAAACCATTTTTTCCTTTTTCTAAACCATTCTTTTTTAACTCTGCAATAACTTTTTTAGCTTCTTCAATTGTTCTACAAAAAGGAATCATTACTTCTAAGTTTGTTAAACCCATTTCTTCTCTTACCTTTTTTACTGCTTTACATTCTAACTCAAATCCCTTTGTATAACTCCCTTGATAATATCTTGATGCACCTCTCCAACCAATCATAGGATTATCTTCTTTTGGTTCATATTCTTTACCACCAATTAAACTTGCATATTCATCAGTTTTAAAATCAGAAAATCTTAAAATTACTTTTTTTGGATAGAATGCAGCTGTAATTCTAGCAATACCCTGTGCTAGTTTATCAACAAAATATTCAGTTTTATTATTGTAACCAATCGTTAATTCATCAATTTGTTTTTTAACATCTTTGTCTTTTAATTGGTTATAATCTACAAGAGCTAATGGATGAATTTTTATCCATGAACTAATTATAAATTCTTCTCTTGCTAAACCTACACCATCACAAGGAAGATAACTTAAAGAAAAGGCAAGTTCTGGTGCACCAACATTTAACATCACTTTTGTTTTGGTTTCTGGAATTTTAGTAATATCTTCTTCAATTTTCTCAAATTTTAATTTACCATCATAAACATATCCTTGATATCCACTAGAACAATCTATAGTTACTGTTTGACCTGTTTTTAATTTATCTGTTGCAATAGAAGTTCCAACAATACAAGGTATACCTAATTCTCTTGCAACAATAGCTGCATGACACGTCGAGCCCCCTCTATTTGTAATAATTCCAGATGCAATTTTCATAATTGGTTGCCAATCAGGATCAGTCATTTCAGTTACTAAGATTTGACCTGGTTTAAATTGATTAATATCTTTAACATCTTTAATAACATTTACAATTCCTGTAGAAATTTGTGTACCAACACTAATACCTGTAATTAATGGTGTTTTCTTTTCAAGTAATTTATAAGTCACAAAAGAAGTTTTCTTTTTTCTACTTTGAACAGTTTCTGGTCTTGCCTGTACAATAAATATTTTGTTTGTAACTCCATCAATTGCCCATTCCATATCCATTGGTTTATAATGGCCAGCTTGTTTTGAATAATATTCTTCAATCATTACAGCCCATTTAGCCAATTGAATTGCTTGTTCATCAGTAATACAAAATTTATTTCTGTGGCTTATGTCTACAGGAACATTTTTTGTAGGTTTATTTCCTTGTATATCATAAATCATTTTAATAGATTTGTTTCCTAAACTTTTTGTAACAATTGGGTTTTTTACTTTACCTAAAGTTGGTTTAAATATATAAAAGATATCTGGATTTACTGCACCTTGAACTACATTTTCCCCCAAACCATAAGCTGCATTAATTGTTACAACTTGATTATAACCTGTTTCTGGATCTAAAGAAAACATAACACCAGAACTTCCTAGATCACTTCTTACCATTCTTTGTACACAAATAGAAAGATAAACATTAAATTGTCCATAACCATGATCTTGTCTATATGAGATTGCCCTGTTTGTAAATAAACTTGCAAAACATTTTTTACAAGCTTCAATTAATTCTTCTGGGCCTCTAATATTAAGATATGTTTCTTGTTGTCCAGCAAACGAAGCATCAGGTGCATCTTCTGCTGTTGCAGAACTTCTAACAGCAACATCTAATTGATTTACACCTTCACTTTTTGAAAGTTTAAAATAAGCATCAATTATTTCTTTTTCAAGTTCTTGTGGAAGTTTTGCATTTCTTATTAATGATCTAACTTGACTTCCTTTTTCTGCAAGTTGATTAACATCTCTTGTATTTAAATCTTTTAAAATTTCTTTTATTTTATTTTGAATATTTGCTTGTTCTATAAAATATTTATATGCATAAGCTGTAATTCCAAAACCATTTGGAATATTAATTCCTTTTTTTGTAAGATTGGTATACATTTCGCCTATAGATGCAGTTTTTCCACCAACAAGTGATACATCGTCAATACCAATTTCATTGAACCAGAGAATAAATTTTTTTTGTTTTTCTTTTGAATTCATATTTAATCCTTTTTTTAAACAATTTTTTTATTTTAAATTTTTTATTTTAAACTATAAATATATATTCATATATATTTAAATGTTTATTTATTATCTTTCAAATTAAATCTTTATTTTGTCAAAATCTTTTTTAAAATAAACATATCTTCCATATTTATTTGTTTTATTTATATTTTTATAATTAATAGCTTTTTGTGGGCAAAAATTATAACATCTTGTGCAAAACCAACAATTGTTTCCAAACTTAATTTCATGCTTTTGTTTTTTTAAAACAATGTTTTTTGTTGGACAAATTTTTTCACATAAACCACATTGATTACATTTAGTATAATCTATAACCCATTTTTGTTTATTAAAAATAAAGTTATATGCACAAAAATTCCAAATTGATGTAAAAGTGGTTCTTAAAAAATTTGGTTTTTTGATTTGTGCTTTATTTTCTAAAAGATCATTAAAATCTTTTTTTAATTTCTCTTGTGCATATTTTATTTTGTTTTGTTGTTTTGTTTCTGATTCTACATCTAAACCAAATAAAAAATTTAAGTTTTCTGGCATAATATAACAAAACGTTCCTTTTATGTCATAATGTTTTGAATTCAAAATTTTATAAGATACATCTATTCCAGAACCAATTGTAGATCCAGCAGTACAAAAAACAAAACATGGCTTATTCTGAACAGATGGTAACTTTTCCAAAAATGTTTTTATAAATGGAGGGGGTTTCCAAGCATAAACAGGATAACCAATCCCAATAAAATCATATTCTGCTTGTGAAGAAACACTTGTAATTTCCTCAATAGGTTTTAATTCTACAAAAATATTTTTTTCTTGAAACAATTTTACAAACTCTTTTGAAATAAAATAAGTGTTACCAGTTCCAGAAAAAAAATAAATTATTCCTTTTTTTGAAAGTGATATTGATTTTTGTGAAACCATAATTAGAAATAATTGAAAGATTCTATTTTTAAATAAATCTATGCAATAAATATTATACAAAAACAAAAAAATCAAGTGAAAAATTATGAAAATACCAAAAGAAAAAAAATTATATTGTAGAAAATGTAAAAAACATACTGTTCATAAATTAAAAACATATAAGGCAGGGAAAGCAAGACCTACCTCAATTGGTCAAAGAAAATTTCAGAAAAAGCATGTTAAGGGATATGGAGGTATGGCAAAACACATTAAATTGGTTAAAAAACAAACAAAAAGCCCAACATTTATAGCAGAATGTACAGAATGTCATAAAAAAATACCATATGTTATTCCAAAAAGAATGAAAAAAATAGAATTTGAACAATAAACAAATTTTATTTTTTCTTAATTTCTTTTTCTTCAAACCAATATCCACAAACATCTTTTGTATCAAATTCATTTGGTACTCTTGGATATTTTTTACACCAAGATGGTCTTATTTTATAAATCATACATTTTGCTTTTCCATTAGAATCATATGTTAAAAAAGGGCATATTATTCCTAATTTACAACATTCTCCGCACTGTTTACATTTTCCTTTTCTTTTTGGAGATACTTTTGAAAAACCAGAAATTTTTCTATGTAATGAATGTGTTACTATATGTTTTTTTAATTTCTTTTTTTTAGATATATTTTTGTTCTTCTGCATAATTTTCAAAATACTTCTGAAACAAAATATTTATTAAATCTTTGTAAGTACATAAATATTGTAAAATATAAAAAAGAGAAAACATGCCAATTGATTGGAAAGAAGAAGAAGTAGTTGTGGGAAGGTCACTAAAACAAATAGAGAAATATGGAACCACTGCAACAGGATATATTGGAAAAGTTGTTGTTTCTGCAGGAGAAGAACCAGTATTAGGAAAAAAAGTTCTTTTAGATTTAGCAAGACCACATCTTATGTTAATCTGCGGCAAGAGAGGTGGGGGCAAGTGCCTTACAGGTGATACACTTATAACACTTGATGATGGTAGAGAAATTCCAATTAAAGATTTAGAAAAAGAAAATAATTGTGTAGCAACACTTAATAATGAATTAAAGATAGACTATACAAAAAAAACTAAATTTTTTAAAAGAAAAGTAAATGAAATTTTAAAAATAACTCTTAGAAGTGGTAAAGAAATTACATTAACACCAGAACATCCTTTATTTACAATTAATGGATGGGTGCCTGCTGAAACACTATCAAAAGGAGCACGCATAGCAACACCGAGAACATTAAATAATTTTGGAAATAAAAATCTTCCAGAACATGAAATAAAAATACTTGCATATCTTTTAACAGAAGGCCATCTTTCTAATAATTTTATTTTGTTTAGCAATATAGATCCATTAATTTTTTCTGATTTTGAAAAAGCAATCAAAGATTTTGATACTGATTTACAAATAAAAATGCATAGCAAACCTGGTTGTTATAGGATTGTTTCATCTAAAAATATAAAAAATAATGAAAAATCTACAAAAGGAATTAAAATAGATCATAAATGTTCATTACGGAAATATCTAGAAAATTTAAATTTATATGGCAATCTTTCACCACAAAAATATATACCAGATATAATATTTCAAACTCCAAAATCTAAATTAAGTTTATTTTTGAATAGATTATTCAGCTGTGATGGATCCATATATTTTGATAAAAATACCTCTCGTTGGAGGATTGAATATGACTCTGCTTCAAAAAAACTTATTTATCAAGTACAAAGTTTATTACTTAAGTTTGGCATATTATCAAATATTAGGCAAAAAAATAATTCAGGATTTATAAATTTTGAACTAGAAATTCAATCTCAGCATATACCTAATTTTATACAAGAGATTGGTTTTTTTGGAAAAAAAGAGGCTTTACAAAAAAAAGCATTATTAGAAATGCCAACAAAAAGAAATCCAAATATTGATACTATTCCAAAAGAACTCTGGGAAAATTATCGTCCTAAAAACTGGGTTTCTGTAGGAAATAAATTAAACTATCATTTACCAAAAGCTGCACGTACTTCTATAAAGTATTGCCCTTCTCGTGATAAATTATTAAATATAGCTAATGCAGATAACAATAAATCACTAGAATTATTGGCAACCTCAGATATCTTCTGGGATGAAATTAAAAATATGGAAAGAATAAATGGCTCTTATGAAGTTTATGATATTCTTGTTCCAAATCACCATAATTTTGTTGCAAATAATATATTTGTTCATAATAGTTACACCCTTTCTGTAATAATTGAAGAATTCGCAAAACAACCATTTGAAATTAAAGAAAGGTTATCTTTAATAATAATTGACACTGTAGGTATATTTTGGACCATGAAATTTGAAAATAAAGAACAAGCAAAAGAATTAAATGAATGGAATCTTAAACCAGAAGGTATAGAAATAAGAAATCTTATACCATATGGTAAACAAGACTTTTATAAAGAAAAAAATATACCATTTGATGCACCATTTTCTATAAAAACTTCACAAATGGGTTTAGAAGATTGGCTAACTATTTTAAAATTAACCTGGAAAGATCCAGAAAGTGCTTTACTTTCTAGAACTTTAGAATTTATTCAAGAAAAAGTTGGAACAATGTATGATATTGAAGACATTATAAGTATTGCAAAAAAAGATACAGAAACAAATCAAGATGTAATTAATTCTTTAATAAACAGATTAAAACTTGCAAAATCTTGGGGGCTATTTTCAAAAATGGGAACTAGTATGAAAGAATTTGCAAGACCAGGAACAATTACAAACATTGATGTTTCTACATATAAACAAGCTGCTGGAATGGAAGCAGTTCAAGAGCTTGTTGTTGCAATTATAGGAAAAAGACTTTTTGAAGAAAGAATGCTTTATAGAAAAGAAGAAGAAATGAATTTACTTGCAGGAAAAAGAAAAGAAAGTGAAATGCCAATTGTTTGGATGATTATTGATGAAGCACATATGTTTATGCCTCAAGATAGACAAAGTCTTGCACTTGATGTTTTATTACAATGGGTAAGGGTAGGAAGACAACCAGGACTTTCTCTTATATTAGCAACACAAAGACCAAACAAATTACATTCAGAAGCTTTTTCACAATGTGATCTATTTATAAGTATGAGATTAACAGCACAAGAAGATATTAATGCAGTAAGTACATTAAGGCCAAGCTATCTTAATATCCCTATGGATAAATATTTTGCACAACTTCCTACATCACAAGGATATGCAATTCTTTTAGATGATAACACAGAAAAAACAATGATAGTAAAAATAAGACCAAGATTAACATGGGATGGAGGAAAAACAGCAAGTGTTTTCCAAGACTAAGTTTTTGCATAAATGTAAAAAACACCAGAAAATATTAAACTATATTAAAGATAGAGCGATTGAAAAATATTTTTAACAATATGAAAGAATGACTATTAAATCACAGGCAATTAAAAACAATGCTTTTGAATCTTTTAAATTTCATAAAAATTTAAGAGCAATTATCACACCAATAATTATTCCAATAATTAACCAAAATAATCTACTCATATCCACTTCATATTTATTTCAAATTTAATAACTCAAATATGCTCGAAGGGGGACTCGGACCCCCGTTATCAGCGTGAGAGGCTGATGTGATTACCACTACACTATTCGAGCATTAATGTTTTGTTTTTGCAATATTAAATAATTAATAAGAAATTGTGTTTTAAATATATTGTTTTTAAACATATTTAAATATAAGATAACATTAATAAAAAAATAATTTTTTTAACTAAAAATTAATAAGTAATAAATATGAAAATAAATGCAAATAGAACATATTGAAATAAATAATCAAAAATATGAAATAAATATATATTATGACAATAGAAAAAATGCAAAAGCAACTATTGGAAAAAAACAAATTAATATACGTATTCCAAAATATATTTCTAATAGTGAAAAAACAAACATAGAAAACAAATTAAAAACGTGGATTATAAAAAAAATACAAGATATGCAAAACAAAGGAGATTATTTTCAAAAAGATGTGAAAAAATATAACACTGGAGATATCATAAAGCTATGTAATAAAGAATACATCCTAAATATTGTTGAAGTTAAGGAAATACAAACATTAGGAGTTTTATCAGGAAATATAATTACAATTACTATTTCAAATAGTTTAAATGAAATTAAAAAAAATGAAATTATTTCAAAATATATAAACAAATTAATTGCAGAAGATAATATATCCTGGATTACTAATAAAATAAATATATTAAATCAAACATATTTTAATCAAAAAATAAACAAAATACATTTAAAAAATAATACATCTAATTGGGGTAGCTGTTCCATTACAGGTAATATCAATATATCTACAAGATTGTTACAAGCAAAAGAAGAAGTAATTAATTATGTTTGCATACATGAACTAGCACATCTTATAGAACACAATCATTCAGAAAAGTTTTGGCAAATAGTACATAATGCTATGCCAGATTATAAAGAACAAATTAAATGGTTAAAAGAAAATAATAATAATTTTAGTTTTTAAAAAAAATGCCTCGAGAGAGATTTGAACTCTCGATCTCTTGATTATGAGTCAAGCGCTTTAGGCCGCTAAGCTACCGAGGCAATATATAATTTAGAAAAGTTTTATTTATAAAAAGAATGCTTTTATTATTTTTCAGATACACCCTTTATAAAAAGACTATTTTTCTGATAATCCACCATAAAAATTGTATCTGCCAAACCAATAAATACACCTGTTTCTAAAACTCCTGGAATGTTTCTTACAGAATACTCAAAATCATCTAATGTAATGTTCTTATCTAATGTAATTCTTGCAAGATAATGCCCTGTTTCTGTTTTTATATAATTTCCATATGTGTCTAATACAATTCTTGCTACACCATAACTTTGCAAATTAATTATTGTTCTTTGCCATGCAAAGGTGCTAATTTCTACACATACATCATTACTTAATTCATTAACAACATTATCTTTATCAACTACAACAACTAAATTTAAAGCAGACTGTGCAATCATTTTATCTCTAATGAATGAAGTTGTTTTTCTTTTAATAAAATTGTTATACTGATCAATTTCATCAATATACATTATAGCCAAATCAATTTCTCTATCACTTAATGAAATTGTTTTTTGATTTAAATTAAGAAAATGCGCGGCTTGAGAGGCATTAACAGGTATAAATGAAACATTTAGATTATATTTAGAGATCATATTTACTAATTCTGTAATAAATTTATCATTATCTTCAAAAGATGCAATAGAAATGATATAATCATTTTTTACAAATTTAAAAAATTCATTTGCTATTTTTTTTATATCCATGTTTTACCTTATTTAAATATTAATAGCTATTAACAAATAATAAAATTCAATTAATTTAAAAAGGTATTTATATAGAAAAAAAATAAAAAAAAATTATAATTGTGGAGCATAGTTTGGAGCATCTTTTGTTATATATAATTTATGTGGATGGGACTCAGATAAGCCTGCAGGAGATATTCTGTGGAAAGTTGCTTTTTCTTGTAATTCTTTAATTGTTTTTGAACCAGTATACCCCATTCCATATCTTAATCCACCAATATATTGAAACAAAATATCTTTTACAGGACCTTTATATGGAATTTGCCCTTCAACACCTTCAGGAACTGCTTTAACTTCTTCTTCATTCATTATAAATCTTAATTTAGCAGTTCTATTTTTTTGTATTGCACCTAATGAATCCATACCTCTATATGTTTTCCATAATCTACCTTCAAAAAAAAATGTATCTCCAGGAGTTTCCTTTGTACCTGCCAAAATATTTCCAACCATTATTGAATTTGCACCTGCACCAATTGCAATTGGAAGATCTCCAGAATATTTTATACCACCATCTGCACATATTGGCACATTATATTTTGCTGCAACCTGTGCACAATTAAAAATAGCAGTTACTTGTGGGCAGCCCACACCTGCAACAATTCTTGTTGTGCATGCAGAACCTGGGCCTTGCCCAACTTTTATTCCATCTGCACCTGCTTCTATTAAACGTTTTGCAGATGATGCTTCGGTTATGTTTCCTACAACAACATCTATTTTATACTTTTTTTTTATTTGCTTTAATGTATCAATTACTATTTTAGAATCAGCATGAGCTGTATCCATAACAACAACATCAACTTCTTCTTTCATTAACAAGTCTAATCTTTCAAAAGCATCATTTAATACACCTATTGCAGCACCAACAATTAATCTCCCTTTTTTGTCTAAATTGTACATTGTTGAAAAATCAGAAAGTATTCTTTTAACATCATTATATAAGTACATGCCACATAATTTCCTTTGTTCATCAACAATAGGCAATACTTTTTGTTTATTTTTTTGCATAATATCATAAACAGATTGTAATGAAATTCCTTTTTTTGCAGTAACAACATTTTTAGTCATAACATTTTTAACCAATAAAGAATAATCATTGCAAAATTCAAAATTTTCTTTATATAACATACCTTCTAATTTATTATCTCTAGACAACACAGGGAATGTGTGGAAAAAAAAATTATTTTCTTTTCTCTTTTTAAAAACAGAATCCATTGTTTCATCTTCATATACACAGACAGGCTCAGGAATATATGCTGCATGATAGGCTTTTACCTTTGCCACTTGTTCTGCTTGCTCTTTTGGTGAAAGATTTCTATGAATAATCCCAATTCCCCCCATCTTTGCCATTTCAATTGCCATTTCATACTCTGTTACACTATCCATTGCAGCACTTACAATAGGCATTTTTAAAGAAACATGCTTAGAAAATTTAGTATCTAAACAAACATCTACTGGGCGAACATCAGTATATTTTGTTTTTAATCTAACATCATCAAAGGTTAATGCTAAACCTATTTTTTCCATATTTTTAAAAAAATTTATTTTTTCTTGATTTATCATATTTTCACATCCAATTTTTAGGTAATTTTATAAACAATCTCCCGTTATAACAAGCAACAAAATATTTTAAATTATATTGGTAACATTTAAAATAAACAAAATTTAAAAACAAATTGGGTTATAAAATATAATGGCAATGATGATAATGAACACCTGCTGATTAAATTAAATGATGATAGATGGGCGGGCTGAGCCAATCATAGTTTTCTATTTTTTAGTTATAGCTTTATATTATTTTTAATGTAGTTTTCCATTTATTCAAAATACTAAAAAAAATTCATTAAATTATTTTTAATTAAAAAAAACAAATATAAAACAAATTAAACAAAAGAATACAGATTTTTTCTTTTTTCTACAATTAAACATTCCTCTTTTAAAAATTCAAGAATTATTTTTATAAGATCAGGAGACAACTGTAGTTTAGAAGATATCTCTTCTAAAGAAAAAGGGTCTTGTTTATAATTTAAAATTTTTGGTTTAATTTTATTATATAAATTACTATTAATCATATAATAATTATTGTCAAAAGATTTTAAACCAATAATCTCTCCTGATTTAAATTCTTGAACATATTTTTGGGAAAATATATTTGCAATATTTGAATTATCTAAAATAATATAATTTTGTTTATCAAAAAGATAATACACTTTATCAATAGATTCAGATTTGCCAACAACATCTTGTTGTAAAACAACATTAGAATTAGGTATTGCCACCTCAACTTGCTGAGGAGCATACACTTTTAAATCACTATTTTGTTTTTTTTGTTCATAATCTTCATTTACTTTATATATTTTCTTTTTGTATTTATCAGATAATTTAAACAAAACAATTTCTTTAGAGGCAAGCATTTCTTTAAAAATGTTTAAATCATCAACGTTTAATAGTTTTTCAAATTTTCCTTCTATCTTCTGAGACAATGGTAGTTTTTTATCAGTTAATAATTCAATTATTTTTTGTTTAATTTCATGATGTCCAACATTTGCTGTATCTATATTTTGAGGGTGTTGTAAAGAAGAGGATAAAACAAAACATAAAACATCTTTATTAATTTGATTTATCTGTAATTCATTATTCAAAAAACCATCAATTAGTTTAGATTCAGACGTGTCTTTTAAATTTATAAAATAGGTATTATTCTTTTTTACAATCTTCATACAAATCACTACTTAAATTCAACGGCATATTCTTCAATTTCTTCAAAAGAAGCAGAACATCCTCTAAATTTTAAACTATACATTGCAGATCTTAAAAATTCTCTATTTCTAAACTCAGGAGAAACCATATTCTGTTCAAATGCATAACCTAACAAATCAACAGATCTAACCACCTCTACATTTCCAATAATTTCTCTAAATTTTAAATATTTCTCTTGATCAAATCGTATTGTTTCAGCATTATATTTTTTCTTAAGGATGTCTAAAAGGCCATGTGGCTGTTCAATAATCATTCTTGCAGTTCTTTCATCAACAGCAAAATAATTTGCTTCAGACACACCTAATAATGCAAGAGATTGTGCTTCACCTGCTTGAATTATTGTTAATGGATTTTTTTTAACATAAAACATATTATTTGTTAAATTTAAAACTTGCTCTGTTGTTTTTTGTAATTCATCGTCATTTTCATAAACCTCAAAAACATTTATGTCGATAAGTTGTGAGACCCTTAATGCACTTAAAGAATACTTTAAATTTTTTTTAACATTATCAACACATTCTCCTTTCACATTTCGAGTAATAATAAATTGCCCTAATTTTTCTTTAAGTGGTTGGAATAAAGGTAAAAAACAAGTTTCTGAAAAACTAATAATTACCCCTGCATCAAAAACTATTTTCATAAATATTCACTTTTAGACATTACCTTTAACAAATGGACTCTTTCTTTTATTGTTTTAAATGGTTTATCCTCATCAGGCATTTTAGTATTCCCAACAAATGACATTAACTGTTCTCTATTTGTAGAAAACAAAGAACAAGCTTGTTCACTAGACAACCCATATGCATATGCGGTAGATGCTAATTTTATTCGTGCACTTTGAACAATACTTTCTACAAAATGACCTAATTGTTTATCTACATATTCTATTTTTGATTGTGCATTTTTAATTGTGTCTCTGTATTTATTTAAATCAAATTCATATTTTGTTAAATTATTTAAATCATACAGAATTTCATCTTGTGTATCTTTCCAAACATTAGTTGTAAAAATATGTTGTTTAAAAAACATTTTTCTAAAACAATAAGTCACAACTGCCAATTCTGCAAAATCCAGATCATTATTTACAATTGCATCTTCAATAATTTTTTTTTCTAAAGAATGCAACTGCTCTGCATCTTTTTTACGCACATACTGAACAACTTTAACCAATGTTTCTTTTAAATTGTCTATTTTTTTAAAATCTTTAAGTATATTATCATCAATCATTATTATCAACAATAAATTATGAAACAAAAGTTATTTATATGTTATATATATATAATAATATAGAAAAAAACAAATAGATAAAAATGAGCATATATAAAGAAAATAAAATAAAAACATTTTTTATAGAAAACAAAAAACCAATTATTATTTGGGCAACAATTATATGTATACTTATAATTATAGTAATAATAGTCACATCTATAAATCCAGAACAATTATTTAAAAAAAACAACATTTCTGTAAAATATACAGAAAATCCATTAAATATTAAAAAAGATACATTTACTTCTATGCTAGTTACAATAAAAAATGATAGTGGGAAAGACACAGAAAATATTATTGTAAAAATACAAGATATTGAACCAAATAATTTTTTAATATTTTGTGAAAATAGTTTAGATGAAAACACTAACATTATCTTAATTCAAAATATTGCAAAAGACAACAAAAGAACAATAAAATGTGATATAAGATCAATTGATCCAGATACCCTTTTAGAAGGAACATATAGTTTTGATATATTTTATAAATTAGATGGAAATGTTTATACAAAAAGAACAACATTAGATGTTATAAAAAAATGAAGAAGGGAAAAAATGTTTGAAAGCATATATAAAGGTTGGAATTTTTTTTCTAAAAAAATAATTTTATTATGGGGTATAATTATTAGTGGGTTAATCTGGTTTACTACTGCATTTTTTCAAGAGAATATAACAAACTTTATACAAGATGTAGGTTCTAAGGGATTAATTACACCAATAATAACCTATATTCCTTATTTATTTTCAGAATATGGCTGGAAATTTGTTGGAATTTTAGGTATTTTATTTTTAATTGGATTTTTAGTAAATTGGTTAGCATTCACAATAGCATTAGGGCAAGGAAACAACAAATCTCAAAAAAATACAAATACTGTTTTTAGAAGTATACCAAAAATTATGGTATATACATTTTTAACATTTATAATTACAAGTGTGTTTGGATTTCTTGGTTTATTATTACTTTCATGGGCAAGTATTGTGTCATTTATTCTTTTAATAATATTAATGATATTTTGGATCGCTGTATTACTTGTAATCATATTTGGAATTATATGTATGGGATTGAATAATACAACAATAAAGGAAGGATTAAATGATGCATGGACATTTATAAAAAATAAATTTTGGTTATCTGTTTTGTTTTTTATAATTTTCATTATAATACTATATATACTTTTTATAATATTAGACAGTATATTTTTTGCAATATTTGGATTTACAGAATTTGAGTATATAACATCAATTGTTTTAACAATATTAATTTTATTATATAGTACAAACACCATTGCATTCTTTACTAATAAACATTTAAATAAGATATCTACCAACAAAGCAGTAAAACACAAATAAATTTTTTAATAAAAAAAAAGAAATAGAGAAAAAATCTCTCTATTTACACAATTTACATAGTTCTGTATTTACCATTGAAGAATTGTTTTCACAATTGTTGTAATTGTCAGATAAATTTATCCAAAAATCACTTTCGCAAAAGTCTTCAATAGTAAGATAATCTGATTTGTTTTTACCTATACAATCTACAGAACAATTACATGGATTTTCATTTTCACCACAAATTCCATCTCCACACTTTATACAAGTACCAATAGGGCTTCCTGATAATAATCCTGTATTGTAACAATTGTCTTCAATAGAAATCCTAGTATCCATTCCGCTCTCCCATTCAGTTAAACCATCACAACATGAAGATGGATATTTATTGGTATAAACTGCAGAATAATTTTCTCCTTCTTTTGCACATAATTTTACATTGAATGATATATCTGTGATCTCTAACAAACTAGAAGAAGACAAATCATTTAATTTTATTCCGTTTTCAGAAATTGTGTATAAAACATTGTTTATGAAAAGAGATCTTTTGATATCATATTCATTTGTTGCATAATAATAACCCATCTTTAAAAAATCATCAGGAGAATGATGTGTGATTCTTCCTTTTAATTTAAAACCATTTTTTAAATCAAGGTTATATACATATACACCTTGGAATGTATAATCTCCATAAGATCCTTCTGGTTGATTAGATTGAATCTCTGCAAGAGTAATTGGAATAACTAAAAGATTTTTTTCTTTATCAAACAAAAAGGCTTTATGCTCTTGTGCTGCTAAAGATTCTGTACCTCTGTCTCCAATAACTACTTTATACATTTCTATAGGATGTTCAACATCACTTACATCAAACAAAGAAAGTTTTACACCCATAATTGCTGATGGTGGTAAAAATCCTTCTTCAGAAGATGGTAATGATGCAGAATCTTTTGCAAGAATATCTTCATTTACATCTTTTCCAATACCAATTAGATGGGTTTCATCATATGGATGTAAATAATCAGACCACCCTGGAATTTTTAATTTCCCTAGAATATGTGGATCTACTGGATTAGACAAATCTATAACAAACAATGGATCCATACGCTTAAAGGTTACAACATATCCTCTTTTTCCCATAAATCTTACAGAATATATTTTTTCACCAGGAGCAATATTTTCTAGTTTACCAATTGTTTGCATATCTTTGTTTAAAATATATAAATTATTATTTGAAAAAGATTTCTGTGTTACATTATCATAACCTTCAACTGTTGTTGCTATTCTGAAATTTTCTTGATATTCATCCATAGAAAATTGATTTAAAACAGTTCCTTTTACCTTTCCAATATTTAAATAATTTATTTCACCATCATCAAAAGAAAATTTAGTAACAACGGTATTTGCTACAGTTTCCTCTGGTGGTTGGCCTTGTTGCCATCTTGGCCAAACGGATTGTGCAATATATAAATTATTTAAAGAGGCATAAACATTTTGTCCATTTCCAAGAATAACTTTTTTGTGTATGTCTTTATTTGAATCACTTAAAGAAATTGATGCAACTGTTATAAAATTAGAAAATGGTGATGATGGAATATAGCCAATATCTGTACATTTTGTAATTGGGACTAAATCATTCTGTGTAAGTTCTGTATCTTGTTTTAAATCACCAAACAATGGAACAATATCTCCACAACTTGTATCTGCCTTAAGTGGATATGCCCAATACTGTGGATAGGAATTTATTACAAAATAGGCATAATTTTCAACCTTTCTTGAAGTCACATAATCCCCTTCAAAAAATAGTTTTCTTAATAACTTAGGGTTAGATTTATCTTGTGTATCATATAATCTTACAGACATAAAATTACGATATGTTGGATGATAATATGATGGCATTATTTTAAATGATTCCTCTTGTTGATCTACTGGTTTTCCAATATCATCAGTATCTTCGGGATATTTATATTCAAAAGAAATATTTCCAAAAACCAATAATCTATCGTTATCAATAAATATTTCTTGTGGGGTAAAATTTGGAATATCAAGCATACTAACAACTTTTGCATCTTTTGTTGGATATGCTTTTACAATATATATTTTGTTATTAGAAACAACATATATATATTCGCCATCTGTTTTCACAATATCTGCTTCATCAACACCTTCAACTTGTACATTAGTTTGAGAATAATCTACATTTGAAGAAATACTATCACTTGTGGCACTTGCTGACTGACTAACAGAGATATTTTTAAGGGTTTCAACCCCGCCAATTCCTGCACGATATGTAGG
>ERZ795051.1787-NODE-1787-length-25909-cov-26.745262_pt1 | contig 25909 bp, 31 predicted proteins | sample MGYA00375135_ERZ795051 | MGnify/ENA primary metagenome ERZ795051 (study PRJEB30180, sample SAMN05720222) | activated sludge metagenome | isolation source: Anaerobic digester | place: Japan | collected 2015-05-26 ... | reverse complement strand
CGGTCAGTGAGACCTGGGCAAAAAAGGTTGGTGCGGGTAACTCCGTACAGTGGCCCGTCGGTCTTGGCGGCAAGGGTAACGAAGGTGTGGCTGGTGTGGTCAAACAGACACCCTATGCTATCGGGTATGTTGAACTGGCTTACGCCAACCAGAACAAGCTTCCTGTAGGCCAGGTAAAGAATAAGGCCGGTAAATGGATAACCCCCAACATGAAGACCGTATCCCTCGCAGCCCAGGGTGTGGCCCTTCCTGAGGATATGCGGGTAAAACTGGTAAACAGCGATAACCCCGATGCATTTCCCATTGCGGGCTTTACCTGGCTACTTGCCTATACTACCCAGACTGATCCTGCTAAGGCCCTTGCTCTGACCCGAATGCTCTGGTGGGCAACCCATGATGGTCAGAAATATTGTGAAGCCCTGGACTATGCCCCAATTCCTGCGGATGCGATTAAACATGCTGAGGTATTAATAAAGAAAATTACCCTCAACGGAAAACAGGCCTTGCCTGAAAGCATCTCTAAATAATCAAAGGAACAGATACGTTGATGAACAAGCCCTGGATGGTCCTTTTACAAAAGCTTAAGCCCAGTAAAGAGGCAAATCCGGGGCGTTTGCCCCTAATCCAGGACCCGGGAGACCGGGTCTTCTCGGTGATTATCGGAAGCGCCTCGGCATTTGTTATTGTGCTCCTTTCCGCCTTTGTACTCCTGCTCTTCTATGATGCGCTGGAGTCCATTGAACGTTTTGGATTCAGCTTTTTTACCGGTTCTGACTGGAACCCTGTAGAAACAGAATTGAATCCTATCAGATTTGGAGCCCTTCCCTTTATTTTTGGTACCATTGTTACCTCCGTTGGTGCATTAATTCTGGCCACACCTCTGGCGATTGGTTCAGCTCTTTTTATTGTTGAATATGCACCCCTATGGCTTGGGAAAATAGTCAGCTTTATCATAGAGCTGCTTGTGGCTATTCCCAGTGTGGCCTATGGAATCTGGGGCTTATTTGTGCTGGTTCCCTTTATGCGAAGCACCGTTGAACCGGCTCTGCAGACCATACTGGAACCCATACCCATCCTGGGGGCTCTGGTCGAGGGGCCTCCTATCGGACAGGATCTGCTTACCGGTAGTGTAATTCTTGCTATTATGATACTCCCTACAATTCTTTCGGTTTCCCGGGAAATTCTTAAAAATGTTCCCAGACTTCAAAAAGAAGGGATGCTTGCCCTGGGTGCGACAAAATGGGAGGTGCTTACTGGAGCTGTGCTCCCCTATGCCCGGGGTGGTATAGTGGGTGGTGCCATGTTGGGCCTTGCCAGGGCCATTGGTGAAACAATGGCGGTAACCATGGTGATTGGAAACAGCACTACCAAGATCAGTCCGTCCCTTCTTACCCCTGGCTATACCATTGCAAGTGCCATTGCAAACCAGTTTACCGAAGCCGATTCTTCGATTTACTTTAGTGCCATTGTGGAGCTGGGCTTGCTCCTCCTTGTGGTTGCTTCGGCCTTTAATATTTTAGCCCACTTTTTAACCCAATATATTTTAAAAGGGGGTGATGCCCGCCATGCGTGATGCAGAACTTGCCCGACTTAAATCCAGAAAGCTATCGGCCGCTTTCTTTTACGGCCTTATTATTATTGCCACGGTGCTTTCCGTATCTATTTTGTTTATTATTATTTCCCACATTTTTGTGAATGGATTCAGTGCCCTTAACTGGGATTTCTTTACCCAGATTCCAAAGCCCTATGGTGAAGAGGGTGGGGGTATAGCCCCTGCGATTGTGGGAACCCTCATCATGCTTCTGGTGGCAGCCCTGATAGCCATCCCTATCGGGGTTGCGACCGCTATTTTCATTGTGGAATATGGAGCAACAAAACTTGCCGCAGCGGTTCGTTTTGCGGTGGAACTGCTTGCGGAATTGCCTTCGATAGTGGTGGGCATTTTTATCTGGGCCCTGGTGGTACGAAACCTTACGGGCTATTCAGGCCTGGCGGGTTCCCTTGCTCTGGCGGTAATTATGATTCCTATCATAGCCCGCAGTGTAGAGGAAATATTAAAACTGGTGCCCGATTCACTCCGGGAAGCTGCCCTTGCCCTGGGAACTCCCCGGTGGAAGGTAGTTCTTTTTATCGTGATTCCAACCGTACTGCCGGGGTTGCTGACCAGTATCATGTTGTCGGTTGCCAGGGCCGCGGGAGAGACCGCTCCGCTCCTGCTTACTTCCCTGGGAAACTCCTTTTTTAATTTTGATTTACGCAGACCCATGGCAGCCATGCCTCTGCAGATCTATAGCTACGCCATTTCCCCCTATGATGACTGGCATACCAAAGCCTGGGGAGCCACGCTGCTCCTCATCGCTTTGGTTGGCATCATGAGCGGAGGGGTAAAATACTTTACACGAAGGTGGAATCATGAGTCTCATTAAATCCATGGCAGATATTGTACGCCCCCAATCTAATGAACAAGCCTCACAGGTTCAGGAACGGGAACCAAAAATACAGATTCGTAATTTAAACGCCTATTACGGCAAGCAGCATGCCATAGAGAATATCAACCTGGATATATATCCCGGCCTTGTGACAGCCATAATTGGTCCCTCAGGCTGCGGCAAGTCTACGATGATCCGTTGTATCAACAGGATGCATGAAGTCATTAAGGGGGCCTATGCCGCCGGAGAAGTCATTGTTGATGGGGAGAATATTTATGCCCTCGATGCAGATCCGGTACGGATCCGCCGCCGTATTGGTATGGTTTTTCAGAAACCAAACCCCTTCCCCACGAAAACGGTCTATGAAAATGTCATAGCAGGACTCAGGTTGAATATGCCTAAACAAAAGAAATCCTTTTATGATGAGGTTGCGGAGCGCTCCCTGCGCGCTGCTGCCCTCTGGGATGAGGTAAAGGATAAACTCAATGCCCCTGGCACGGCCCTCTCAGGGGGCCAGCAGCAGCGGCTCTGTATAGCCCGGGCTCTTGCTATAGAACCGGAGATACTCCTCCTGGACGAGCCGGCCTCCGCACTGGACCCAACGGCTACCTTAAAAATCGAAGACCTCCTTTTCAGCCTCAAGGAACAATACACAATTGTTCTGGTTACCCATAATATGCAGCAGGCTGCCCGTGCTTCGGATATGACCGCCTTTTTTATGGCCGGGGAAGATCATAAGGGCCGCCTGATTGAATACGGAGAAACCAAGGAAATATTCATCAATCCAAAGGATAAGCGCACAGAAGACTATATTTCTGGTCGGCTTGGATAATTAATGTTTTGATTTTTGTTACCTTTGCCTAAAAAAATTGTTATATTTTTAGGTGCTAGGCAAGCAGCCAGTTCCTCATCTCATTCCTCCTTTCCTTTTTAGCTCCCCGGGTTTTTCTCCTTTTCCCGGGGAGCTTCTTCTTGTTTGATCGCCAGGATTCCACAGGATTATAGATTATAATTTTTGACTTTTATATTACAAAAATAGTAATATATAACTACCATATAGCAGGCTGAAATAAACGGCCCTAACAGATTTGCAATTTTTAATACTAGCTCTTACGCTTAAAGGAGGACCGGGTGTCCAGCAAAGAAACTATCAGGAGGACTGTATGGAATCTGCAGAATTTATCGGAAAAATAGAGCGTCTTATCTCCGCATCCAAGGTAGGACTCTTAACCACTGTAGATGCCGAAGGATATCCTCACAACCGTTGGATGACTCCTACTATGATAAAGGATCGTCCTAATTTTATTTACGCAGTTACCGCTCCCAATTCACGAAAGGCTGAACAGATACGAAACCACAGCCAGGTAGAATGGACCTTTCAGAGTACCGTATTAAACGAAGTAATATCAGTAAAAGGTCGGGCCGTTCTGGTTGGAGACCCGGAACTTAAATCGGAAGTGTTGGAAGCGATTGGACCCAATTTACAGATTTTCTGGAAGGTAAACGAGGACTCCAAAAACGTGGTGGTTGTAGAAACAGAAATAGAAGCGGTCTCCTGTTTTTATCCGATGAAAAATGAACGGTATTACCGGGAGGTTAGATAACAATGGAACTGACAAAAGAAAAAAAGAAAAAAATGCTCTTTGATATGATGTTTATCCGCCGTTTCGAAGAAGAGGCAGGCAAAATGTACGGCCTCAGGAAGATTGGCGGCTTCTGTCATTTATATAATGGGCAGGAGGCGGTGGCAGTGGGTACCGTAGCTGCCATGGATCTTACAAAGGACTATATTCTAACCGGTTACCGGGACCATGGCTTTGCAATCGCCTGTGGTATGGATCCCAAGGCGGTCATGGCGGAGCTTTTCGGCAAGGTTACGGGCTCTTCCCGGGGAAAGGGCGGTTCCATGCATCTCTTTGATGAACAAAAGCACTTTCTTGGCGGAAATGGTATTGTGGGAGCCCAGATTCCTATTGCGACCGGTGTCGCCTTTGCCCAGCATTACAACGAAACTGGCGGGGCCACCGCAGTCTTCTTCGGTGACGGTGCAATCCATCAAGGGGCCTTTCACGAAAGCCTGAATATGGCCAAAATATGGAATCTTCCGGTCATATATGCCTGTGAAAATAATCAATTTGGTATGGGGACCAATTTTAAGCGGGTTTCTTCGGTAGAAGAGTTTTCCATCATGGGTGCCAGCTATGGAATTCAGGGCCGAAAGGTCGATGGCATGGATGTTTTAGAGGTCTATAAAGCCTTTTCCGAAGCCCTGGATTCCGCACGGCATGGCTTGCCGGTCCTGCTCGACATCCGCACCTACCGATACAAGGGACATTCCATGAGCGATCCCCAGAAGTACCGGACCAAGGAAGAGGTAGAATCCTACCGAAAACATGACCCTATATTGATTTTTCAGGACCGGCTTATGGCAGACAAGGTCATTAAAGAGTCCGATGTGGCGGACTATGAAAACCAGATAGAAAGTCTGGTTGCTGAAGTGGTCGCCTTTGCTGAATCCAGTCCCGAACCGGCATTGCCCACCCTTTTCGAAGATGTCTATGCCGATGCATATCCCCTCGCAAGTCTGCGGCAAGGAGGCTTCTGATGGCTATTATAACCTACCGTGAAGCGTTAAACCGTGCCTTGGATGAAGAAATGGCCCGGGACCCATCGGTGTTCCTCATGGGTGAGGAAGTAGCAGAATATGATGGGGCCTATAAGGTTTCAAAGGGCCTGCTTGCAAAATATGGACCTAAACGGGTGATCGATACGCCCATAACAGAACTGGGATTTACCGGTATCGGGGTTGGAGCCGCTCAGGTGGGGCTTCGTCCGGTTATAGAGTGGATGACCCATAACTTTGCCCTTCTGGCCCTTGATCAGGTGGTGAATAATGCGGCTAAGATGCGCTATATGTCCGGCGGGCGCTTTAAAATGCCTATAGTATTCCGAGGCCCCAATGGACCGGCAGAATTTTTGGCTGCACAGCATTCCCAGTCCTTTGCAAGCTACTGGGCCCATATACCGGGCCTTAAAGTTGTTGCCCCCGCCTTTCCAGCGGACGCCTATGGACTATTAAAAAGCGCCATACGGGACGATGACCCCGTGGTGGTGCTGGAAGCGGAGATGCTCTATGGGACCAGCGGAGAAGTCCCTGATGAAGAAACCCTCGTGCCGATCGGCAAAGCAAATGTGCTCCGAACCGGCAGTGATGTGACCCTCATCAGTTTTTCAAAGCCTGTTCGGTATTGCCTCGAAGCTGCAGCAGAGCTAGATAAGGAGGGTATCTCCGCAGAGGTTATAGATATGCGAAGCCTCAGGCCCCTGGATATGGCAAGGGTTTATCAATCTATCGAAAAAACGAATCGGGCCGTGGTGGTGGACGAAGCCTGGCCGCTTGCCAGTGTGGGCAGTCATATAGCCTATGCTATTTCCCATGATAGATTCGATCTTTTGGATGCTCCTGTAGAACTTGTCGCATCCCACGATGTTCCCATGCCCTATAATCACCAGTTAGAACTGGAGGTGCAGCCGGGTGTTAAAAAAATAATCAGCGCGGTTAAACGCGTTCTGTATCTGGAGTAACGTATGGCAGTACCTGTTCCTATGTTAGCCCTTTCTCCCACCATGACCGAAGGAACTATTGCGGCCTGGAAATTTAAAGAAGGGGATGAAATTAAACGCGGTGCGGTCCTTTGTGAGGTCGAAACCGATAAGGCTGTTATGGATTATGAAGCCGGAGCCCAGGGGACGCTGTTAAAAATTGTAGCCCCCGCTGGCAGTTCCGTAAAAGTAGGGGATCTTATCGCGGTTATTGGAACCAAGGGAGAGGACATTACATCCATCCTTGCCCAGGCCAGCGCTGGACCCCAGACACCAAGCCCGTCATCAGGGCCTTCACAGCCAGCAAAGGTTGAAGAGACTACAAAACCTGTCCCGATTTCTAGGGAAACCCTTCCTGCAGCCCGGGAAGCGCCCGGCCGAGCCATAATCCAGGAAGAGAGGCCAGCCTCAGCACCTGTATTTCAGAGCGGTATTGCACCCTCTTCTCCCCTGGCTCGGAAACTTGCTCAGCAGGCCGGTATCGATTTACGACAGCTTCAGGGTTCAGGTCCCGGAGGCCGAATCGTAAAACGGGATATAAGTCGGTACCTGGATTCCCTTACCGCTGTCCAGGGCACTGCAGCTCAAAAAAGCGGTGTACAGGGTCCTGTAACCCCTGCTGCAGCGAGTCTCAATGCGCCCATGGATCGCAGTATTCCCGTTTCCCGGCTCAGGCAAACCATTGCCCGGAGGCTTGGTGAATCCATGCGGGAAGCGCCGCATTTTTACCTCCGCATGGCCATCGACATGGAGCACCTCATCAATCTGAGGACCTCCTATAATCAGGCCCGCAAGGATGGTTTTTCCATTTCTTTTAACGCCATTTTTATGAAGCTTGCCGCCATGGCAATTACTAAACATCCCCAGATAAACAGTACCTGGCTGGGGGATCGGATTCTGCTTCATTCCCAGATCGATATGGCCCTTGCGGTGGCCCTGGAAGAGGGGCTAGTGGCTCCAGTTGTCAGGGATTGTGCCCATAAGGGTATAGAGGAAATTGAAAGGGATTTACGGGACCTTATTGCCCGGGCAAAGGATGGAAACCTGAAACCTGAGGATTATGAAGGGGCGACCTTTACTATTTCAAACCTTGGCGCCTGGGGTGTAGAAGAGTTTACCGCTATTATTAATCCCCCCGGTTCAGCCATTTTAGCCCTGGGGGCAATTAAGAAGGAACCGGTAGTACGGACCGATTCACAGGGACAGGACAGCATTGTGATCCGTCCCATGCTCCGGGCCACCCTTTCCAGCGATCACCGCACTATCGACGGGGCAGTGGCTGCGGCCTTTATGAAGGACCTGGCGGCCATCTGGGAAGATCCGGCAAAAGCGTTATTCTAACAAGAGGAGCGGCTATGCAGTTTGATTATGACATCATTTTTATTGGGGCTGGCCCTGCGGGATATGTGGGGGCAATTCGTGCAAGCCAGCTGGGACTTAAAACTGCCGTGATAGAACGGGATAAACTAGGCGGGGTGTGCCTTAATATCGGTTGCATACCTTCTAAAGCGCTGATTGAACAGGCCAGCCGTTTCTCCGCCATGGAGGACCTAAAAAAGTTCGGTGTAACCTTCGATGTCACGGCCTTTGACTATAGTAAGGTGCAGGGGGCAAGCCGAACTGCAGCGGATAAACTGTCCAAGGGAGTAGAGTTTCTCCTTAAAAAGAATAAAGTCGACGTGCTTGCCGGCACCGCATCCCTCATCGATAAAAATACCCTCGCAATTACCGATGGGGAAGGCAAGGAACTTAAGCGCCTTTTATCCTATGCGATTGTGCTTGCCACGGGTTCAAGACCGCGCATCATCCCCGGTTTTGAGTTCGATGAAAAACGCCTTCTTTCATCAACTGGAATTCTTATGATGAAGGATCTGCCTAAACGGCTCCTCATTCTCGGAGCTGGTGCGATCGGTATGGAATTTGCTTATATTATGAACAGTTTTGGTGTGCAGGTAGAGGTGGTCGAGATGCTCGACCGGATCCTTCCCATGGAAGATGAGGATGTATCCAGCGCGATTAAGGCGGTTTTTGAAAAACGGGGAGTCCGGTTCTATACGGGCATGAAGGCAAAGGGGCTTACCAAAGCTGAAGGGGGTGAAATTCATCTTACGATAGAACCAGCCCAGGGAGAGGGGACTGCAACAGAATTACACGGGGACAGGCTCCTTGTATCTACCGGCAGAAGCCCCAATACAGAACAGCTTTCTCTTGAAAAACTGGGTGTTACACTGGAAAGGGGCTACGTACAGGTTCATGATTATTATGAAACCGATGCCCAGGGCCTGTATGCGGTGGGCGATATTGTGGCTGGTGAAGCCCAGCTTGCCCATGTGGCTTCAGCCCAGGCCGAGTTGGTGGCAGAACGGGTAGCCTTTCTCCTTGGCAAGGGTGAAAATCCCCGCCACAGCAGGATTGAAAAACGCCTTGTTCCACAGGCGGTCTATTGTGAACCCCAGGTTGCTTCCTTTGGATACAAAGAGCAGGATTTAAAGAAGGAAGGGCTTACGTACAAAAGTTCCACCTTCCCCTTCCGGGCGATCGGGAAGGCGGTTGCAACGGGGCATCCAGAGGGCTTTGTAAAAATACTCACCGATCCTGGAACGGGTGAAATTCTGGGAGCCTCGGTGCTTGGGTCCGGGGCTACTGATTTAATCCACGAACTGCTGCTGGCAAGCCAGAATGAGCTGACCGTGGAAGAAGTGGCGGCCATGATCCATGCTCATCCAACATTAGCTGAGGGAATTAAAGAGGGGGCTCTTTCGGCCCTGGATCGGGCTATTCATCTTTAGGGAGAAATTCGGGGAACCGGTAATAGGCAAGTCCCGTATTGTTGTCCACTTCGATTGAGGCCGTTCCCCGGGCTACACATTCATCCAGTCCTGCCTCTGCATCTTCCAGGGGAATATTCAGTTCCATAGCAGTCTGGGAAATACTGAGGGTTCCCCTTTTTTGTTCCGCAAGCCTGAGTACCCGTACTGCAATCAGGGGATCGGAAAGCTTCCGCTCAGGGCTGGACCGTCCTTGGTTGTTTAGTTTCTGGTCATTTTTGGGTGGATTTGAGCTGCGGAACAGGGCTGCAAGACGGTCCCATCTGATATTGCCCTGATTATCCCGTTCAAGACGAATGTAAATACCGGTTCCGATAAGTAAGAATCCGATAATAAAGGCTGAGGGCCCTACAGTAGGAATTGGACGGGGCGCCCAGAAATTGGCAATATTCAATGCCCCTAAAATGATGAACAGATTCCCAAAGAATTTTCTAATTCCCATTTTTATGCCTCCAGTGCCCTTGCGTGTCAGGACCATATCATGCCACAATAGTAGCAGTTGCGACAAGGAGGAACATCATGGAATGGAGAGCAAGTCATATCCTTGTAAAGGACCGGAACCAGGCGATGGAGCTTCTTAAACGGATCAGACAGGGAGCCTCCTTTGAAGCCCTGGCACGAGAATTTTCTACCTGTCCCTCTAAATCATCTGGAGGTGATCTGGGCTGGTTTGGCCCGGGGAAAATGGTCGCGCCCTTTGAGAATGCCGTGAAGCGCCTTTCTCCCGGTTCAATCAGCGATATCGTGCAGACCCAGTTTGGATATCATATAATTAAATGTACAGGGAGAAAGGAATAACAAATAGATGAAACAGCGGGCTAACCTGGAATCCATAATTCGTCTCGACTCGGAACTTAACCAGATCCAGGATTTAGATCTCCTTCTGGAAAGGATACTCCTGGAAGCTCGTCGGGTTGTCCGCGCTGACGCGGGGTCCATCTATGTTAAGGAGGGAGAAAAGCTCGCGATAAAATATTCTCAGAATGATACCCTCCAGAAAGCCCTGCCTCCAGGACAAAAACTTATCTATTCAGTTTTTACAATTCCGATAAATGAGAAAACCATATCGGGTTATTGTGCGCTGACCCAGGAAATACTTAATGTGGAAGATGTTTATCATATCCCTGCAGGCGCTCCCTTTTCCTATAATGCCCAATATGACAAAATTTCCGGTTATAAGACCACCAGTATGCTTACGGTGCCCTTAAAAACCGCAGAAAACAAGCTGCTTGGGGTAATACAGGTAATTAATGCGAAAAATGAAAATGATGAAATAATAGCCTTCAACAAGGAAGATGAACTGCTTATTTCCCACTTCGCGGTGAATGCTACCGTTGCCCTGCAGCGGGCCTATATGACTCGGGCCATGATTCTGAGAATGATAAGAATGTCCGAACTTAGAGACCCAAAGGAAACTGGAGCCCATGTCAATCGGGTTGCAGGCTATGCGGTTGAACTCTATGATCGCTGGGCCTATCATCATAAGATTCCCGATGTAGAACGGGATAAATTCAGGGATACCCTGAAAATTGCTGCAATGCTGCATGATGTAGGAAAGGTCGCCATATCAGATATAATTTTAAAAAAGCCCGCCAGGTTTACACCGGAAGAGTATGCGATTATGCAGGGACACACCTATTTTGGAGCCCGCCTCTTCGATGATATTCAGTCCCCCCTGGATGTGATTGCATCTGACATTGCCCTGACCCACCATGAAAATTGGGATGGCACAGGATACCCTGGCTGGATTGACCTGATGACACTTAAGCCTATAAAAACCGATAGCAATGGAAATCCTCTGGGACGTAAGGGGGAAGAAATTCCCCTGGGAGGCAGGATTGTAGCAATAGCCGATGTATTCGATGCCCTGTCTTCACGCCGGGTATATAAGGAACCCTGGGATGAACAATCGGTCTATAACGAAATCAGAAAACTTTCTGGGATTAAATTTGATCCAGAATTAGTTGATATCTTTTTTGAAATTCTACCTAATATCAAGCAGATCCGGGACCTGTACCCCGAGCAAGCCGAATAAGACGCTGAAGCTCCCGGTCAAAACCGTCTGCAAAGGCCTTTAGCTCCTTCTTGCCATAGCCTGCAATCCGTTCTGGTCCCAGCCCCTGTTCTGCCAGGCCTACCATAAAATCCCGCAACGAAAGCCGTTCTCTGATGTTTTCCCTGGTGTAGAGCCTGCCCCGGTCATCTAAAACGGAGATATTTGCTTCTACAAGCCGGTGTGCGAGGGGAATATCCCTGGTGATAACAAGATCCCCTGGTTCAGCAAGCTCTACAATTCTGTCATCCGCTGCACCATGATGGGTTTCACACAGTTCCATCCTGCAGAGCTCATCATTAGAAATTCCGGGAATAGGCCGGTTCGCTGCAAAAATACCCTGAATACCGGTCCGTCTAATTGCCCTGAGTATGGCATCTCTTGCCGCTTTGGGACAGGAATCGGCATCGACTAGAATTTTCATTGTAATCCTGAGCCGGTACTAGCACCGAAAATCTGTGCTGACCCTTCCAGGGTAAGCAATGCCCGTGAGGCTGGTAAAAAAAGGCTCATACCTTTGTGCAGTTCCATGGTCTCCCGACCGCTGTCTATTTGGGCTGAACCCTCAATAACTATGATAATTGTGGGCTTTCCAGGCAAAAGTTCCTGAGGTTTACCCTCTGTAAGGTTCATGCGAAACAAAGTAAATTCGCTTGCCGGGCTTGGATAAAGCCTTAAAGCATTGTCTGTTTCTATTGGTGAAAGAATTTCAGGTTTAAAGGCTTCGAATCGTATGATCCGCAGAAGTTCCGGGACATCAATATGTTTTGGTGTGAGACCACCCCGGAGCACATTGTCCGAATTTGCCATAAGTTCTACCCCAAAACCCTCTACATAGGCGTGTAGAACACCGGCCGGCAAAAAGAGGGCTTCCCCAGGTTTCAGGGACAGTACATTTAAGTAAAGAGGGGCTATAACTGCACTATCGCAGGGATACAGTCTGCAGAACCGATCTATTAGCTCCCATTCTGTAGCATAAAGGGGGTGTTTCTTTTTTAATACTGGAATCTTGTCTTGCAGGGATTTGGTGAGGTTCAGCCCTTCTCGATGGGGTATGTTAAAGAGGCTTTGTAAAAACGCCTCATAGGCTGATCGGCTGTCATGTTGATGTATAGCTTCGATACAATGCTGCAGCTGCGGTATATCTAAGAGGGACAACAGTGCTCCGATCTTATCCTGTTCTCTAAAACCGCACATGGCGGTAAAGGGGGTAATGGCGCAGATAATTTCAGGTTTATGGTTCGCATCCTTATAATTCCGGTTCTCTGCATTGATGGGAATTCCCGCCATCTCTTCCCGGGCAAATCCTTCTTCCGCCTGTTTTTTATTCGGATGGGCCTGTATAGAAAGTGGGGTAGCCGCTGCAAGGAGTTTAAATAAATAGGGCAGGGTACGGTATTCCTCTGCAGTCTCAGCTCCTAAAAAATATGCAGGCCTAGCCTGGATTAAACTGTCCAGCCGTTGTTCAAAAGTATCATATACAGCAAGAGAAGGTGCCCGCGGGTGGGCCCCCATCCAGACTTCAGCAATTGGAACATGACGATCCGATTCGGGTAAGGATAGGATATCCTGAATCCATTGCTTCGAACCCCAGGCATACCGTTGTATCGGGTTCTTTAAAAGATAAAAGTTTTGCAGTGTTTCATTGTCCATGATTTACTTGCAAGCTGGCATCGATTCTGGTGATAAGATCAAGAAGAAGTTGTTCTACCTCTTTTGAATCCTGTTTTTCATGTAAGGAGGTGTTATTAATCTTTCGCTGTTGTTTTTCAAGTTCGTCACAGAGCATTATCCCCGCAACAATTGCTGATTTTAGGGGATCCGTAAGGCCCGTATTACGTTGTACCGAATCTACTACGGTCTGATATTTGGAAAGTAGGGCATTAAGATACAGGGGATCCTCATCGGCTCTGATGGTAAAGGATGTGCCGAGGATATCGATACGTAATCCTTCCTTCGGCATGGGTGTCCCCTTAAAAAATATCCAGCTCAGCCCCAGAAGAGGCTTCTTTAAACTCCGGTGCTGGATGGGCTGTTACAGTATTTTGGCGGGCCTTTTCTTCCTGTTCAAGAATTGCCAGGATCGCTTCATCTGAATCGGGATCTACCGTGCCGTTCTGGGTTGAAGCCTGGGGATGTACTGCTTGCTCTACCGATTTGTCAGGGGCAGGTTCGGCTTCATAAGCTGCAGCCGTGCTTTGTTTTGAGTTAAGTTCTAATTCAAGGATGTCTTCGAATTTATTGAGCCGGTCCAATGCGGATATAATGCCCGCCTCAATTTTACCCTGATCATCCTTAAATTGTTGAATTAACACCTCGAGCTCTTGAATCCTGCTCTGGTATCCTTCCAGTTTCTCCCGCAACAGTTTATTTTCATCAGTTAGATGCTGAATCGTATCAATTGCCTTTGAAACCTTGGTTTCCAGCAGTTTCACTTGCTCGAGGGTTATCATGCCTTATGCTCCTAAGGAAGCCTTTGCCTTTTCAACAACGGCTTTGAATGCAGCCTTGTCCTGAATTGCCAGGTTTGCAAGGGCTTTTCGATCAATGGTAACACCGGCCTTGGTTAAACCATCGACCAGGCGGGAGTAGGAAAGGCCTTCTTCCCTGCAGGCTGCGTTAATCCGGATGATCCAGAGCCGGCGGAAATCGCCCTTCCGATCCCGGCGATCACGATAGGCATAGAAAAGCCCCTTGGTGACCGCATCCTTAGCAACCTTATAGTTTGAATGGCGGCGGCCCCAATAGCCTTTCGCCAACTTGAGAATCTTTTTACGATGGTCCTTTCTTCTGGTACCGTCTACTGCTCTTGACATGGGGGAACCGCTCCTTCCTTAACCGTAGGGTAATAACTTCTTCTTGATTACCGGAACATTGTCGCTGGACAAAATACCGGCATGGCGGAGATTCCGCTTCCGTTTGCTCGTTTTCTTAGTCAGGATGTGGCGAAGGTTCTGTTTCTTATATTTAACCTTGCCAGATCCGGTAAACGAATAGCGCTTGGCTGCGCTTTTCTTGGTTTTCATCTTCGGCATGGCGCCATCCCTCTAAATTATTTCTTGGATTTGGGGCTTAAAACCATGGACATAAAACGACCTTCCATTGCTGGAGGTTTATCCATGACATAGTCCCCTTCTATCCGTTTTAATACGTCCTTAAGGACGTCGAGTCCGAGTTCGGTATGGGCAAGTTCACGTCCGCGGAAACGGACTGTAACCTTGACCTTGTTGCCTTCAGCCAGGAATTCGCGAATATGTTTCGACTTGAAATCCAGATCGTGATCATCGATCTTGGGCTGCATTCGGATTTCTTTAACTTTAAGAAGCTTTTGCTTCTTTTTAGAATCCCGAACCTTTTTTTCATTCTCGAATTTGAACTTACCATAGTTCAGAATTTTACATACCGGCGGGTTAGCATTGGGTGCTACCTCTACCAGATCTAAACCCTGTTCTTTGGCCATCCGGAGTGCCTCTAATGTGGGAACTATGCCTTGCTGTTCCCCATCGTCACTGATGAGCCGAACCTCACGTACCCGGATCTGTTCGTTGATCCGCAAATCCTTATCCGCCAACTGACCTCCTCGTAAGCCGCCAGCACAACGGGGCATGTGCATACGACTTTCCCAAAACTATATCAAATAAGCAGCTACTATGTCCAGTCCTATTGCTTTCAATATTATACCCATGATAGGCTATAGATATGATACTTTTCAGCATATTATGGATTCCAGCACTTTACCTTTTTGTAGAAGCCCTGCAGCAACCGAGAGATCCTGAGAAGAAAGGTATGGTTCTCGCAGTTATCGGAGGCTCCTGCTTTGCTGTTTTTTATTTCTTTATACCACAGTTTGTTCCTGAGGGAGCCTTCGGATTTCTGCGGTTTCTCTATGGCTTTTTTGATGTTGTAGCCCTGCCGGTACTCCTTCCTCTGATATTTCGATATCTGCTCCAGATCCGATACAGACACCAAAAATATATAGAAATACATCAATTCGTTTTAATGTGGCTTATCCCGGTGGCTTTAGTAAAAGGCATTCAATGGAACATCAATAAGGATCCTATTCTTTTAGTGCTCGTACCGCTACTCTGGGGAGCATTAAGTATAGGCCTTCCATGGCTTATAAATAAAGCTGAGGAAGAAATAGGGTTCCTTTCGTTTTTATCCTATGCTGGGACAGTATTGCTCTCCCTTATTGCAACAGCCGCCTATTGGGCATGGTTTTCCAAACTATATATTGCAGCTATTCCCTTAGCGATTGTAAGCATGTTCCCCAGTTTGTGGTATCTCATTAAAAAGTATATTGAAGTAAATAATTCCTGAATTTCGGAGGTTTTTGCAAAAGTCTGTTACTTTTGCAAAAGCCTCTTGCAGTATTTTTACATGTTAAGCCAGAAGCCGCTGAAACAGTATTACTATTTCAGCGGCTTTCTAGTCATTATGCCTTTCCGGCAGAACCTAATACGTTAATATTTTTGTGCATATAGAGCTTTTTAAGCTCGTCCCGGGCAGGACCCAGGTATTTGCGGGGATCGAACTCATCGGGCTTTTCTGCAAAAACCTTGCGGATCATGGCGGTCATGGCAAGACGACCATCGGAATCGATGTTGATCTTGCAGACAGCGCTCTTAGCAGCCCTGCGGAGCTGTTCTTCGGGAATACCCACAGAGTCTTTCATGCTGCCACCGTATTGTTCAATCATCTTTACATATTCAATCGGAACTGAGGATGACCCGTGCAACACAATGGGGAAACCGGGGATGCGTTTCTCGATTTCTTCAAGGATATCAAAGCGGAGGGGTGGAGGAATAAGAATACCGTTGGCATCCCTGGTGCACTGTTCGGGTTTGAATTTGGTCCGGCCATGGCTGGTTCCAATAGAAATTGCGAGGGAATCAACGCCGGTTTTCTTTACAAAGTCTTCCACTTCTTCCGGCTGGGTATAGTGGCTGTGCTCTGCGGATACATCATCCTCTACACCGGCCAGAACACCGAGCTCCCCTTCTACGGAGACATAGTCTTTCCGGGAATGGGCAAACTCACAAACCTTCTTGGTAAGGGCCACATTTTCCTCGTAGGGAAGGTGGGACCCGTCGATCATAACCGAAGAGAATCCGGATTCGATACAATCCTTGCACAGTTCAAAACTGTCGCCATGGTCCAGGTGCAGTACGATCGGAATGTCATAACCCAGTTCATGGGCGTATTCCACCGCACCACGGGCCATATGGCGGAGCAGGGTCTGGTTAGCATATTTCCGGGCACCGGAAGATACCTGGAGAATTACGGGAGATTTGGTTTCAACACAGGCCTGAATGATTGCCTGGAGCTGTTCCATATTATTAAAATTGTATGCCGGAATAGCATACCCGCCGCTGACCGCTTTTTTAAACAGTTCAACGGTGTTCACGAGACCGAGTTCTTTATAGCTGGTCATGGAAACTCTCCTTATACAAATAGAATATGGATGATTTTATGCTTCGCCGCCCCCTTGGTCAAGGATGGTATGGCCTTCCTGAAAACCTGAAAAATCTGGTACTATATGAAGTGATGAGCAAAAAATACGTATTATTTGCCTTTGGAGTTGCACTGTTTTTATCGTTAGGAACCTTTCTCTTTTTTAGCAGAAGTGCCGTTTTTATTCTGACCGATGAAACGGAACTGCTGCTTTATGGGAATTACCGGGCTCTGCTGCAAACAGTGAAGGCTGCAGCCAGGCTATTAAGACCCGTGTATATGGTTTCTGTACCTCAGGTTTCGGATGAAGCATTGCAGCGTGACTATTTAGAACAAAAGCTTCCAGAACGAAGTATCATCATCACCCCATCCCGGTTTGAACAGGCATCTCAGGGCTTTAAGAACAGGCATCAAGTATCGGTTGTCTTGATATTGGAAAGGCAATATATCATAGATTATAAAAGTGATGTAAAGCGGGCAGCGGAGATCGCTGGCCCGCTTGCCAAAAAAACGGACCAGACTCCAGGGCTTTTATTGCCATCCTCTATGGATGATACCCTTCGTGAAACCCTGAAACAAACCTTTGATGAAGGTCTTGCAGAAAAGGGGTGGTCCCATGGATCAATCCTTATCGATGAAGCCAGGGAAGTTCCATCAAATCTTTCTTCTATATTGACCTTCCCAACGAACCAAAGGCTGCAGAATGCTTCAGTACCTATCATTTTGTTTTCGAGTATCAATGATGATTTCCTGCCCCGGTCAGTTATTGCTGTTTTTGATGATTCATTCTGGCCCCATATTGCAGAAATGGTGGTTTCTTATGAAAAGAATGTAAAAATGAACTTTAATTCGGTACTTCGCACCAGAAATTATAGGGATAATTATATAAAAAATGCCGATAATTGAAAATGGTACATTATTTACAGCTAAGGTTTGACAAAGGTTATGCAAGGAAATATAATCTTATACAATCACCTTTCAACGACGATTGGCAAAAGGAGTAAGGGATGAAACACGGCGGTTTCAAAGCTGTATGCCTGGCTCTCTCGGTAAGTATGGCAGTAGTATCTGTTCTTGCTGCAGAAGAAAAGGCTGTAAACCTGGAATCTAGAATTTTAGAGAACTTTGACGGAACTTCCGGTTATGTCTGGAAAGTAGCAGCTAGCAAGTTTGCCACTAAAACGGATAAGGAGACCTTTCCGAAACTTGCATATGTTAAAACATGGCCCGCTGCAATTCATGGTTATAATCGGGAAGGAAAGGATATAAAGAGCCTTGGGGTCTGGGGCCGTTTTGACCGCAAAGGATACAACTGGATTGATATTTATCCCGTTGCCAAGGACGATAAGGATGAAAATCCTGCAGAGATCCCAATACCTGGCAGGGTACAGCTTCTTGATATGTGGGTGTGGGGAGCAAATTTTAACTATTATCTGGAAGCCTATATTCGGGATTACAAAGGTGTAGTCCATATTATAAATATGGGAGATCTTAGTTTTGAAGGTTGGAAAAACCTCCGGATTAATATTCCCTCAAATATTCCCCAGGAAAAACGGACCCTTCCCAAACGGCAGGGGCTTACCCTGGTAAAATTCCGGATATGGACTCGCCCTGTTGAACGGGTTGATGATTTCCAGGTCTATTTTAACCAGATCAAGGTATTAACCGATACCTTTGAAACCCTTTTTGACGGCGATGAGCTAGCCGATCCCGCGCGCGTACAGGAATTGTGGAGCGCCGATTCAAATGCAAAGAATTAAGGAGACCGTCATGAAGCGAAGTATAGTTGCCGTCATCCTTTTGACCAGTACCGCTTTCCTTTTTGCTCAGACTGAAGTCGGAGCCCCTAATCCTGAGAAGGTCGGTGTCGAATCCGCTCAGCAGAAGTTAAAAGAAGTGTCTGTCGATAAATTCGAACAGGCCGGATTCTGGATTTCAAAAATGTCCTCCGATGAAGGATTTACCACCACCCGGCTTTTTGAAGGATCCCCTGCGGGCAAACAGCCGATTCCCGAAGAAAAGGACCTGAATATCCCCGATAAATATGTGCTTGGTACCCGGGTAGACTTTTTGCGGCGCGGTTATAACACTTTTACCCTGCTCCCGCTGCGTCCTATTCCAATAGAAGGTATTACCAAGACTATCTCAGTTTGGGTTGTAGGCCGAAATTATAATCATACCTTAAAGATCTTGATACAGGACTTTTTCGGAAGGGAATACGAGCTTTATATGGGCAAACTTAATTTCCAGGGTTGGAAAAAGTTAACTGTTGCAATACCTCCTCAGGCTCCAGATGGCAGAAATGGGATTGTACAGCGGGATTACCATTATAATTCCCAGATGGGAATTAAAGTGACCGGTTTTAAGGTCGAATGTGATCCCATGGAATCCTACGGCAGCTACTATCTCTATCTGGATGATTTAAGAGCCGTAACTGACCTCTTTGCAGAGGAAAACCGCGATCCTGACGATATGGTAGACAGCTGGTAAACGACAGCAAATGTAATTAAATAATAAGCCGTCCTTTATGAGGGCGGCTTTTTTTATATACTTTTCCGGTATAAGTAAAAGTTGCCCCGTTTCCCTATTCTTTCCAAAAGACCAATCCGATGCAGTACATAGACCGATTTTTGTGCGGTCCCATATTCGAGGGGTTCTAATTCTGGTCTAGAAAAAGCAGGTTCTGTTATTGTTTCTTGTTTCAACTTAACTTCTTTACAATAGGTATACAAATCACGGATTGTAAATGTTTCATCGATAGAAAAAGGAACGAAAGCCCTGTACTCTTCCGGGTATTGTAATGGAAGTGTCCCGTGGATAGAAAGCATTTTTTTATCTTCCAGGCTTATTCCTTTTCTTCGCCAGGACCCTTTCCCATCGTCCAAACGTTTATCTACAATATCCAGGGCTACTAATTCTACGATAATATTCCGGTTTAATACCAATTCCGGTGCATAGATTAACGCCTTGAATACATCCCAGATAGAGCCCTTTTTCGGGCTTCTTCGATTCCGTAGAAGAACATTATCTGCAGAGTATGTTTCTATATAGCGATTTCGTATAATAGGGTGAACGATCCGTATTTGATGGTTCTGGGCAATGAGATGCAGTTTGCTTTTAAGGGGCCCAAAGCTGCCGGTCTGGATTTCTATGAGTTCTCCATAACTGGTTCTACAATCGCAAATAAAAGATCCTATCGGTATTTCTACTTGACCCGATGGGCCCGCATACAGTTGTTTTAGCTGGGCATGCAGGGTGCTTTCACGGTTAAAATCTGACATATTCTGATAGTTCGTCAGCACTTAATTGTTCCAGGTAATGGTATATATCGCAGCCTCCGCGGTGTTCTTTTCTGGTAATCTGGGAAATTCTATATACCAGCGTTTTATTCGTAGATAAAGGTAGAGGCACAGGAAACCCATTTATATCTACCAATTGATTTATATGTAATCTGCCTGGTACTTCCTGCATATCCCCTTCGGGAAACACTATATAACATTCCTCACTGTACATAGTAAAAACATACCTTTCTTTAATGGGTTTTGCAATAATAAATGTATACTAAACATAATTGTAGTAAAAATAATCAAATAATTACTATTTATAATCTTTTCTTTTCTACTTTGTATTGACGGAGAGAATTTATGTGTCAATAATGTATCTAAGTGGGAAATAGTGGGAAAAGATAGGAAAAAGTGGAATGGACTTATTAACAGGTGAGTTTAAAAACACCTTAGATGAAAAGGGGCGCCTCAGCCTGCCAGTCCGATTGCGGTCTGAATTGCCGGGAAATATCCTGGTTATGACCCAGGGGGTTGACCGGTGTTTATGGCTCTTTGCACCTGAACAATGGAAAATCCTTTCCCGAAAGTTAATGGAAACCACTTCCCCCTTTCAGGCCCGTGCCCGTATGGTTCAGCGGAGAATAATTGCTCCAGCCCAGGAGGTGGAGATTGATAAGGCTGGCCGGATCGCAATTCCCCAGAGTTTGCGGGAGTTTGCCGCTTTAAACCGGGAATGTGTCATCTTAGGAATTGATAAATATATAGAAATTTGGGATTCGGACCAGTACAAACAATACTGGAATGAAAATGAAGCAGAATTCCGATCCGCAGCGGAAGAGCTTGGTTCGGTATTTTTATAAGGGGAGGGGATGAATGGAAACTGATGCTGTTCAATATGTCCATACCCCAGTTTTACTCAATGAAACCCTCCACTATTTAGCGCCTCAGCATGATAATGCCCTCATGATCGATGCCACCCTTGGAGAGGGCGGTCATAGTTACGCCTTTCTTTCACAATTCCCGACCCTCAGGATTATAGGGGTCGATGCGGATCCTGCCATTCAGGAAGTGGCCCGACAACGGTTGGCCTCTTTTGGAGACCGGATCCATTTTTATTCAGGCTGGTCCCATACCTTCTTTGCCGAATACCCCTCAGAAATCAAGCGGCCCGATATCATTCTTATCGATCTGGGTATTAGTATTTTTCATTATGAAAAGAGTGGGCGAGGGTTCAGCTTCCGAAAAAATGAACCCCTCGATATGCGTCTGGATGCTTCCTTTGGTCCCAGTGCGGCCGATCTGGTGATGCAGTTGCCGGAACGGGAACTGGCGGATCTGATTTATCAGAATGGAGAAGAACGTTTTTCTCGGCGGATTGCCCATGCTATAGTTGAAGCCCGTTCAAAAAGCAGGATTTCTACCGCCGATGCACTTGCTTCTATTATAGAGGGTGCAGTCCCGGCATCATACAGACATGGCCCGATACATCCTGCAACGAGAACTTTTCAGGCCCTTCGTATTGCGGTGAATGGAGAATTAAGCCGCCTGGAGTCCTTGCTTGACTCAGCTCTGCGTGTTCTGGAAAATGGCGGTCGTCTTGGTGTTATTACATTCCACTCGTTGGAAGACCGAATTGTAAAAAATTTCTTTAGAGAGAAAAACAAGGACTGCACCTGTCCGCCTGAAGCGCCGATATGTACATGTAAGGGACAACGGGTTGTTTCTCTCATCACAAAGAAGCCGGTTGGGCCAAGTTTGGAAGAGATTAAAATAAATCCCCCCAGCAGGAGCGCAAAATTGCGGGTGGTGGAAAAGATACTGGAGGAAGCACTGTAATGCTGAAACGGCTGTTATTGTATGTCTGGGTTATCACCATTCCCCTCTTTTTTGCTCTCAATGCCTGGCAGTCTGTCCGTTACTACCGGCTTTCAGAGGAAGTCAGCAGGCTAGAAAGGGCTCAGCGGGATCAGCTTGAACAGAATAAACGTCTTATCGCGGGTATTGCAGTGCTTTCTAACACAGAGCGTATATCAAAGATAGCAAGGGACGAACTTCAGCTACAGAAAAAAAGTCCCGCAGAAATCATGCAAATACATATAGGTAAAAGGACAAACCAGGATGGGTGATGCTATGTTGATGACCCTAGATGCCCTGGTTCAGGCAGTGCAGGGAACAGTGCTATATTCAGGTAGAAAAGCTCAGGCAGGTTTTTCCTCCGTTGCGATCGATTCGCGCAAGGTAACAGAGGCTGGTCTTTTTGTTGCACTGCCGGGATCCAGCCAGGATGGACATCAATATATAGATAATGCTTTTAATTCCGGTGCTTCAATTGTACTTATGCAGGAAGACAGGCTGGAAGCATATCGGAATAGGGCTTTGTCAGCTGCACAACTACATGATGGAGCTCTGATTGTTGTACCGAAAACATTGCTTGCCCTTCAGCAAGCTGCAAGAGCTTATATAGATGAATTCCCAGGGCTGCTTAAGATTGGGATTACGGGCTCTTCGGGTAAAACAACCGTAAAAGAATTAACCGCGGCAATTATGGGACAGGAAAAACGGGTTATTATGAATGAGGGAAATCTGAATTCTGAGACCGGTTTACCCCTTTCGGTTTTTTCTGTTCGCCCTGAACATCAGGTAGGTGTTTTTGAGATGGGTATGAACCGTCCTGGGGAGATTGGTGAATTGGCAGCGGTTCTGCGTCCTGATATCGCATTAATTACGAATATCGGGACTGCCCACATCGGTATTCTCGGCTCAAAGGATGCTATCGCTGAAGAAAAAAAAGCAATTTTTTCACAATTTAACGGAAAGCAGGTTGGTTTGATTCCCGAATATGATGCCTATGCTGATTTTCTGCAGCACTCCGTACAGGGGCACATTAAGCTTTATGGACCCCGAACTACTGCTCCTTTTGGCGGTGGACGAAATCTTGGGCTCGATGGCATTGAATTTATCTGGAACCAAAAGAGTATTACCATTCCACTTGCGGGCCAGCATAATCTTTTAAACGCCCTGGCAGCTGCAGCGCTTGCACAGGAAGCAGGCGCAGGTGCTGAGGCTATTCAAAGGGGCTTAGCATCGGTAAAACCCCTCTTTGGACGGGGAGAAATTTTTAAGGGCCCGGTGACACTAATACGGGATTGTTATAACGCTAATCCGGAGTCTACTATTGCAGCTATTGAATTCTGTGATGAACTGGAATGGTCAGGCCGCAGAATTTATGTTATTGGGTCGATGCTTGAGCTTGGCTCTGAATCAGAGTTGGAGCATCAGCGTGTAGCCCGGGTGCTCGCCCATTCTAAAGCAGATATCATCTACCTTTTTGGTGCTGAAACAGCCTGTATGCAGGACCTTATTGCCGAAACCGGTACGCACCAGGTCTTGCATACCACTGATATGGATTTGTTAAAAAGTACATTAGCAGAATCTTTGGTCCAAGGTGACCTGGTTCTGCTCAAGGGGTCCCGGGGTGTTGCCCTGGAACGATTAACCGATATTGTGAAAAATCAAGGAGTATAGGGTGTTTCTTGAATTTTTATATCCTTTGGTAAAGTATTTTACTCCCATGAATGTGTTTCGCTATTTAACCTTCAGGGCTGCCTATGGAGCTTTGACTGCCCTGTTTATTTCATTTTTATTTGGACCAAGAATTATTGAAGCCTTAAGGACATTAAAAGTAGGCCAGGCTATACGGGATGATGGCCCCCAATCGCATTTAAAAAAGGGCGGCACCCCCACCATGGGCGGAGTGCTAATCATCCTTTCTGTCCTTGTGGCAGTTCTATTATGGCAGGACCTTCATAATTTCTATGTATGGCTGACTCTGGCCGGCTTTGTAGGTTTTGGTGCGATTGGATTTGTGGACGACTATCTTAAGGTTACTCAAAAGAATTCAAAGGGGCTGCCAGCATGGGCTAAACTGGTGGGCCAATTTGGAGTTGCCTTTGTCATAGTTTTAACCCTCTATTATTCTGAAGATGCCCATATTACCCAGCTGTACATCCCCTTCTTTAAAAATCCTGTGATTAATCTGGGATGGGTCTGGATTCCCTTTGCGGTTGTGCTGCTTGTGTGGGAATCCAATGCGGTTAATTTAACCGATGGTCTGGATGGACTCGCTATTGGGCTTGTGATTTTAGTGTTTATCGCCCTTTCAATCCTGACCTATTTGAGCGGCCGGGCTGACTATGCAGCCTATTTGGGAATTCCCTATATCCCCGGGGCGGGAGAATTAACCATATTCTGTCTTGCTATCGTGGGTGCCAGTGTTGGTTTCCTGTGGTTTAATGCACACCCCGCAGAGGTCTTCATGGGAGATGTGGGAAGTCTTTCACTGGGCGGCGTGATGGCCGTTCTTTCCCTTATTATCAAGAAGGAAATCCTCATCCTTATCATTGGCGGTGTCTTCCTTCTTGAAGGTTTATCGGTCGTATTGCAGGTGGTATCTTATAAATTGCGCAAAAAGCGCATCTTTAAGATGGCACCCCTGCATCATCATTTTGAGTTGTCCGGATGGGCCGAGACAAAGGTCGTTATCCGGTTCTGGATCCTGGGAGGGCTCTTTGCCCTTATTGCACTTTCTACTTTGAAAATACAATGACAAATTATAATCTGGGGATGGAGTGGGCCGGAATTAAGAAACAGTCCGATCCGCTGTTAGTTAGTGTCATACTTCTCATTCTTGGCATCGGGCTGGTAACCCTGTATTCAGCCAGCTACGCCTATGCTCAGCGTGCCTTTAATGATAGCAACTATTTTATCCGTCGCCAGCTTATGTTTGTTATTCCTGGTCTCCTGTTGTTCATTGTTGCTTCCAGGATCAATTTGGAACTTATCCGAAAATTTATAAAGCCCCTCGTGTTAGGTACCCTGTTCCTGTGCATATTACCCCTTATTCCTGGTATAGGTATTGTAAAAAATGGAGCAAGCCGATGGATAAACCTGGGGCAATTTTCTTTTCAGCCCTCAGAATTGGCTAAAATTGTTCTGCCCTTATATCTGGCCCATATGTTTGATAAAAAACAGGAAAATCTGTATGAAAGCAGCAAAACAACTCTGCCGCTTACAATAATGGTGTTTGCCTTTTTCCTGGTTGTGTATCTGCAAAATAATTTTTCTACCGCTTCATTTTTATTCATCAATGCTATGGCAATTTTCTTTCTTGCTGGAGTCCGGTTCCGATACTTTATCACTTTGGCCATAGTATCAGCACCTTTCATAGCAATAATGATTTTAACAAAGGAACACCGGTTAAGCAGGCTTATCAATTTCATAAAGCCCGAATGGGATCCCCTTGGCGCGGGTTATCAAGTCCGTGCTTCTATTATAACGATTATGTCTGGAGGTTTCTGGGGTAAGGGGATTGGCCAGGGACAGCGTAAAATTGCAAGTGTTCCGGAAATTCATTCCGATTTTATCTTTTCTTCCTTTGCAGAAGAACTTGGGTTTATTGGAGTAACGCTTTTCTTTATTTTAATTGCCTTTCTCATGGTCCGTTCGTATCGGATTGCCTTACAGGGTGATACGGTATTTGTCAGATTGCTTTTATTTGGTATCACCACTATGCTGATTTCCCAGATTATTCTGAATGTAGCGGTTGTAGCAGGGGTTGTCCCTGCCACCGGTGTGCCCTTGCCGTTCTTTTCTGCCGGCGGTTCCTCCCTTGCAATGATGCTTGGAGCGGCGGGTTTGCTGGTAAATGGTTCTAGAAGGATTGTAAAAATGGAGGCTGCTAATGTCTGATGGTTTTTTGTTCCTCGATCAATATGTAACTGTCGAAGCAGAGTCGCGTCCCCACTCCCAGAAGGAGGGAATCCTTAAGCGCATTACCATCATTCTTGCAATTCTTTTGGGAATCGAATTGTTCTACTATGTAGGCATCGTTCCTTTTCTCCCTCTGGCTTCGGTACGCTTAACTTCTGTACAGGGGATACCACGGGATAAATTAATGCAATATGCTGGTATTAATGAGTCAACCAGCTATATGAGTTTTAATGCTGCCAAGGTATCTGAGTCTTTGCGGTCCATACCAAGTATTGCATCGGTTTCTATCACAAAGCATTTTCCCAATGCGGTAGATATTGTGGTTACTGAACGGACCGCTGTAGCAGTTTCACTGGCAAAGGTTTCGGGTAAACTGGTTCCCATCTATATTGATAGGCAGGGTGTGGTGTTTAAGGTTGGTGGGGATATTCATGCTGCCTTGCCCCTTGTTTCAGGCCTTGTGTTCGATCAGGTGATCCCCGGTATGAA
>ERZ795051.1785-NODE-1785-length-25924-cov-10.248985_pt1 | contig 25924 bp, 19 predicted proteins | sample MGYA00375135_ERZ795051 | MGnify/ENA primary metagenome ERZ795051 (study PRJEB30180, sample SAMN05720222) | activated sludge metagenome | isolation source: Anaerobic digester | place: Japan | collected 2015-05-26 ... | reverse complement strand
CACGCCCAGGACGCCGTACAGGTTTCCTTTCAGCACGAGCCGGTCGACGTATAAGCCGAAGGCCCATTTGGCCACCAGCCATAGCACGGTTGCGACCGCCGCCCCGCCAATGGCCGATGCCCAGCGAACGCTCGTATTAGGCAGCAGCTTATATACAGCGGCCAGCACGAGCACTGCCACGACGATCGGCCCGGCCCAGCCGACCGCGACCAGCAACCACGGCAGCCCGGAGCCAAGCTTGAACATGTCAATTGCCTTCTGTCCCAGGTAGGACGCGGCTGCGAGCGTGATCGGTCCCAACGTGAGCACTGACCAATACAACAGCAGGCGACGCGCCACTGACCGGCTGCGGGCCGCGCCAAAGATGCGGTTGAGCGATTGCTCCAGCGAGGAGAGCAAACCCACCGCCGTCCAAATCAACAGTACTGCCCCGATCGGGCCAATGCGAGCGAAGGTAAGCTTGCCCTCGACGCCGGTAACGATGCGTTCGATCTCGTCCGCCACATTGATGACCTTGCGCGGGCTCGACTCGGCGGCCTGGCTCTCGGGCGCCGCCGCGGCTATGGCTTCCGGCCCCGCGAGCCCTGCCTCCTCGCCGTCCTGCACGGCCGCGATTTCGGCGAAACCAGAAGCTTTGAGGAACTTCCGCAGACTCTGCTTGCTGTCCTCGACGGTCCCCAGTGACTTGGCGACAAGCAAAGCCAGCACCAGTACCGGTATCAACGTGAAGATCGTGCGGTAGCACAGCGCGGCGCTCATCCCCATGACATCGTGCTCGCGCAGCCGCCGGGCACAAAAGCGCCACAGAGCGAACTGAAAGCCGACCAGGCGCGCCCAGCGGCTGAGCGTCTGATCCGGCGTCTCGAAAAAGTTCTCCAGCCGCTTCCGGGAACTGGCGCTCATGACTCCTCCTCGCGTGCCGCGGCCTTCCAGCGCTGCGTGGCAGCTTGACGCGAACGGTCAGGGCTTCTTGTCCTGACCGCCCAAGCCCTTCAGAAAACCTTCAAGCTGCTTGGCGGGCTCATTCAGCAGAACATCCTTGAGCAGCGCCTGCACGTCCACCTTGGAAAAGTCCAGCCGCGGCTTCTCGCGCGTGCCCAGGATCGGAAGTTCCACACGCGTGCCGCGCAGCCTCTCGGCATACTCTTGCGTCGGTCCCTTGGCGCCCAGCCGGTCGAGCAGCGGCGCCCGCAATGGGATCGACACCACTAGTTCGAGCGTATCATCCAGGCCGACTGAGCCGCGGAACTTCAGATCGAAGTCGCCGGGAAAGACCAGCGTGAAATCATCGTACCGGATGCGTCCGTCCTTCATCACGAAATCGAGCGCGCCGACCTCCACGGGATAGGCCCTGCTCCCGTCCATGCCGCCCAACGCCAGCAGCTCGGCGGCCAAACCGCCCGGTTGCATCTTCATCTTGCTGAGATCCAGCCGCCCTTGGGCCGTGCCGCGCTGCTTGATCGAGTCGCCGAGCGGCACGGAAACGTCCTGCAAGCCCAGGTTCACGCGGCCCTCAATGTTTGCGACGTGCAGGAATATGGGGTTGATTCGGCTCAGTAGCTGGGCGCCCAATTCCTTCGTGACCGGCACGTTCTCCAGCAGCTTGGTTTTGCCCGGCATCTGAAGAGTCGGATCCGCGGGCTGGAAATCGATCACGGCACCAAGGTTAACCTTGCCGTCGCCGGCCGGAATCGTGGCCTTGGGCAGCGTCAGACGGCCATCCTTCAGCGCGGGCGCGAGCTGCGCCGCGCCCATTCTGACGCCGTATAACTCGGCCGAGGTCCACGTCACGCCCGCTCCAGTGCTCATGTCGCGGAAACCGGGCTGGGTTTTGGCGCACGCCGGCCCGGTGATCTTGAATTCACTGGCGCTGTTGCCCGCGATGATGACGGTGTCTGCAGTGGCCGGCGTCAGCTTGTGCAGTAGAGCAGTCACCGCCTCCCAGGACGCGGAATACCGCCCTTGCAGATTCAACTGGCAATCTCCGGTGTACTGCGCGATGGTGCCGGCGATTTCGGCGGTCAACGCTTTCGAAGCCAGGCTGCACTTGTCGATTGTTATGGATTGCTTGTCCTGGTCGAGCTTCACGTCGTACGTAAGCTTTACATCGCCGTCCGCCAGCGCCTTGCCGTCCAGGCGGGCATTCTGAACCAGCCACTCGCCGCCCAGCGTCAGCGGCCGCGCCTCGGCGGCCGGCCTGATGCTGGTCTGCGCCTGCACTGCACCGTCCAGACGGCGCCCGGCGCTGGCGTAACGCAGGCCTTCCACCGTTGCCCGAATGCCGACATCGATTTGTACATCGTTGACCCGTTTGAAGTCGACAGTTCCGCTGGTGTTACCTGCCAGCTCAAGCGCACCCAGGTCGAATACCTGGCCGAGTTCTTGCTGCAGCCGGCCCAAGTCGGCCTTGAACGCGGCGTGCAAATCGTTGGCCGGCCCGCTGGCTTTCAGTTGCATAGAGCTGGCCGTCAACTCCACGCCGCGCACTTGAAGCCCCCTGCCGCTCTCCAGAGCCGAGTCCAAGCTGAATTGCACGGGCTCGAGCCGGATGGGTTTGTCACTGCCGCGCGCCGCCACGTCTTTCAGCGACAGCTTGGCGCTCGCTTTGGGTTCCGCGCCGCCCTGAATCGTCAAATCCGCCAGCTCCAGCCTCCCGGCCGTCAGTTCCACGCCTTCTTTGACGTTCAATAATTCCGGGACAGCCCGGCCGAGCTTGGCCAGGTCGATTTCGGCTTGTGCGCGCATCGTGAAATCAGGAACCGCCACGGGCTTCCCGCTCAGCGCCGCGGTGACAAGCTCATCCACCGTAAAGTTCGACGGCTGATCGGAGCCTCGATACGCAAGTTCGGCCTGCGCCTGTCCGGCCTCACCGGCCAGGTTGAGATTGGCGGCAAGCTGGTTGTCCGCCCAGCGAACCTGCCCTTTCAGCTCCGCGTTTATGGGCGTCGCATTGGCCGCCGCCCGTTGCTCGCTTTGCAGCCCAGCCACGGCGATGGTGAAGCGGCCGTCCAGCGTGCCGGAGTCGAGCTTGGCATCGACATCGACGTTGAGTCCGCCTTGAAGGCCGGGCTGGCCTGCCAGGGCGGCCAGCGGTCCGATTTGCACGCTACGGTCCGAGCTGAGGCGGAGATCGCCGCTTGCGTTCCGCGGGTCCAGCTTGCCCTGAGTGAGCAATCGTCGAACCGCCGCCTCGCCTGCGAGTTTGGTGCCATCCGCCAACGTGAGCGCGAATCTGGCGCCGACTTCATTCAGCGTCTTGAGATCCACTTGGCCATCGAGCTCGGTCATGTCGTATGGTGCTGCTCCCGGGCGCACCACTTTGACGGCGCCGTTTTTCACAATCAGGCGGCCCTCCGGCGCTGGCAATTCGCCGGCCGGCTTCGGCGTTGAGGGCGTCGGCGAGCGTGGCTCAAAGGCCTGCGCAAGCGTGAGTTGCCCATCGCTGTTCTGTTCGATAACAAGAGCGGGCGAGTCGAGAGTGATCTCGCCGAAGGCCATCGTGGACGTGATCAGCCGCCACACGCCGGCCTCGGCTACCACGCGTGGAATGTGGAGCACCTGTTGCTGTTGTGGATCCATGACGCGCAGGCCGTGGATCGCGATCGGCCCGCCCCAGGACAGGTGAAGCTCGTCCACTTGCAGCTTGCCCTGCAGATTGCTGTTCACGGCGCCCAGGATGCCGTTGTAAACCGCCGAAGTTGAGGCGATGGTTGGTGCAAATCCCACTAGCACGGCCAACAACACCAGGACGATCAGCAGGGTGATCGCGAGCCGGCGCTTCCACCGCGCACGCTGCCTGGGCGGCGCCGCTGTTGCGGACGAAGTCGAATTTTGCGGGCCCGTTGTGGCGACATCTTCCGGATTTCGCTGGGGTTCGGGTGATTGCGGCATGGCTTAGCTCCTTCGCCCGGGCGGGCTGGCTCCCGAGAAAATCGTCGGCCCAACACTGGCCAATGATACTGGCGCCGCAGTCGATGCGGTCATTTTCCCGCACCAATTTGCTCTTCGCCTATAGCGGCCTGACACCTGTAGACGTCCGGATGCCGCGCCAGCGCTCGCGCCGCGGTGCACAGGGTGTCTGCGACCGGTTTTGGCAGGACGGGCGATCCGCTCTGGCGACCGGCCCTCACCTTCTCAATATGCCAGTCCCACATCTCGCGGGCCGCATTTTCGCCGCCGGCAAACTGGGCCAGGTGCAGTCCGCTGGCCGTGATAACGGCCGCGGTCTGCGCCCCATCTCCGCCGGGCAGCACCAGCAAGCGATTCAACAAGCCGCGCGCCCGGCGCAACAGAACCGCCGTGCGACACAAGTAAACCAGCGTTCGCAGCATTCGTTCGCGCTCCCGCGCCTCTTCCGGGTTTGAGCCCAGCGCCTCGAACTCCGCTACAATCTGCGCAACGTCCTCGGTCGGCTGACCGGCCAGCAGCGCATCCCGCCGCGCGAGCCGCCGCTGGTACTCTTCGCGGCTGATCCGCTCCGCACAGGGCCCGGCACACGTTCCTAGGAAATATCGGCGGCACAGCCGAGTCGGCCCGCCGAGCGGTGAATGCCGGGCCGAATCGTATGGTTCGCAACGCGCCAATCCGAACCAGACGCACAACGCCTCAAGTGCCCGGTCAGCGGCGGCCTCACTGTGCAGCGGTCCGAACATTACGCGCCCGCGCGGCTCAGAACACATCTCCAACTGTCCGAACGCGCGCCGGTTCAGCCGGAGGTAGCAGTAGTGTTTCCACGCGCGCATTTGCCGGTTGAACGGTGGCGTAAGCCGGCGAATCAGCTCAGCCTCGACCAGCAGCGCCTCGAGTTCGGACGCCGCCGGACGAACCTCGATGTGCGCGATCTGATCCGACCAGTTGCCGAAGCGACTGGTCGCCGAAGAGCCGCGCAGATGCGAGCGCAGCCGGGCCCGCAGGTTCACCCCCTTGCCGACATAGAGCAAGCGCCCCTCTTCGCTGTATAGACAGTACGAACCGCACACGGCCGGCAGCGTGCCGACTTCCGCCGCTGGAACACGCCTGATGTCAGCGTGCGGCGCGTCGAGCACGTCAAAGGCGGATGCGGGCGTTGCACCGGCCTGTTGAAAGAACGCGCGCTCTGTAACCCACTCCACCGCACTGGACGAAATGGTCGCCAGCAGGTCAGGCCGCGCGGCGCGCAGGCGGGCCGTCATTTGCAGACCCGCCAGCATGCGTTTCGTGGCCCGCCCCGTCAGTCGAATCTGGGCCGCGGCGCACGCCGGCAACTCGGCCGCCCGCTGCAATATTGCCTCAACCAGCGCCTTGCGCGTCAGGCCAGTCACGTCCACTGATGCAATTGCCATGGGACGCACCGGATGCTCGAGGAAACACGGACGAACCTGGCCAGGCACCCACTCCACTATCACGCAGCCCTTCGGTTCACCCATCTCCGCGAAAGCAATGCGGTCGGGCGAGCCGGAATAGACGATCGGCGGCCCGCGATGCTCCGCCGAGCCGCGATTCGCGGGGCCATTACGCCACAGCGTCTGATGCCGGTGAACGTGCCCCGCAGCAACGTAATCAAAACCCTCCGGCACGGCGTCGCGCGGCACAACGTCCGGGCCGGGCCGGAATCTGAAATTGGCCGGCCCACAGCGCGCCCCCTCAAACGTCTGATGCACCGCCAGTATGCGCACGTCCGCGGCAATGCCGCGCCAACCGGTTGCCTCGACCGCGGCCGCGAATTCGGCCGCGCTGCGGCGGCGAATGCAGGGAAATCCCGCCACGGCGATGCGACCGCCGCCAGACTCGATTACCACGGTCATCGGCTCGCGAACCACGTAGATGTTCGGATGATTCAGCAACAGCAAGTGCGGCAGAACCGAGCGCTCGTGATTGCCCGGAACAATGACGACCGGAATACCCGCCCGCGCCAGTTCCCCAATCGGCTCGCAAGCGGCGCCGATGGCCCCTTCGGTTGGATCGGGCGTGTCGAACAGGTCCCCGGCGTGAATTACCAAATCGGCTGCGGCTTCGGCGGCCCGGGCCAGCACGCGCCGAAAGCTGTCGACGAAATCAAAGCCGCGGCGATAGCGCGTACCGCTGCGCCGGGGTAAATCGGCCCCAATGTGGGAATCGGCCGTATGCAGAATCCGTAGAGCCGCTGTCAACCGTCTGCCTGATCCAGCGGCGGCGCGTCGTCGGCGTCCAGCGCCGTTGTACCGTTCGGCCCAGATGTGGCCAGCTTGATCCTGTTCTTGCCGGTGCGTTTTGCCTCGCGTAGTGCGGCGTCCGCGGCGCGCATCAGTTCCTCGCGCGTTGTGCCGTCCCACGGGAATGTAGCCAGGCCGCCCGAAACCGTCACTTCGCCCGGCGAATTCGGCCCCAGGCAGCGAAAGCTGTGTGTGCGAATGGCCTGGCAGAAGCGCTCGGCGAAAGCCAGCGGATCAGACGGGTGCCGCGAACCGGGCACGCGGGCCTTCTCCGCGTCCCAGAAGAGGATCGCAAACTCATCCCCGCCGTAACGAGCCACGATGTCCGCCTCGCGGGAACAGTGCGTCAGCAGGTAGGCGACTTCGCGCAGTAGCGCGTCGCCCGTCGCGTGCCCCAATCGGTCGTTGTAGCTTTTGAAATCGTCCAGATCCAACAGCAGGATCGTCAGGTGGACGCGCTGCCGGGCGCAATGAGCCAGCAACTCGTCGCAGTGCTGGTCAAAATAGCGGCGGTTGCGCAGATGACTCAGATCGTCAGACCACGCCAGATTCTGCCAGTGCGCACGCTCGTGCGCCACCGTGACCACGGCCTCAATCAAGCGCGCGTAGTCTGCCAGGTGGGCTGCCGTGCTCGCGGCGTAGCTGCCATGCGCGCACCGCCCCAATGCCACGGTTCCGATCTGTGCCTCCTGGCACCGGATCGCTTCCTGGAGCACGGGCTCAGACGCGGTTCCTGCCGTCGCGAGGAGCTGCCGAATCTCCACCGCAACGTAACTCGCGTCGAAAACCGTCTTCAGCAGTTCGGCCATCCGCTGCAGCGCCCGTTCTGGTCCGTCGGCCAGACTCTTTAACACGGCCGCTAATTGCGCCTGTTCTTCGGCCCACGACCGATCCGTAGCGGGCATGGCTGGCGCCGGCACGGCCGGCAGGATCCCAAAGGCCCGCTCCAGGTCCGGGCGCGTTAACGGCTCGATCACGTACTCGTCCGCCCCGGCTTGAAGCGCCTCGCGTGCGTTCGGCTCGGCCGTTGGGGCACAGGCCACGACGATGCGCGTGTCCGGAGCGACCTGGCGCAGACTTTGGATCACGCGTGTCGGCTTGCGCGAGGCGCTAAGCGACAGCAGAACGCCCTCAAACGGCTGCTGACCGGCCTGCCATACAGCGGACAGAGGCTGTCCGGTATCCACCCTGTGACAGCGCGGCAGAGCCCGGCCGGCCGCCTTGCGGAAGCGATTCGGACCAATCACGAGTAAACGGGCATCAGGTCGCATCGGCGTTCCGAAAGACTCAGGCCACACAATTCAGTCTTGTGGAAATCAACCTTCCTGTCCACTCAGTAGCCAGAGATCTTCTAGTTTTGCTTGGCGGGGCGTTTGGCCTCCACCGACCGTACGTGCGACATCCGCCGCCAGTGCGGCAGACTGCACGGGATCGCCCGCCGAACGGTCCCCGGCGTCCCCCGAGCTGTCGGCTGCGAAGTAGGTGCTGACCGGCTGACAAGAGGCATTTCCGAGCTGAGCGGTCGGTGTTAAATCCTCCACCTCGCTTGAACGCACGCTGCGCAGCAATTTATCGGGCTCAAGCTCCAGCATGAGGTCCAGCATCCGTGGCGAGGTGCAGACCGCCCGCAACGCCGCCGGTTCCGGCAGCCCGGGCACGCGCCGCCCGGCGTAGACGATTATCGCCAAAGCGGGCCAGACTTCTCGCAAGAAGCGGACGATCGGCCATTCTTCGGGTGTGAGCCAATCGGCGCCGATGAACGCGAAGTCCGGGACGGCGGGAGCATTTCCAATCAGGTAGACGCAGGCCTCATAAGCGTCGGAGAAGGTCTGCGCTGGCACGTTGTGACGCGCCAGCCAGGCTTCAACGCTGCGGTTCAGGCCCACTTCGCCAGTGCGAATGTGGATGGCAGCCAAACTCATGGACGAAACGTCCTCGCGACGACGCCGGGCACAACGGCGTTGCATCTAGCCTACCGTGGCGGACGGTCCAAATAAAGAGGTTTTTCGCTGTTCCGGCGCCGCGAAGGCTCATTCGGCCTGGGCTGTTTCCCCGCTCAGCCGAGCCGCCAGTAGGCACACGCTGAACCTGTTCTCCGGCTTCCGCACGTTCATGCCTTCCAGGCCGACTATGCCGCTGCACAGCCGCAGCGGCGCGTGGCTCTCGGCGGCGATGACGCAGCAGCGCAAGGCCGCCTCATCGTTGAACTCGATTTCAAAAGGCACCCGGTAAGCGCGCCGCCCATCGGCCAACGCCGGCCAGTGGCGATCCTCCGCCGTGGCCTGGAGGCATTGCATATCCACGCTAACGCGCACGCCCCCGTGCAGCAGAATCGAGATCAATGACGGCTGCGGCGAGATTTCGCGCATGATCTCTGCAACATGCGGAGTCGCATACAGCAACCTGCCCATCGCAACGAACGACAACATGCTGAGAGTGACCTGCTGGATATCACTTCTGCTCGGCTGCTCCCGAGCGGCCGCGCGGCGCAGCACGATAGCGCAACCCTCGTATAGGCTGGCGTAGGCGAAATTCTGGCTGAGGAACTGATGCGTGCTGGCCATCGCGGACGCGCGCTCATCGTATATGTCGATACGCAATAGCGTGTAGAGCAGCTCCGGGCCCTCGCCCACCCAGCCTGGGGGCAACTCGAGCGGCGCCGGCGCTGCGAGCGTGCGCTCGCCGCTGGTCTGCGCCGAAGCCTGACTTGGCTGGCAATCGAACTCCTCCAGCGACACGCGCTCGCCCGGCTGCAGGCCGGTCTTCAGCACCCGTATCAACACGTACCAGGTGCGGCAGCGGCCGTCTTTCTCCAAGCGAATTCCCCACAGCAGCCGGTCCCCGCGTTGCCAGGCTTGCCGTTCCGGCAAATAGTCGAAACCCGCCAGGATTTTCGCCCCAGCCGCAAACGCGCCGCACTCACAAGCCGGAGCCGATGCGGCCTGAGGTGGCGCGAGGCCGCGCCGGTCGCCTTCGCGCGGCGGATCAGCGCCCGGCGGGCCAGGCGCACGGCGCGAAGTGCAGCCGGTCAGCAGCGTTCCGGCCAGCAATACACAGCAGACGGCTGCCGGCAGGCGAAACGCCACCCCGGCGTCGGGTCTACTCATAGCGGCGGCCCGACTCCGCGGGGCCCTGCTCATGGCGGCAGCGCAACTCATGGCGGTGCAACTCATGCCGCCATCTTATCGTTCTTGCCGCGCCGTGTAGCGCGCAGCACTCCTGATATCACCTGACATCAGTGCAGAGGCGTATCAGACAACCGCTGCTAGAAAGGCGACCTCAGACCCGCTTTGTCGAGTGAGCAGGATTGTCGAAGCGCGCAGCACGTTCTTCCGCCTCCACCGCCGGGCGGTTTTCAAAGCCCGCACGGCTGCCGCGAACGGCCTGCCGTGCTGCCTTACTGTGCCGTACGAAGTCCCTGACGAAGCAATTCTAATTCAAGACCAGCAGTCCGAGAAGGCACTGTTCCCGCCTCCAGACCTTCGCCGGGGAGGACAGGGTGCCTTGTGTGGACACGTCTCTGTAATGCCAAGCGAGGTTTTCTTCGGTTACTCACGCGCTAGTCAGAACAATCTACCGGTCGCCTCAGTCTCGGTCCTGCGAACCTGTTCCCTAGATCGACAGCATAGACGCCGTCGCAGGCGCGGGAAGCGCGACGGGCGCGTCCCGCGCTGTGCCCCGACTTAGTCACCGACCAGGAGCGCTACGAACGGATCGATGTCGACTACGTTCACCTCGCCGTCGCCGTCGATGTCGGCCAACAACGGGTCGCAGCCCTGGAATTCAGCGAAGTACGCCTCGAAACCCGGGCCGCTGGTCAGGGCCAACACGAACGGGTCGATGTCGAACACGTTCACCGCGCCGTCGCAGTTCAGATCCGCGCGCTGGAAGCACGGATTCGGCTCGCAAGCCACGTCCGGACGCCACACGGCGCCACCGGCCGCGGTGCAGCCATCCTGCGACAGTTGTTCGCAATGTCCGTCGTGGAAGCAGCAGGCGCCGCTCGAGAGCAGTGAGATGCCTATTATGGCCTCGACCTCCGGGCCGCCGGCGACCGGAGTAACCTCGACCTCAACATATATGTAGCCGTTTTCGGCCAAAGACAAACCCGGGCCGACACTCGAGGCCGCAGCGAAGTCCGTGACGGTGTAGTCGGCCTGCCCATCGCCATCAATGTCCAGGCCGTCGCCGGTCCCCAGCAGGTGCACCGACGCGTGCAGTTCGGCCCCGTCGCCGAAGAACAAGTGCTCGGTCGAACTCGAGCCCCAGATGTGCGCGACCTGGTTGAGGTTGTTGATACTGGCGGCGCGCAGCGTATAGCCGGATGCCAGTGTGACACCATCCAGCGTGTCCCCTTCGCGCACGACGATGACGCCGTTGAAGGCGATGAACTCGTCCGTTTCGGCCGGCCCGTCCGTATCGCCGGTGAAGATGTATTTGCCGGCGTTGTTAATGCTGACAATGTCAAATGACGACCAGTTGTCGCCCTGGCCGGTGGGCGAACCTTCCTGGGCCACGAACGCGCCGTCGACATAGACGTGCTCATTCAGGGGCACGTCCATGTCGAGCACGTGGATATGGTGCTCCCCATTGTCGGAAATCCAGTAGTTAAAGTTGGAAGCGCTGGTCTTGATCGTTTTTCCCTCGATGACGTCGCCCCCGCCCAAGACACGCGTGATGCTCTGCGGATCGGTGGGGTCGGCCGCCTTGAACAGGTGCCGGTTGCTGGTCGAACCGGTCGGAGAAGTAGCGGTACCGCCGACCCAAAAGGCCGCTCCATTCGGCAACATCGTGGGCCGGCTGTTGAAGCTGCTGTACAAGCCCGGCAGCGGTGGCACGGGGTCGCCCTTCTTCAGCAGAACGCCGCCGTGCGTAACAACGGCGTCGTTTCCATCCACGTTTGGGCTGTAGATGAATCCGCCGGCGTCGCTTACGCCCATGGTGCCTTCACCGCCCGTCAGGCCGGGAATGCTGCCCGAGAAGAACACGGGGCCGTTATCCCACCATATGAAGCGCTGGTTGTCCGCCAGTGAGCCAACGAATCCCACGCGCCCCACGCCGTCGGTGAATGGCGAGTTCAGGGTGCTCACGGTAGAGCCGCCAAGGGGGTCACCCTCGGCGAGCACAATCCAGGCGCTCACTACCGCCGCTTGAGCCGTTACCGCCGAGACCAGAATCAACAGGACGATTTGGGTAGGTCTTGCGTTCATCTCACTCTCCTCCAAGCAACTGAATGACAGGACTTTGCGCAAACAGGCCGCCGCGGCGAATGCCGTCTGTGATCGTGATCCAGCCTGTCCAGTACTGCCTGGCCCTGAAGCAGGTCGAAGCGTCGGTCTTCCGCCGGCATTTGCGGCGCAGCACCGTTTAACAGATTATGAGCATTCTACAACTTCAGGGGTGAGATTGGTACACTTATTTGGGCATTTTGGGCGCGCTCACGGCAGCGCGCCTATGTACAGGTGGGGAAAAGACTTACGAGATGTGTATCCGCCGAACCACGCTGCGCACAAGCCGGAACTGCGTGGAAGCAGGCAGTACTGTAGGGCGCGCCTCTTTTCGAATTGCCAGTTTGGCCTTAGCCGCCGCCCAGCGACGGATGGTCTTTGAGCGCCTGAAGCATCTTCAGCACGGCTGGTCCGCCCAGCACGACGCCCATGGCCGGGAAGATAAACAACACCAGCGGAATCATCAGCTTGACCGCCGTCTTCTGGGCCCGTTCCTCGGCCGCCTGCCGCCGCTTGGTGCGGATCGAATCCGCTTGGTTGCGCAACGCTTTGGCGATGCTGGTGCCGAACTTCTCAGCCTGCAACACCACGGACACCAGGCTGCGCATTTCGTCAACGCCGCAGCGCCGCGCCATATTCTCCAGTGCTTCGGCGCGCGGTATGCCCATCTGCGTTTCCATGGTCGCAATGCGCATCTCTTCTGAGAGCTCCGGGTGCACCGTGGCCATTTCCTCGCCGACGCGCTTAATGGCCGCGTCCAGCGCCAGACCGGACTCGACCGAAACGACCATCAAATCCAGCGTGTCCGGCAGTCCGTAACGCAGCTTCTGCCGCCGCCCCGAGGCCGCCATCGACAGCCACGTGTTCGGCAGCATGAATCCCAGGCCCGCCCCGAACGCCCCAATGCCCAGGATCATTTGCACCGGCTGCTGCAGTGAAACCGCGGCCGCCACGCCCACCACCAATCCGATTATGGCCAACAAGGTCTTGCTGGCCAGCAGCACCATTTGGGCCTGCGGATGCCGGTAGCCGGCGTTGGCCAGCTTAATGCGCAGGTTATTCTGCTCCTGATCGGATTGCGGCATGACCAGCTTCGACAGCACGGGCGTGGCCTTGCGCACGAGCTGCTGTGTGGCCGTCTCGCGCGCCTTTTCGCGGATTTCCGCGCTTTCGTCCGCGCCGCGCCCGCCCGACAGGCGGCGTTTGACCGCGTCGCGTTCCTTGGACTGGTTCGGCCACAGGCTGTAGGCGATCAGCCCGATTGCCAGTGTTCCCAGGATGGCCAGTGTGACAAGCTCCATGGGACCGCTCCTAAACCTTGATGTTGACGATTTTCTTGATCATCGCCCAACCCATTAGCTGCATGACCACTGCCACGGTTAGCATCATCTTGCCGGCCGGCTCATACAGCAGCATGGTCGCGTAATCGCGATTCACCTGCAGCATCACGGCGAACATCAGCACCGGCAGCGCCAGCAACACATAGCCCGAGAGGCGTCCTTCGGCCGTCAACGCCTGCACGGTGCCGAAGAGCTTGATGCGTTCGCGGATGACCGCCCCGATCTTGTCGAGCACTTCGGCCAGATCGCCGCCGGTCTGGCGCTGAATGAGCACCGCCGTAACGAAGAACCGCACGTCGAGCATGTCGACGCGCTCGGCCATGTTGCGCAGTGCGTCCTCGATCTTCAGGCCCAGGTTCTGTTCGTGAAACACGCGGCCGAACTCGATGCCGGCCGGTTCCGGCAGCTCGCGCGAAATCAGTTGCATGCCGCTGGCCAGCGAATGGCCGGCGCGCAGCGACTGGCTCAATAGCTCGAACACATCCGGAAGCTGCTCGACCAGCCGTGCCAGGCGCTTCTTGCGCCGGCGCATCAGATACAGGATGGGCAACACGAAGACTGCCGCGGCCATCCCCAGGCCGGCCAGAGGCGGAATGCCGAAGGCGAGCGTAGCGGCCAGCAATACGGCTGCCGTTACCGACAGGCGCACCAGGGTCTGGGCGGCCGACCAGGGCACATTGGCCTGGTCGAGCATGCGCTGAAAGCGCTCGGTGAAACTGAAGCGCGTGAAGGCTTTGGCCAGCATGCCGGTGGCCTCCGCGGTTTGCCGCCGGAAATCCTGGAATCCGTGGTTGGCTTCCTGGCGCTCGCGGTTTGCCTTCAGCCGATCCATGACGCGCTTCCGCGGATTGGAGCGCAGATCAAGCGCCACCTGGAAGACCCCGTAAGCCAGCATCACGCCGCCCAGCAGCGGGGCCAGGATGAACAGAACGCTACTCGCGTTCTCCATGATCTTCAGGGCCAGAAGTGTACATGTCATGGCATCAGTCCGTAATCAGATCGCGCGGCTCAAACCAGCGCGGGTCTACCTCGGTGCCGGCCGAAACCAGCCGGCCCACGAATTGCGGGCGAACGCCGGTCGCCACAATTCGCCCGAAGGCCTTGCCGTCGGAGTTCACGCCATCCTGTTCGAATTTGAAGATGTCCTGCATGGTGATGACGTCGCCTTCCATGCCCTGAACCTCGGTAATCGCGGTGATCTTGCGCGGGCCGCCCGTCAGGCGCGCCGCCTGCACGATCAGATTGATAGCCGAGGAGAACTGCTGGCGGATGGCGCGCGTCGGCAGCTCGAAACCGGCCATCATCACCATAGTCTCGACGCGTTGCACGGCGTCACGCGTACTGTTGGCGTGGATCGTGGTCATCGAACCTTCGTGACCCGTGTTCATGGCCTGCAACATGTCGAGCGTCTCGCCGCCGCGGCACTCGCCCACCACAATGCGGTCCGGCCGCATACGCAGGGCGTTGATGAGCAGGTCGCGAATCGTGATGCGGCCTTTGCCCTCAATGTTGGCCGGACGGGTTTCCAAACGCACGATGTGCGGCTGGCGCAACTGGAGTTCGGCGGCGTCCTCGATGGTCACGATACGCTCGTCCTCCGGGATGAAGGACGAGAGGTTGTTCAGCAGAGTCGTCTTACCGGAGCCGGTGCCGCCGACAATCAGGATGTTCAGCCCCGACTGCACGCAGGCCCGCAGGAAGTCGACCATCTCCGGGGCGCAGGACTTGAAGGCGATGTAGTCATCCCAGGTGATGGGGTCCTTGCCGAAGCGGCGAATCGAGACCGAAGCGCCGTCGATCGCCAGGGGCGGAATAATCGCGTTGACGCGGCTGCCGTCCTTGAGGCGCGCATCGACCATCGGGCAGACTTCGTCGCAGCGCCGGCCCAGCGGCGCCACGATCTTGTCAATCACGTGCAGCAGGTGCCCGTTGTCCTTGAAGGTCACGTTGGTCAGCTCCAGCCGCCCGCCGCGCTCGACGTAGACCCGCTTGGGACCGTTGATCAGAATGTCGCTCACGTGCGGGTCGGCCAGCAGTGATTCCAGCGGCCCGAGGCCGAACGTCTCGTCCAGGATTTCCTGAGCCAGCCGTTCGCGCTCGCTGAAGTTCAGGAGCGTGTTCTCCTCTTCGCACAGGGCTTTGACCATCTGTTTCACTTGCTGGCGCAGTTCCTCGCTGACCTCGCGGGCGAGCTTGGTCATGTCGATCTGCTCGACCAGCTTGCGGTGAATGGAGGCCTTCAGCTCCTGAAAGCGCATGGCGCGCTCGTCGGTTATGCGATCCCTGACAGGCCCCGGGCGCTGCGGCGGTTTGGCATCCGCTGCGGCTTCCCGGGCAGGCTTGGCCGGAGTCTTGGTCTGAACGCCGGTGTGTCCCGATTGAGTTTCGCTGGATGGCGGCGGCGCCGCCGTAGTAGCCGCAGGTTTTTTCGCAAAGAACGCCATATGCACTCCCTGTGCGATTCCTCGCTATGACTTCTGTCCGGCAAATATCGAGCGCAGACTTTTCCGGGCCGGTTCGGCTGAGCCCGCTTCCGGCTTCTCTCCGGCCGCGCTCTCGGTGGCGCTCGCCAGGGCCAGCGCTATGGCCCGATAGGCGGCCCGCAGTTTGGATTTCGGGGCCCACTCCAGCAGGGGTGTGCCCACGTTCACGGCCGTGCTCGAGGTCTTCCAGTCGTCCGGCACGGTCCAGCAGATCTTGCGGCCGAGCGTGGTTTCGACGTCGGCTTGTTCGAGGTAACCCGCCTCGCGCCCGAAGCGGTTGCAGACGATGCGCACGCGGTCGAGGTTGTAGCCGCAGCGGGCCATCTCGTGCAGCATCCGGTCCGCATTGCGCACGGACGGCACGACGAGCTGCAGTAGCAACAAGCAGGTGTCGGTCATATCCAGCACGGTGCGCGCGGTGGGATCGAAGCGCACCGGCCCATCCACGATGACGAAGTCGTAGTGCTCCTGAAGGGCCGACAGCACGCTGCCGACTTGTGCGGCGCTAATTCGCTCGGCGCGCTCCAGGTCGTTGGGCTGCGCCAGCACGTGCACGCCGGTCGGGTGCCGGTACATCACGCGCTCGATCATTTGCGGCTCGATGCGCTCAGGCGTGTCGCATAGCTCAGCCACGCTGTATTTCGCCTGCGCATCCAGGAACATCGCGACCTGCCCATAGCGGAAGTCCAGGTCCACTACCGCGACGCTTGGCGCACTGCCCGCCCCACTCGGCGCGGACCACTCGCGGTCGCGGAGCTGCGCCAGCTCCACGCCGACATTGGTGACCAGGGTCGTCGCCCCCACCCCGCCGCACGTTCCGACCACAGGAATCAATCGCCCCAGCCGCCGGCCCGCACCCGCCGCCTCCCCCGCAACCCGCAACAGAATCTCGCTCAACTGCTCCGGCGGGAAGGGCTTCCATAGAAACTCGCGCATCCCGGCCCGCATGGCCCGGACCACCAGCTCCGCGTCGCGGTCCTCGGTCATGCCGATCGCCGCCAGTTGCTCCTTGCGCGCCTCGACCAGCGGCGCAACCGCGTCCATCATGCCGGCCGGGTCAGGGTCCAGGTGAATCAGCAGCACTTCGGCCGGGAACTGGGCCAACGCCTGCGGCAGCAGGGCCGGCTCGTCGATCTCGGCCACGATTTTCACCCCCTCCACGCCCAGAAGATGATTGCGCAGTTCGACCGTGGCGGCCTCGTCGGCATTGACGACGATGACTCGAATAACCTGGCTCAAAGCTGCGTGTATCCTTGTATGCCTTCGCCCGGTCCGCCCAGGTCCGAGAAACCTCGGATCCGGCTGCTAGCATCGCGCCGGCGACACGTACGCCGGATCAGGCGCTACATGCTTATGGAATCGGCTGTTTCGCGCGGTTACTCATTTCAGCCCGCGCCGTTAACGGACCAGCCGAACCAGACCCGCTGCGCCTTCGCTGGATTTTGCGTATTCCTTGATGACGATGCCCGGCCCGGTGTAGGCGACTGGTTGAATAATTAATCGCTTGTCGGACGGATTACCGTGCAGATTCACTTCCATCACGCGCCCAAACCGTATGTTCACGATGTTGTAGGTCAGGTTGGCCCCGGTCCCGCTATATGAGTCGTGCAGGAAAAACCCGACCAACTCACCGATGCGAGCCTCTAGCGCGTCCTCCATGCCGCTCTTCATGCCCGGCGTGCCCCCCATAACGTACGTCACTGGTTCGCCAAACGGGTCATAAAAGATAAGTTCCGAAGTGCCGACCTCCGCCAGAAGTTGCTCCGGCGTGATGCCGTGCAGGATTTGCTCTTCAACGGCCGGCACACCGTGCCCCGTACCGACGTTCAGGATGCCGAAATTACCGGCACCATCGGACGTGCTGCCGTCACCGCCCTTCTTTCCCCCGCCGCTGAGCTTCCAAGGAAACAGCCGGATTTCTCGGACGCCGTCGCTCATAGCCACGACGTCTTCCCCATCAAAGGACCAGTCGTCCGCACCGTCGGCAAGGCACTCGGCGTACCGCTCGACATGGATGGTGAAGGGGGTTAGCAGGCGGTTGGACTCGGTGGTCCTGTAGCCGGCAAAGCGATCATCCACGACCGCCGTGGCGGAAGCGGCGACGCTACCCTGATGCTGACCAAAAATGTGAGCGAACAGATAGCTGACCGGGCCGTTGGAGGAGTCCGGCGCGCGCCGCAGCAGCACCTGAACCGCGTTAAAGCGGTTCACGCCTGACGTGTCCAGCACTGCGTTCGGGTCGTTGAGGTCCAAAGCACCGATAAGCAAATCCGGCGAGTCCAGAATAGTACCGCTGCCTAACGTCGGGTTCTGGAGCGTGATTTCCGAGGCCCGGCTGGCGGCCAAGTGGTCCACTCGCGCGTCGTCGCGGATCAGACCTGCATCAGTGAAGATCGCCGAGGCGCCTGCCAGCGCCGCCGAGTCGGCGGCGCGCTGTAGTTCCCCCCGGGCGGTGTAGAGCCGCCCCAAATCGAGGGCCAGCGCGCCAAACGCGATCATCACTCCGGAAAAGACGGCCACCTGAACCGCCACACCGGCGCGCCTGAGATTCTGCCGCGTTTTGCCCTTCATACCCTGCTCCGCCGAGTTATCGAACCAGCCGTGCGTACCCGGCCGCACCCTGGGACGAGGGCGCGTGCTCGCTGACGATCACGCCAGGCCCGGTGTATGCAACGGGCTGCAGCAACAATGCTTTGTTCTTGGGACTGCCCGTCAGGTCCACGTGCATTACGCGCCCGAAGCGAATGTCAACAATGCGGTACGTGCATTGGCTGCCGCTGTCCCAATACGCGTCGTGCAGGAAGAAGGCAACCACGTCGCCCTCGCGCTGATGAAGCTCGTCTTCCATGGCCGCCTTCATCCCGGGCGTGCCGGGAATCTCATAGGCGACCGGGTTGCCGAAGGCGTCGTAGAAGATCAAAGTGGAGGTTCCCAGCGTCCTCTCTAGCTGCTCGGCCGAAATGCCATGTAGGATCTGCCACGCTATCGGTGGCAACCCCGAATCGTCGTCGCCAATATTGAGCGCGCCGAAGTTGCCGGCGCCTTCAGGCGACGAATGGCCGCTGAGCTTCCAGGGGAACAGTTTGATCTCGGGCACACCATCCGAGGTGGTGACGAGGCGATCGTCCTCGAAGGACCATTGATCGCCGCCGCTGACGAGCATGTCCTCGTAGTAATCGCGGTGAATCGTGAACGGCAACAGTATCTGGTTGATTTCGGTCGTGCGGAAGCCGGCAAAGCGGTCATCCACGACTGCCGTCGCCGAGGCCACAACACCACCGTGCGCGCGTCCGAAAATGTGCGCAAAGAGGAAGTCAACCGGTCCGTTGCGGCTGCCTTCGGTGCGGCGCACCATGATCTGGACTGCGTTCAAGCGTGCCCCGCCCGACGTGTCCAGCACGGAATGCGGGTCTGATACATCCAAGGTGCCCAGCACCAAGTCAGGGCTTTCAAGCTGCGTATAGGCCCCGAGCGTCGGATTGCGCAATGCCAGCGTACCCGCACGCGATCTGGCCATCGTGCCCAGCGCCGGCGCGTCCTGTAACAGACCCGCATCGCTGAAGTAACTCGACACACCGGCCAAGGCCGCCGAATCAGCGGCCCGCTGCAGCTCGCCGCGCGCCGTATAGAGACGGCCCAAGTCGATGGCCAATGCGCCGAAGCCCATCATCACCCCCGCAAACACCGCCACCTGAGCCGCGACGGCCGCACGCCGCCGCGGGCGACTCAACCGCGTCCGCTCTAGAGAATACATCTTCAACCCTCTCCTGCCGCTCACACGGCCGCTTACTCCATCCCTCGCCTACTCGATCAGCGCCACGGGGCGTTTTCCACCCAGGGCCCGGAAAATGTCCTCCAGTTGTTCCGTGTATTCTTCGGGCGAGCCTGACGCGAAGAACTCTTGACCATGCGCCTTGGCAGCTATGGTCTGCATGATGCTGCGGTCCACGCTGTAGCCCACGCTGACGCAATAAATCCGAATCCCTTCCCTGCCCGCTCGATCCGCCTGTTCATAGGCGTACTGCACCGCCGCCGAGGCCCCGAAGCTGAGAACGCGGCCCGCTTCGTCGACGTTTGGCACGCCGTCAGACATCAGCACGATCACTTTGGCCGACGCCGCGCGGGCGCGCGAGGACTTGAGCTCATTGATGGCGCAGGCCAGGCCGCCGCCTATGCAAGTGTTCGTGTCCCAATGGCCCGCCTGACGCTGGTAAAGCGTGTCGGCGATGGACTGCAGATTGTCCGTCAAATCGACCTGGTGGTGAGCCGTGGTCGCGAACACCTCCAGCGACAGATGGTCCATGCTGTTCAAAGCCGTGATCACGTTGATCATGGTCTGAACGGCATCCTTGGTCGCACGCAGCGGTTCTGCAGGCGTAGCCCACAGATTGTCCGTCCGACTAATGTCCGGATGATACTGAAGGATGTAATCGACCAGGGTCTTCAGGCCATAGCGGTACGCGAACCCATCCGCGGTCGGTTTCTGACTCGTCTGGCCGCCCACGCCTTTTATGTAATCCTTCCAGGTCCAACCACTGGAAAAACTGGGTATCGGAATCCACTCCACTTCCTTGTCTTCCACGTAGTTGTCCCCGTCGCCGCCGGACGGACTCAGACCACCGCTCTTGCCGCTATGCCAGAGGGCCAGTCCGAGAATGACGCCGGTGCGGTTCACCCAATAGCTCGCGGTGCCGTCATAGGCGCCCGAAAGCAGTGCCGAGCGCTCCGCCGCGCTGTAGCCGCGCGCCGCCAGACTGGCTTCCGCGGCCGGCACCGAGGTGTTTTTTCCTTTGGGTATGTACCACAAGCCGGGATCAGAGGCGGGCTTGTAGCTGCGCGGCACCAGCGGGTCGCCCCAAGTAGTCATTGCGCCAAACGTGGGTCCGGTATCGGCCGCATACTCGGTTTCGGTTTCCGGTCCCGGCAAGTATGGACGATCCGGCTCGGGCCCGTTCAAGGCGGCCCACACGTCGCGCAAGTTGCTGCTACCACCGTCGGCGCGGTCCCAGAAACGCAGTTGGCTGTCATAGGACATCGAATTGGATAAGTCGATGACCACCGCAATATCGCGCGGGACCAGCACCGCCGTCGCGCGGGCCCACATGTCCTTCTTACTGACGCCCATCGAGTTCGCAAACAAGAGCGGAATCGATCCGCCCGGCGAATCAGCCGTGCGCCGCACCGTCACGCGCACGGCGTCATAGCTGAACTCCGAAGGCTGGAACTCGAATCTATTCGTTACCGGGTTGAACGCAGCCCGCCCGAACTCCACGTCTCGGTTCACGTCGAGTTGTGCGGCGTCCCCCAAAATTTTATGACGCGCTGCATACTCGGCCGCCGCTTCACGCGCCAACTCCGCCGTGTCTCCCTCGGCGCTCAGTTGGGCCGCCGCGGCCAGCGCAGCCGAGTCACAGGCGGCCTGCAATTCGGCCTTGGACGTGTAGAGCATGCCAACGTCGATCGCCAGTGCCGCGAACCCCATAATGACGCCCGACAGCACTGCCACTTGCACGGTCACAGCGCCGCGTCGTCGCCAGCGCCGACCTACAACCTTCCTCACCTTCTCTCCAGACATCTTTCGTCCTCCCATCACCAGCCAGTTGTGACATAGGCCAGGCCGAGCTCGCGCCCGGCCGCCTTCCGCATCTGAAAAGCTTGTCGGACCGGCGGCCGGCCGCTCTCGCCGCCGGCCGCGCAGTCCGCGCGCTTCGTTTTTTTTCGGTCCGCCGCTGCTCCTGATCACCCGCCTTCTTCACCGGCCGGCCCAACGGGGCCACGCAGGCCGCGCACCGCCGGTCCGAAAACTTCGGCTGTCTTTACCGGGCCCGGGCCGTCACAGCCGGGCTCGGGCTCGCAAGTCGCGCGCGCCGGCTGTCCTTCGAGTTGTCCGCCGAAGAACAACTCGCAATCGTTCGGATTTACCATCTCCGCCCCCGGCACGTATGCGATCTGGTCCGGTGATAGCGGCGCCACCAGCTCGGGCGTCACCAACACCACCAACTCAGTTTCCTGCGACTGGTAATCCACCGAGCTGAACAGCGCCCCCAGCACCGGAACATCGCCCAGCGCCGGCACCTTCCGCGCGACGCCGCGCACTCGCTCGCTCAGCAAACCGCCGATCGCGAACGTCTGGCCGCCGGCCAGCTCGACCGTCGTCTCCACCCGCCGTTGGGTCAGCCCCGGCACCACATAGCCCGATATCGTCACCGCCGTCGCGTAGTCGGGCTCGCTAACCTCCGGCGCGACCTTCAGGCGGATGGCGTTCGGCCCCATTACCGCCGGCGTGAAGCGCAACTTCACGCCGTATTCGCGGTATTCAATCGTGATCGATTGGTTCATGCCCTGCGGCACCGGGATGGGAATCTCGCCCCCCGCCAGGAACTCCGCCTCCTGCCCGCTGATGGCTATAAGGTTTGGCTCCGCCAGAACGCGCAGCAGCCCGTTCTCGCGCAGCGCCTGAATGAAGACCTGCATTTGCACGCGCGGGAACCCAAAGCTCAGCGTGGGCCTGGGCGTCAGGTTCAATCCGTTCTGGTCCGTGGCGAACGGAATCCGCCCCGTCACGTTCACTCCGCCCGCCGCACCAATGTTGACCGGGTTGATCCCGCCCACTTGGCTGACGCCGAACACGTCGCGCATGTTGTCGCCCGCGATCCACCCGTTGAATCCAAGCTGCCGCGTGGCCGTGCGATTCACCTCGGCCACCGTGCAGCGCAGCACGACCTGCTGCACGCCGGCGACGCGCAGATGGTTGACTACGCGTTTTGCATAGATTTCCGCGATTTCCGCCAGCTTCTGGGCCGATTCGGCGTCCGGCACCGTGCCGGTCAGCACAACCGTGTCCATGACCGAGCTCGCCCGCACCTGGGCGTGCGGCACCGCCGAGCGAATGCTGGCCTGCAGCCGCTCCATGTCCAGATCGACCGCCACGTCGAAGATGCGCTGCTCTCCGCCGTCCAGCAGTGCCACGAGCTGCGTCGCCCCGAACGATTTGCCGTTGATCAGGATCTGCTTCGGCCCGGTCGGCGTCGCGTCTGCAATATCCGGATTCGCGATCCGCACCTCACGCAGCGGTACATTGAAATCCACCAGCACCCCCTTGTTCACCGCGACACTGATCAGCTTGCCGGTGTGCGGCAACTGCGTCACCGTGAAGTCCACGGGGCCGTCCGGGCCCGCGCATAGCGAGGGGCACGTCGCGGCGACCGCTGCAAATGCAGCCACGGCAGTCCAGAAGTAACTGGGGAAACGGCTTTTGGTAATAGTTTGATTGCGGATCATTCGCTGGGCTCCTGGGGCACCTGATCCTGGGCCTGCAAGTCCGATTCGGGACGCGCTTTCGTTTCCTCCCCCGATGCTTCCTCACCGGCCGGCGCAGCTTTTCCGCGCCCACCCGGGCTGAGAGCTAGCGCCAACTGTGGAGATTGACCCGCCTGTATGGCAGCGCTACCGCTCGTCGCCGAACCCGTGAGCGGGTCTCGCTGCGACTCTACGCGCTCGCGTGAGTCGCGGCTCTGGAATTGGATCGTCTCAACCTGGTTGCCGCGGTACACCTGCACCACCCACGGCGGATTTGCAGGCGCCGGTGGAACGGCGGCCGGCGCGGGTGCGGCTGGTTCCGCCGCGGCTTCGGCCGGCTCCGGCGATCGAGCGAAAAGCTTGCTCAGCCAGCCCCCAACCGGGCCGGACTGTTCCTTGTCTTTTTGATCGTTGTGGGCGCCCTTCGCTGGGCCAGCCAGCAGTTCGGAGTCGCTGACCGTCCGGCCGGGGCCGATCTCCTGCGCGTCATCCGCGCCGCGCATGCTCAGCTTGATCTTTCCACGCTGCTCTGCCAAATGCAGAATCGGCACGGCGTCCGGCTTCACCAGCAACGTAACCGCGCGTGCCGGACGACTGGTCTTGCCTTCAGTCTCCGTCCCGGCCGGGCTGATGCGCGCCCCCACGGCGGCCACTTGCACGTCCTCGATCAGCGTGCGGGCGATCGTCTCGCGCCGGTTGCCGTCCTGAGTCTGGAAGTAGCCGATCACGTCCACGTGACAGCCAGGCTCGAGGTGAAAGTCCACGCCTGAGCCTTCGTCCACCTTAACCGCCACTGCCCGCAGTCCTGGCGGAACGTGCACGCCCGCCGGCGAGCCGGGCGGCAATAACATCGGTTCGAGGATTGGCAGATCCGCCGGGACATCGACGTGCGGCACCCGCCCAATAAGCTTGTCCTTTTCGCGAACCGCGGCCGGCGGGACGAGGTCCTTCGGGAACTGCACGGCCTTCAGCATCTCCGCCGTGATCTGCGTGCCGCGCGGCACGATCGCCGCGGGCGCCCACAGTTGTACAGTGGCAGAGGGAGCCCCCTTGGCGCGCTGCAATGTGCTGACGCCAATCTTGAGTGCCAGCCCTCCGATGCAGAGGCCGGCGATTAGTGGCACAAAGCTCTTGACGTTCATTTCCCGACACCTCGGGCGCTATTTCCGGGCGCGCACCCGGGCCGCCCTGAACTTGGGCGGCCTGCCTCGTTGCCCGGCGCGAACTGCCGCGCCGCGGCGCGCGTCCTTCCCATCCGCGAGCCACGATTTGAAATCTCAAACGTGAGATTTCGAAATCGCGCTTTACCGCAGCTCCGCTCCGTGCAGTGCGGCATCTGCGGCACTGCACCAGCTAGCGCCGCTTGCTCCACAACGGCCCTGCCGGCGCCGCTTAGTCCACCCCTTCCTTTCTCATCGAACAGGTTGCACCGAGGTCGTAGTCGGTACTGCCAAAGAAGCTGCCGATCAGCGTCACGTCGGCGTACGGAACCGTCACCTGCACCGTCTCTGTGGCGTCCGAGGGCGTCGCGTGCGTGATGTTCACGTTATAGGTCGTGACGCCCAGCGGATTCAAAAAGCTGGCCACCCGCTCGCGAATGTCCGCATCCGTCGAACCCGGCAGGGCCGCGACCCGCGCCCCCTCGCGGGCCGCAGTCGTAAGACCCTGCCGGACGGTGAATACCCAGCCGTATTCGATGATGCCGAACAGCATCGTCAGCAGCAGAGGCGTCACCACCGCCATCTCCACGGCGGCCGCCGCCCAGCGCTTCCTTCCTTTCGTGAGTCTCACGTTAGCCACCCTCCAAGGTAGTAAGTCAGCAATACCACCAGCGTCCCTGCCGTCAGTGGCACGCCGTATGGCAGAAGCTGACTAGTCGCGCCGAAGGTCCGCGCTCCGCCGAACTCGCTGAACGCGGTCTCGGCGCTGCGCACCTTCGTCATGATGGTTTGCATGTTCACCAGGGCGTGCGCAGTCCGCCCGCTTGAGACAATCATGATGATTGCAACACAACCGCCGATAATGCTGCCGGCCGCAAAGCTCAGCAGCGTCAACCATGGGCCCAGCCAACACCCGATCGCCGCCATCAGCTTCACGTCCCCGGCCCCCATGCCGTGCATCAGCCAGGGCACGATCAGCACGCCCAGCCCCACCAGCATCCCCAGCAGCCCGGCACTGACGCCACTCCAACCGAAATGCGCGGCCTGAGTCGCCAGGCCGGCCGCGGCCAATGTCGCGTTCAGCCAGTTCGGAACACGCCGTTGGCTGTAGTCAACCCACGACGCATACAGAATGCCGGGGACCAGGATGGCCCAGGTTGTTTCCCAAAATCCCAAAGTCATTCTTGCGCTTCCTTTTCTGTTGTGTCCCATAAGCGGCGCTGGAACTGCTGCCGCGCCCGTCTTCACACTTGGCCGCAAGAAACACGGACGGCGACGTCGCACTGGGCGACCGCCGCCGTCCGCACCTTCTCAACCGCGACGACGCGGTCGCCTCAGATTAGCTGCCACCCGGCGCGCCCGTGGGCAGCCCTTCCGACACCGTGTTGAATACGCCATTCACGGTGTTGCCCAACAGTGTGATGCCCGCAATGCAGACGATGATCACCAGCGCCAGCATGACCGCGTATTCGGTCGCGGTCGGACCATCCTCGTTGATCAGGAATTGTTTGATCCGATTCAGCATACCTTCTCCTTTTTGCTACGCAGCAAACCCTGTTGCGACAGCCGCTTCCGTGCCTTGGAACTCCTTCCGGATTCCGCTCCGGAGGCACCTGCGGGGTTTGTGGCACCGGCGCCTCGCCGGTGTCGCGTCTGCCAACCCCGATTAACGTCAGTGGCCTCGTTCGGCCCGGTCCCCCCGAGGCACTCATTCCTGAGTTGGCTTTCTCCCGCTTTCGCGGAAGACGCCAATCCAAGTTTCGAAAACGTTCCCGGCCCGTGCAAAAAAATTTCGCGAATTGCGGCCCCTGCGGCCGGCCCCATGGTTATCTGGGGCCTTACCCGGCGTGTTGGGCCGAATAGAATGATTAGTCCGGAAAATATTCATGCTGCCGTGAGGTCGGGTCGCGGGACCCGAACTTCTGCTTGGGAGAGTAGGATGCAGGTGATTGCTGATCTGTGCGTCGTTCCGCTGGGAGTTGGGTTATCAGTTTCAAAGTACGTGGCGGCCTGCGAGCGCGTGCTGGCCGAGGCGGGCCTCAAAACGCGGCTGCACGCCTACGGGACCAACATCGAAGGCGAGTGGGACCAGGTTTTCGCCGCCGTCAAACGCTGCCACGAAGTCGTACACGAAATGGGCGCCCCGCGCGTTTCAACCACTCTCAAGGTCGGCACGCGGACCGACCGGGCCCAGACCATGGAAGACAAGGTTCGTAGCGTCCAGGAAAAACTCGCCGGCCCCGC
>ERZ795051.1771-NODE-1771-length-26005-cov-23.933102_pt1 | contig 26005 bp, 24 predicted proteins | sample MGYA00375135_ERZ795051 | MGnify/ENA primary metagenome ERZ795051 (study PRJEB30180, sample SAMN05720222) | activated sludge metagenome | isolation source: Anaerobic digester | place: Japan | collected 2015-05-26 ... | reverse complement strand
CTGGTGGGCGATTGAGGGCTCGAACCTCAGGCCTCTTGCGTGTAAAGCAAGCGCTCTAACCAACTGAGCTAATCGCCCTCTGGACTAATTTAATAAAAAATTATATCATAGTAATATGAAAAACTATAGTAAGGTTGGAAATAGAAGTTGTAAGCCAGCTTACCGTACTAGCAGCAGATTTAGAAATAAAAAATATTTAGAAATTAACAAAAGAAAAATAATCTCAAATAAAAAACATGGTGATTAATTATTACGGTTTATCTTATTTTAAAATTGAAACCAAAAATGCAATTTTAGCCCTGAATCCATTTTCAAAAGACGAAGAACTTAAAATTGAAAAAGTTCCTAAATTTAAAGCAGATATTTGTTTAATAAGTAAAGATGATAAAAGATTTAATAATTTTAAAGTTCTTGAGGGAAACCCCCTGATTTTAAAAGAACCAGGAGAATATGAAATAAAGGACATTTTTATTAAAGGGATAACCGATTTTCGCTTGGATTCTTTAAATACAATTTTTGAGATAAAAGCTGAAGGAATAACTCTTTTAAATTTAGGGGTTTTCAAAAATCCAAAATTAACTGACGAGATTATTTCGAAGATTTCGGAATTAGATGTTTTAATTATTTCAATTGGCAAAGAAACCCTAGACAGTAAAGAAGCAGTTTCAATAATTAATAGTTTGGAACCTAAAATTATTATTCCGATAAGTTTATCAAGCGGTTTAAAAGAAAAAACCGAAGAGCTTAGCAATTTTATAAAAGAAATTTCTTTAAAGGTAGAAACCCTAGATAGATTAAGTATCAAAAAAAATGATTTAAGCATTGACGAACAAAAAATTGTAATTTTAAACCATTAATTAATGAATAAATTTTTTGAAAATTTAAGAAATAAACCAAAAGAAACCAAAGAGTTAATCTCTAGGGCGATCTTGATTATTGCCATAATTTTTGTTATTTTTGTAGCCAGTTTATCGCTCAGGCCAATTTTATCTGGCCAAGATTTTGAATCACAGAAATTAGGGAATAGAGCAACCCAATTTGTTAGTAGCTCATTTTCTAATTTAAAAGAGAGCGCTGGCAAAGCGTTTGATAATTTAAATAGTTCGTCCCAAAACAAGAATTTTTCTAATTTTAAAAATAATTTTTTAAATTTTTTTAAATTTAGTAATTCTCCAGAATTTAAACCGTTGCCCCAAGAAACGAATCCAATTACTCTGCCAATAGTAGAATAAAAATTAATGAATAAAAAACAACAACCAAAAGAACCTCAAAATATTGAAAAAATAGAACAAACTGAGATTGCTCAAGAAATGAGAGAGTCTTATTTGGCTTATGCCTTATCGGTTATTATTTCTAGAGCTATTCCAGATGTTAGAGATGGTTTGAAGCCAGTGCAACGTAGAATTCTTTATTCAATGTATGAATCAGGCCTTCATTATAATTCTAAAACCGTAAAATCAGCCAGAATTGTTGGTGATACTTTAGGGAAATATCATCCCCATGGAGATGTTGCAGTTTACGATGCTTTGGTAAGAATGGCCCAACCTTTTTCCTTACGCTATCCTTTAATTATCGGTCAGGGAAATTTTGGTTCGATTGATGGAGATCCGCCAGCAGCTGAAAGGTACACTGAGGCAAAACTATCAAAAATAGCAGAGGAAATGATGCAAGATTTAGAAAAGAATACAGTAAATTTTGTGAATAATTATGATAATACTCGTTTGGAGCCAAGCGTTTTGCCAACCAAAATTCCAACTTTATTATTAAATGGTACAACCGGTATTGCTGTTGGAATGGCTACCAATATTCCTCCTCATAATTTATCAGAAGTTGTAGAGGCTTTGAAATTTTTAGTTGGTAATCCTCAAAAAGGAGTTGAGGATTTATTAAAATTTATTAAAGGACCGGATTTTCCAACCGGAGGAATTATTTATAACCAACAGGATTTATTAACTGCTTATTCTACTGGGAAAGGTTCGATAGTTATTAGGGGAAAAGCTGAAATTGAAAATAGAAAAAAAGATAAAGACGAATTTAATATCGTGATAACTGAAATTCCCTATGAAGTTAATAAAGCAAATTTAGTTTTAAGTATAGCCAATCTTGTTGAAAATAAGAAAATTGAAGGAATAAAGGATATTAGAGACGAATCAGATAAAGAAGGCTTAAGAATAGTGGTTGAGCTTAAATCAACTGTTAATCCTACTAGGGTTTTAAATCAACTTTATAAATACACCGATTTAGAGAAGAAATATCATTTTAATATGCTGGCTTTAGTTGGAGGAATTCAGCCTAAGACTTTGTCTTTAAAGGAAATTTTAGAAGAATTTTTAGCTCATCGCGAACAGGTTATAATTAATCGAACCAAATTTGATTTAGAAAAAACCAGAGAAAGAATCCATATTTTATTGGGTTTGGTCAAAGCTCTAGATCATTTAGATGAAATAATTAAAACTATTAGAGCTTCTAAAGACAGGGATTCAGCTAAAAATTCTTTAATGGCTAAATTTAAATTGACAGCTAAACAATCTGAAGCGATTTTAATAATTAGATTAGAAAGTTTGGCAAGGCTCGAAAGACAAAAGATCTATGATGAGTTAAAAGAAAAACAACAGCTTGAAAAAGAATTGGCAGAGATTTTAAAAAATCCCCAAAAGGTTAAAGAAATAATTATTAAGGAATTAGACGAAATTAAACAAAAGTATCCCGATCTAAGAAGAACTCAGATTATAAAAGAACAACTAACTCAAATTAATGAAGAGGAACTTGTTCCAGACGAAACTTCAATTATTACTTTATCTCAAAATGATTACCTAAGGAGATTGAGACCGGAAACCTTTAAGCTCCAAAAAAGAGGTGGCAAGGGAATTATTAGTTATCAAAAAGAGGATCAGATAAAAGAAATAATCTCTTCTAATAATCGCAGCCTTTTGATGCTTTTTAGTGATTTAGGGAAAATTTACTATCTAAAGACTTATGAAATTCCTTTGGCTTTAAGAACTAATCGCGGTAAGCATATTAATAATTTTTTGAATTTAGCTTCCCATGAGAAAATTGTTTCGATTGTTTCTTATCGTCAAGATGATGAAAACAAAAACGAATTTAATTATTTAGTATTAGCTACCAAAAAGGGCTTAATTAAAAAAATAAAATTAACTGATTTAATCTCTAAAATTAGAAGTGGCATAAGGGTGATTAATATTAAAAAAGATGACAGTCTTGTTTCAGCTAATTTTACCTCAGGTAAAGATGAAATACTTTTAGCAACTAAAAATGGAATGATTATCAAGTTTAAAGAATCCGACTTAAGACCCTTAGGCAGAAACAGTAGTGGGGTTAAGGGAATTAATTTGAAAAATAATGACGAATTATTAACAATGGAAGTTGTTTCTGATTACAAAACTCAAAAATTATTAATTGTGACTGCCGGGGGTTATGCCAAAATTACTTCCCTTAAAGAAATTAAAAACCAAAAAAGAGGTGGAGTCGGGATCAAAATTATTAAATTGACTGATAAAACTAAACAGTTATCTAAAATCAAAATTATTAGAGATGAAGAAGAAATGTTGGCTATTTCTCAATTGGGTCAAACAATCAGAATTAGTTTAGATAGCTTGCCAACTCTTAAGAGAACTAGTCAGGGAGTAAAAATAATGAAATTAGAGGCCAATGATTTAATTAAAAACGTTACTTTAATTTAATGAAACAAGAAATAAAAAATTTAGAAAACTCTCAAAAAGAATTAGTAGTTTCTTTAGATTTTGAAGAATTTAAAGAATTTATCGAAAGAGCCACTAATGAATTAATCAAAGAAGTGGAACTACCGGGTTTCAGAAAAGGAAAAGCGCCTAAAGAATTAGCTATAAAAAATATTAAGGAATTTGATATTTATGAAAAAGCTGCTAATTTAGCTGCTAAAAAAATTTATTTAAATTACATCGCTTCTAATAATTTAGAACCCCTAACTAGTCCTAATATTGAAGTATTAAAATTAGCGCCTAACAATGAATTTTCTTTTAAAGCAACTTTTTATGTAATACCAGAAATAGATTTAAACGGATATCAAGAGAAAATTAAGCATCTAAAAAATCAAAAAAAAGAAGTAAAGGTTGAAGAAGGCGAAATCAAAGAATCTTTAGATTGGCTTTTAAAGTCAAGAACTAAATATGAAAAATCTAATTCCAAAATTAAAATTGGCGATAAAGTTAAATTAGATTTTGAGATTAAAGAAAAAGGTTTAGTAATTGATAGTCAAAAAGATTTCGAGTTTATAACTGGCGAAAAACAAGTTTTTGAAGGTTTTGAAAAAAATATTTTAGGTTTAAAAGAAAATGAAACTAAAAATTTTTCAGTTGCAATACCTAATGACTATTGGAGTAAAGATTTAGCTGGCAAGAAAGTTGATTTTGAAATTAAAGTTAAAGAAGTATATAATGCAATTCCCCCAATATTAAATGACGAATTTGCCCAGCAGCTTGGTTCTTTTAAATCTCTGGCTGATTTAAGAAGAAATCTTGAGAGTGGTTTATTAGAAGAAAAGAAAAACGAGGAAGAAGAAAGGTTTAGGGTTTTGATTTTAAAGAAATTAGCAGAAATTATACCCATTGATCTTCCGCCGGTTTTAATAGATCGAGAAATAGAAATAATGGTTGAAGAATTAAAAAGTTCTGTTGGTAAAAATAACTTAGATTGGAATATGTACTTAAAACAAATTAATAAAACTGAGGACGATTTAAGAATTGAATTTAAAGATCGGGCAATCGAAAGAATAAAAATTGAATTAATTTTAAGAAAAATAGCCCAAGAAGAGCAAATTGAACCAACCGGGGAAGAAATTGAAGAAGAAGTTAATAAATACTTGCTTCAATTTTCAAAAGTAGAACAAGCTCAAAATAATATTAGCGAAGAAGAATTAAAAATTTATGTTAAGAACATTTTGACCAATCAAAAAGTTACTGAATTTTTAGAAAAATTAATTGACAATTAAAATTTAAAAATATGGCTAAATCTTTTGAAGAATTTTTAAAAAAACAAAAAGAATTTAATCAATTAGTTCCCATGGTAATAGACAAAACTCCTTATGGGGAACGAGCTTTTGATATTTTTTCTAGATTATTGCAAGAAGGAATAATTTTTTTAGGTGGTCCGATAACTGATGAAATTGCTAATTTAATTATTGCCCAATTGCTTTATTTAGAATACAATAATCCTGAAAAAGATGTTAAGTTTTATATTAATTCTCCTGGTGGTTCAGTTCCGGGAACTTTAGCTATCTATGATGCTATGAAATTGATTAAGCCAGATGTTCAAACAATTTGTATTGGAATGGCGGCTTCTGGAGCAGCTGTTTTATTGTCTTCTGGAACCAAGGGGAAAAGATTTGCCTTGCCTAATTCTGAAATTTTGATTCACCAGTTAATGGCTGAAGGAATTTCTGGACAAGCAACTGACATTGAAATAGTTAGTAAGCAAATTGCTAGATTAAAAAACCGTTTAAATTTAATTTTGGCAGAAAATACTAATCAACCAATTGAAAAAATAGAAAAAGATACTGACCGCGATTATTACCTAACAGCTACTGAAGCAAAAGAATATGGAGTTATTGATAGGGTTCTAAATTTTCAGAAAGGTGCTTCTTTAACCCAAAAATCAAGAACTTCGAAAAAATAATCTAAATTTTAGAAGTATAAGTTTCTATTAATTTTTTGTAAAAATAAAAGCTCTTTCGAGGCTTAATAGTTCTATTTTCGTAATCGGTTTCAATTAAACCAAATCGTGGTTCTTTCCCTTTATCCCATTCACAATTATCCATTAAAGACCAGTGGAGATATCCTAAAATTGGAATCCCTTCTTGGTAAGCTTTCAATAAGTATTCGATATGTTCTTTTAAAAATTCGTTTCTTAGAGAATCATTTTTATCTGCCAAGCCATTTTCGGTTATTAAAATTGGCTTTTGGAATTTTTTATAAAGCTTTGTAACTAATTCGTAAATTCCTTGAGGATAAATTTCCCAGCCTAAATCGGAATATTTTCTATTTTTTTCTTGACGAGTTAAAGATTTTTTTAAATTGAAAAGATTAATGTTGATTGGTTGTCTAAAATAATAATTTAAGCCAATAAAATCTAGTTTGTTTTTAATTTTATTTAAAATATTTAAATCTGAATTTTGTTCTAAAATTAAATAAGCTAAATAATTTAAAGGATTGAACCAGTTTTCAATCTCGTTATAAGATAAATTTATAGCTATGCTCACTTGGCTATTTTTGTCCTTCAAAATGTCATAGGAATTTAGGTAGATTTTAGAGAGTTTTTTTCTAATTTTTAGAAAAGACAATAACCGGTTTTTATAAAAAGGGGGCCAGTTACCAGAAAGGTAGCTCTTTAGAAGATAAACAGTTGGTTCATTAAAAACTAAATAATAATTAATTAAATCTCCAAACTCAGCTTTTACCTTTTCAATATAAGTTAAGAAATAATTAGCCGAATCTTTATTTAAAAATCCTCCTTTTTGAGAGAACCAATAAGGCAAAGTAAAATGCCATAAAGTAATTATTGGTTCAATTCCGTTTTCTTTTAGAGAATAGATAATTTCTTTATAATGATTTAAAGCTTTTTGAGAATAATTTCCTTCTTGGGGATTAATCCTAGACCATTCAATCGACATTCTGAAAGAGTTGAATTTCGCTTCTTTCATTAGGGCAATATATTTTTTATAATCTTGCCAAAAATTTGTTGCCTTACCGCATCGCTTATCAGTTTGTTTTTTGTCTAGCATTTGGTGCCAATCGGAAAAAAAACTGTCCCCCTCAATTTGATATCCGGAAGTTGCGCTGCCCCATAAAAAACTTTTTGGAAATCTCTCAATCATTGATTAAAAATTTTGTCTTTTTTCTTTCAAAAATGAAAACCACTCTTCTAAGACTTCAATTACTGTTTTGAAAGGAGTTTCTATAAAAAAATCAAAGATAAAGGCCGGCACATTTATTGAAGAAAAAGATTCAGAAAGCAATCTACCAATTTCAATAATTGGGAAGAAAAGGAACTCAATCAAAATTGAAATAACACTTTCTTTTTCTTCAATTGCCAGAGACAAACTTGCGACATTTCTTAGTCTAAAAGCAAAAAAACTAGCAATACTTAGAAATAAAATAAAAACAACTATCTCAACTATATTATAATTTAGAATATTAACCAGCAATTGATAAAACAAAAAACTAACAACTAAAATATCTAAAAAATACATTGTTCCGATTGCTATCTGTGTTGGTAAAGTTCTTTTTTGCGGAATTTTTAAAACAGCAATTTTTGAAGAACTTGGTCTAATTATTTTTTCGAAATCAATCAAAATCCTTAAAAAATTTTGTTCTTCACTTGGAAACTTAGCATAAATTGTTGATATTGCTAAAACTAAGGGTGGAATTATTAAATTGATAATTAGTGGAAGATAGTTGATGTTACTACCGCTGGAATTTTGATAGGGTAGTTCAATAATAAACAGCACCAAAATTTTAATAGCTATCATAAAAATCAAAGATCTAATAGCTGAAGTTTTTAGTTTCTCTTTAGCTTTTATATATTTTTGTTCATAAAGAGTCCTTAGTTTTTCTTCTAAAATTTCCGGATTGGTTAAAATTTCTTCTGTATTTTCCTGGTTAGTAATTATCAATTCTTTTAAGAGATTTAAAATGATAATTTTTTTTCTTATTAAATTGTCAAAATTTTTCTTTAAGGGGTTATTAATAATTGTTTTAAATTGATTTTTTGTTTCAGCAAGATTTAGGGCAAAATTTTCAAAATCAATTATTGAATTCGAAAACCACTGGGGATAATTTAATCTAAAAAGTTCAAAATTTTCCATTTCGCCATCTGCTTGTAAAAAATTACGATAAATTGATAAATAAAGCTGTTGAGAAAAGATATTATTATCTAAATCTGCTGGAATTTCTATTTTTTCTTTTAATGTCTCATAAAAATAATTTATCAAACCGCGATCTAAGCTATTATCAATAAAAATTTCAGTAATTTCTAAAGAAGCAATTGCTAAAAACCAATTCTCTGTTTCTTTAATTTCCTTAGAGGTTAAATTTGATTTTTCTTCAAAAATTTCCAAAACTCTGACATATTTTTGTAGAGTATTATTTATAATTTTAGCTTTATTTTCTGGATAAACGCCATTTTCTAAATATTTCCCCCTAATTAATTCTTGCATTAATTCCAAGCCAATTTCTTCTCCAGCAAATAAATTTAAAAGTTTTCTTTTTAAAAACCTTAAAACTGCATTTTTAAACCATAAATTTTCTTCTCGATAATCTAAAGTCTTTCGCGCTTTTTCATAAAAAAATTCTAGGCTAGTTGTTAAACGGCTAACCACCACCGGGTTTAAAACCTCCTCGGGTTTTTTCCTATTAAAAATTTCATCAAGAGAGTTTATTAATTCTTTAGTTTTCTGCGAAATTTCAAAATCCATTGCTTTATTTTATCTTAAAAATAATAAACTTGCAAAGTATTTAGCTAAATAGTTTATAATTGATTGGCAAAAACCAATCTTCTTGTTTTGTATTTAATTTATTCAAAAGAGTTGTTGTATTTTGGGTTTTTCTTGATAAAATGAATAAAATGGCTAGAAAAAAAAGAAAAAATAGAGGTTTACTAAAACCCAATTTTAATAATAATTTATTAAAACCCAAACTAGATTTAAAGCCAGTTGTTAAAAGAATAATTATTAGTTTGATTATTCTTTGTTTTGGACTAATCGTAATTTTTAGTTTCTTTGAACTTTCTGGGCCATGGGGTGAAGCAATTAATAGCTTTTTAGAAAATCTTTTTGGAATTGGAAAGCTGTTTTTCCCCATTATTTTATTTTTGGTTTCCTATTTAGTTCTTAAAAATGAGCCATCAGAAAAAAAAGATATTTCCTATCTAAAAATATTTTTAGGAGCATTTTTAATTTTTAATTCCCTACTAGCTTTAATGGATTTAGGATTTGATTATTCAATGGGATCGGTTGCTAATTTTTTGATATCTCTTAATAAATTTATAGGATTATGGCCAACGTTTTTAGTATATTTAACTACTCTAGCAATTGGTTTAGTTATTAGTTTTTGGGACACGTTTGAAGCCAAAAAAGAAAAACAAAAAACAACGCTTTCTCAAAAAGCACTAAATAAAATTGAAAAACCCCAACCCGAGTCTTTAAAACAAAAATTAGAAACTTTTGAAAAACAGCCTATTTTAGAAGCTAAACCAATCAAACAAGAAAAAGAAAAGCCGGAAATTTTTAAAAGGATTTCTTATAGTAGCTGGGAGTTCCCACCATTTGATTTACTAGAAGCTGATGGCTCTAAACCTACGGCTGAAAATATTAAGGTTAATTCTCAAATTATTCAAAGAACCTTAGCTGATTTTGGGATTTTAGTAGAAATGGGTGATGTATTAGTTGGCCCAACTGTTACCCAATATACCCTAAAGCCAGCTCAAGGCGTAAAACTTTCTAGAATTTCAGCTTTGCAAAATGATTTAGCTTTAGCTTTAGCAGCTCATCCTTTAAGAATTGAGGCTCCGATACCCGGCAAATCATTAGTTGGAATTGAAGTTCCTAATAGAATAGCCTCAATTGTAAGATTAAGGCAATTAATAGAAAATGGAGAGTTTCAAAAATCGCCTTCTCCCTTGACTTTTCCATTAGGAAGAGATGTAGCTGGTAATCCTGTTTTTTCAGATATCTCTAAGCTTCCACATCTTTTAATTGCTGGAGCAACTGGCAGTGGAAAATCAATTTTTATTCACAGTTTAATTATTTCTTTACTTTATCGCAATCCTCCGCAGCTTTTGAAGTTAATTTTAATTGATCCCAAAAGAGTTGAGCTTACTTCCTATAGTGAGATTCCTTATCTTTTAACTCCGGTTATAACCGATGGTAAAAAGGCAATTTCTGCTTTAAGATGGGCAGTAAATGAAATGGAAAGAAGATATGAAATTTTATTAGAAGCGCAAAGTAGGGACATTAATTCTTATAATCAAAAATTTAATAAAGAAAAAGAAAAATTGCTACCGCCAATTATTATTATTATTGATGAATTAGCTGATTTAATGAGTATTTATGGTAAAGAGCTTGAAGGAGTTATTATTAGACTTTCGCAAATGGCTAGAGCTACTGGAATTCATTTGATTGTTTCAACTCAAAGACCGTCAGTTGAGGTTATTACTGGTTTAATTAAAGCCAATATTACTTCCCGCGTAGCTTTTCAAGTTGCTTCCCAGGTTGATTCCAGAACAATTCTGGATTCTGCTGGAGCGGAAAAGTTATTAGGTAAAGGGGATATGCTTTTTATTTCTTCAGAACTTTCTAAGCCAAGAAGAATCCAGTCGCCATTAGTTAGCGAAAAAGAAGTTGAAAAAGTTGTTTCTTATATTAAGAAAACTGCTAAGAAATTTGCTACCGAAATTGAGACAGAATCATTGGATTTTGACGAAGAAATTTTAAGCGAAGAAATTGATTTGTTGGACGTTGAAGAAGACGAATTATATAATCAGGCTTATAAATTGGTGGTTGAAACTCAGAAAGCCTCAGCTTCCTTTTTACAAAGAAGATTGAGAATTGGTTATGCTAGGGCAGCTAGACTTCTTGATTTATTAGAATCTAGAGGGGTAATTGGGCCGATTCAAGGAGCAAAACCCAGAGAAGTTTATATCTCCAAAGAAAATAAGTTAGAGAGTAATTCGAATTTAAATAATGATTGATAATAATTTAAAAGAAAAAAATTTAAGCGAGATTTTGAAAGAAGCTAGAGAAAAAAATAATTTGTCTTTAGAAGAATTTTCTCGAAAGCTTCAAGTTTCCCAATGGATAATTCAAAACTTAGAAAATGAAGAATTTCAAAAATTGCCAGCTGACCCTTATGTTTTTTCGATTCTAAAAAAATATTCCCAGTATTTTGATTTTGACTTTGAGTTTTTAAAAGAATTATGGTTTAAATCTAAAAACAATTTTTCTAAAAGCGACACTTTGCCACCAAATCGTTTTAAAACCCAAAACTCTTTTAATATTAAAATTCATCCGGCAATTATTATTTTTATTGTTGTTTTTGTTTTTATATTAGTTCAAGTTTTTAATTTTATAAAAACCCCAGAAATTGTTTTAGAAAATATTCCTAAGGTTACAACTAGTAGTGTTCTAAATTTAACCGGTTATGTTTCTGGAGAAATTAAAAATTTGGTTATTAATGGCGAAAAGATAAATTTAGAAGATAAAAATAAATTTTCTTATGAACTAGTTTTAAAACCGGGAATTAATCTTTTAGATTTAAAAGCTACTAATTTTATTAATAAAGAAGGTCTATTAAAAACTGAGATAATTTATCAACCTAGATAAAAATGTTATAATAAATCAATTAATTAAAATTTATGACCAAAAAACAAATTAAAAAAGAATCTCAAGATTTAGAAGAAGTTATAAAAGAAATTCAAACTCGTTACGGAGAAGGAGCAATTATGAAATTAGGAGAAGTTGGAAAAGTAGACGTTGACGCTATTCCAACTGGTTCTATTTCTTTAGATATCGCTTTAGGTGTAGGTGGTGTTCCTAGGGGCAGGATAATTGAAATTTACGGCCCAGAATCATCCGGAAAAACAACTTTGGCCTTGCATATTGTAGCTCAAGCTCAAAAAAATGGAGGAAAAGCAGCCTTTATTGATGCGGAGCACGCTCTTGATCCAGAATATGCTAAAAGAATTGGGGTTAAGATAGACGACCTTATTATTTCTCAGCCAGACAGTGGAGAACAAGCTTTGGAAATCGTAGAAACTTTAGTAAAAAGCAAGGAAATTGATGTGATTATTGTTGATTCAGTTGCGGCTTTAACTCCCCAAGCTGAAATTGAAGGAGAAATGGGTGCCCAATTTATAGGATTACAGGCTAGATTAATGTCTCAAGCTCTAAGAAAATTAACTGCTATAGCTTCTAAGACTAAAACCGTTGTTATTTTTATTAATCAAATTAGAATGCAAATTGGGGTCTATGGGAATCCTGAGACAACTCCTGGAGGTAAAGCTCTTAAATTCTATTCTTCAGTAAGAATTGAGGTTAGGAGGATAGCTCAAATTAAAAAAGGAGAAGAGGTGATTGGTAATCGAATTAAAGCCAAAGTTGTTAAAAATAAAGTAGCTCCTCCATTTAAAGTTGCGGAATTTGATATTTTATATAACCAAGGAATTTCTTACGAAGGAGATTTATTAATGACAGCTTTAAAATACAACATAGTTACCAGAAGTGGTTCAACTTATTCTTTTAATTCTCAAAAATTAGGAGTTGGCTATGAAGCTTCAGTTAATTTCTTAAAAGAACATTCCGATATTTCCAGAGAGATTTTTAATACTCTTAAAAAAGCCTTAAAGCAGGTTCCTAAAACATAAGACGATATTTATAATTGTATTAGATCTTTTATATAATATTTACCTTGATTATAAGCAGTTATAACTAGTTGATTTATACTTTGAAAAATGATATTATTAAATAATTATGGTTAATAAAACTTACAAAATTGATTTTTGGATTAGAGAAACTCCAACTGGTGAGATTGATTTTATTAGTATTGATAAATTAAAGAAAAAAATTGAACAAGCCGAAGGTCAAATCCTAGAAGTTATGCCTTGCCAAAATAGAAAGTTAGCCTATAGAGTCAAGAAAATTCAAGAGGCAACTTGGGGTGAAATTATTTTTCAAATGCCATCTGAAAAATTAACGAAATTTTTGGACTCCTTGAAGTACGACCAAGAAATTTTAAGAAAAACAATTTTGGAATTTAAAGATTATTCCAAAGAACCAAACTCTAAAGTTTCGAAACGTCATTTAGAAATAGAAAAGTCTAGCGAAGAGCTTTCTAAAAAAAATAATAATGATCAAGAACAGCAAGAGGAACAAGAAATTAAATCATCGGACTTAGATTTCAAAAAATCGGAAATTTCTGAAACTAATTTCGATGAAAAATTAGACAGAATTTTAAATTTAGAAAATTTAGATAATTAAAAATTAAAACATGAATCTAAATAAAGTTTTTTTAATAGGCAGAGTAACTCGCGATATCGAATTGAAGTCTTTATCTTCTGGGCAAACTGTTGCTAATTTAGGATTAGCCACTAATAGGGTCTATATTGATAAAAATGGAGAGCGAAAAGAAGAAACTGAGTTTCATAGCGTAGTTGTTTATGGAAGGCAAGCTGAAATTTGTAAACAATACCTTAATAAGGGTAGTCTAGTATTAATTGAAGGAAGATTAAGAACTAGAAATTGGGATACTCCGTCTGGCGAAAAAAGATATATGACAGAAATAATTGCCGAAAGAATTCAACTAGGACCCAAAAGTGCTAATCAAATGCCCTTAACCAATAAAGAGCAATCCGAATCTCAAGGAATCAATAATCAACCGGAAGTTGAAGAAGAATTACCAGAACTTGATATTAATAATGATTTACCATTTTAATTAATTTTTTAAACTATAATGACTAATAAACAACATTGTTATTTTTGCGGCAGAGGAGATGTTAATTACCAAGATGTTGAAACCTTAAAAAAGTTTTTATCCCCCTCTTATAAAATAAAACCCAGAGAAAAAACTGGGTTATGTTCTAAACATCAAAGACAGTTAGCTAAGTCTGTAAAATTAGCGCGTCAATTAGCGCTTTTACCATATTTATCAGAGTAAAGAATAGGAAAACTTTAAGCTTTCAAGCTAGAAATAATATTTTTCATTATTTCTGGTTTTTCTTGGGAAAGTTGAGCTAAAATTTTTCTATCTATTAAAATACTATTTTGCTTTAAAAGATAAATAAATTTAGAATAAGTTATATTATTATTTCTTAAATAAGCATTTAATTGCACTTGCCACAATCTTCTTTTTTCTCTTTTTTTGGTTTTTCTACCAGTATATTGATGGCTATAAGCATGAAGTAAGCGTTCTTTAGCTTGTCTTTCTTTATTTTTTGAAGAACCTCTAAAACCCTTAGTTTGTTTTAAAATTTTTTCTCTTTTTTTAGTAGCAATTTTTCCTCTTTTAACTCTAGTCATATTTTTAATTAAAGATATTTTTTAGTTATTTTTTTAAAAATTGGATTTTCAATTTCGATTCGTGGTTTTCTTTTGCTTCTTCGTTCGTTTCCAGTCTCCTTAGCTTTTAAATGACCTTGTTGAGCTGACCTTCTGATAATTTTTTTATTTTTAGTAACTCTTAATCTTTTATGAGCTAAATTTAATTTTTTTTCCATATATTTTTAAGCTTTGCTAATTAAAACCATTAGATTAGAAGCGGTTTTTCTTTGATTTATAATTTTATAATTAGTTTTTAAAAGCGACAATAATTCCTCTAATTTTTTAGTTAATAATTCCTCTCTTCTTAAATCCCTTCTACCTTTGAAAAATATTATTATTTGAACATTAATTTCTTCTTGTAAAAATTTATCAATTTGTTTAGCTTTAGTTTCTAAATCGTGAATTTGGCTAGAAGTCCTAATCTTAATCGTTTTTAATTCTTCTCTTTTTCCTCCTTTGTTTTTTTGCTGGATTTTTTGTTGCTGATACTTGAATTTTGAGAAATTAATTAGTTTAACAATCGGTAAATCTGCTTGTGATATTTCAACTAAATCTAAATTTTTATCTTGAGCCAATTTTTTAGCCTCTTCAATCTGAAATATTCCTAAATTTTTACCAGTATCATCTAACAATCTTATTTTATCAGCTTTAATGGCTTCATTAACTTTAAATGTTGGTTGAATTTTTTTTTGTTTGTTCAATTTTGTTATATCGATTTTATTATCTTGATTATCAATAGAAATTATTTGGGATGTGGAGATGGTGGGATTTGAACCCACGTCCCTTAACTAAAAATTAAAGCATTCTACAAGCTTAGTTTGGTTTCTAATAAAGAAAATAGTAAAAACCAAACAAAATCTATTTTCCCTATGCCTTAATTTCGGAAATAATTTTGGCAGGATTATTTCCTATCTTGATATTTTACACCCTGAACGTTTATCAAGAATAGACGCTGGATGCTTAGGCGACAGCTAAAGCTGGCCTAAGAGAAAAAGTGTTATTGGCACTTTTAATCGATTCTGAAAGTTTTGTGAGATTTCAGAATACTCAGCTTGCTTGCTTTAATTTAAGCTAAGGTCGATTCCTATCATCCCCAAATTGATTTTTAAACTGGCGATTTATTTCCCGATTTATTTCCCGGGTTAATATTTTTCGCCTTTTTTCAAACTTCTTTTTGCCTTTAGCTAAAGCAAATTCTAATTTGATTACCTTATTTTTATTATATACTTTTAAAGGCACTAATGTCAACCCCTTTTGTTTTAAGCTGTTTTTTAGATAAATTAATTCTTTTTTATTTAATAGGACTTTTCTATCTCTTAATTCGTCGTTTAAAAACTTATTATTTTTTTGATAAGCAGAGATTTTAGCATTAATTAAAAATAATTCTTCGTCCTTAAAAACCAGATAGCTATCAACTAATCTAATTTGTTTATTTCTAATAGCTTTTACCTCATTGCCGGTTAATACTAAACCACCTTCGAATTTTTCTAAAATTTCGTAGTTAAAATAAGCCTTTTTATTTTCAGCGTAGTTTGCCATTAAGTATTTTTTAATTTCTAAAATTATTATATAATAAAATTATGAATTCAAGCGATTTGAAATTAAAATTACAAAAATTTTTAAGAATTAAAGAGGATTTTGAAGTTTTTATTCCTTCTCAAATTGAATTTGGAGACTTATCAACTAATTTAGCTTTCGTTTTGGCTCAAAAACAAAACTCTTCACCTTTTACTATTGCTCAAGATTTAACTAAAGAATTAATAACTAATAAAAATTTCTTTCAATCTTTTCAAAAGATTGAAAATAAAAACGGTTATGTTAATTTTTTCATTAATGAAAAAATTTTATTTGAAAAAACCAAAAAATCATTGATTAAAAGTAAAAAATTACCCCAAAATGTACTAATTGAATTTTCTTCGCCTAACATTGGAAAGCCTTTATCAATTGCCCATTTGCGCTCAACAATTATTGGCGATTCTCTATCAAGAATTTATGATTATTTAGGGTTTAAAGTAATTAGAGATAATCATTTGGGAGATTGGGGATTGCAAATTGGCAAACTGATTGCTGCTTTTAAAATTTATTCTAAAAAGAAATTAACTCAAGTTACTTTAAAAGATCTTTATAAATTGTATGTTAAATTTAATGAAGAAGAAAAAAAGGATTCTTCATTAACCCAATTAGCTAAGCTTGAAACTAAAAAACTTCAAGATAATGATAAAGAAAATCTTAAGATTTGGAAAGTTTTTTATCAAAAAACCTTAGTTGATTATAAAAAAATTTATAAAATTTTGAATGTTGATTTTGATTATTTTTATGGAGAAAGCCATTATCAAAAAATAGCTCAAAAATTAATAAATGATTTAGAAAAAAAGAAAAAAGCCATTAAAAGCGAAGGAGCTTTAATAATTCCCCTTGAAGAATATAATTTGCCGCCTTTAATTATTAGAAAATCAGACGGAGCTTTGCTTTATGCCTCTAATGATTTAGCAACGATTGTTTTTAGAGAAAAGAGATTCAAACCAGCAAAAGTTTTATATGTTATTGCTAGCGAACAAACCTTGTATCTTGAACAGTTATTTAAAGCGGCTTTTAAATTAAAATTAACCAAAAGCGAATTAGTTCATATTAAGTTTGGAATGCTTTTGGGGGAAAACAAAAAGAAACTTTCAACTAGAGGGGGAAGAATCGTTGATTTAGAGGAAGTTATAAATTTAGCAATCGAAAAAGCTTTGGCTTTTGTTTTAAAGAAAAATTCTAAAATGTCTAAAAAACAAGCTCTTAAAATAGCGCAAGTTATTGGAATCGGAGCTTTAAAATATAACGATTTGTCTCAAAATAAATCCAATGATATTGTGCTTAATTGGAATAAACTTCTTTCTTTAGATTCCAATAGCTCTATTTATCTCCAATATACTTATGCTAGATTTTTAAATATTCTTAAAAAAGCCAAGTTTAAAAAACCGGCCAACGCTTTAAAAAATTTAGAAGAAGAAGATTTAATAATTTTAAGAAAATTATCACAATTTAAAGAAGTAATTAAAAATTCTCAGATAGAAAACTCTCCTAATTTAATAGCTAATTATCTTTATGCTCTGAGTGTTTTAGCAAATAATTATTATGAAAAGACCAATATTTTAAAATCAGAAACGAAATTAAAAAACCAAAGATTAACGCTTAGTTATTATTTAACCTTGGTCATTGAAACCGGTTTAGGTTTGTTAGGTATAAAAGTCTTGCCTAAAATTTAAAATAATTATATTATAACTATTTATATGTCTAAGAGTAATTCAGATAAAATATTAGATTTAGCAAAAATTGAAAAAAAGGTTTTAAATTTTTGGGAAAAAGAAAAAATTTTTGATAAACTTCAAAATAAATCTTATCCTAAAAAATTTATCTTTTACGAAGGCCCTCCAACCGCTAACGGTGCCCCTGGAATTCACCATGGATTAGCTCGGGCTTATAAAGATATTATTACTCGCCATAGAAATTTAAAAGGTTATTGGGTGTTAAGAAAAGCTGGTTGGGATACCCATGGTTTGCCAGTTGAAATTCAAGTTGAAAAACAAATAGGAGTAAAAACCAAATCAGATATCGAAAAATTTGGAGTAGCAAAATTTAACGAACTTTGCAAGAAATCTGTCTGGGAATTTAAAAATTTGTGGGATAAATTTACTAAAAGAATCGGTTATCTTCTTGATCTAAACAATCCCTATATTACTTATGAGAATTACTATATTGAATCTAATTGGTGGATTTTAAAAAAAATTTGGCAAAAAAATCTTCTTTATAAAGATTTTAAAGTTGTGCCATATTGCCCTAGATGCGAGACTTCCTTATCTTCCCATGAAGTTGCTCAGGGTTATCAAGACGTAGAAGAAACTTCAATTTATTTAAAATTTAGAGTTTTAAATTCTCAATTTGATTTGCCTACTTATTTTTTAGTTTGGACTACTACTCCTTGGACTTTGCCAGCTAATTTAGCTTTAGCTATTAATCCCGAAATTGATTATGTTTGGGCAAAAACAGAAAATGAAATCTTAGTTTTAGCTAAAAATAGATTAAGTGTTTTAAAAAATAATTACGAAATAATAAAAGAGCAACTTGGCAAACAGCTTAAAAATTTAAAATACGAGCCATTGTACTCTGATTTATTAGAGCAAAAGCCAATTAATATCGGAAACGCTTTTAAAGCTTTAGAAGCTGAATTTGCAACCGATATTGAAGGAACTGGAATTGTCCATATTGCTCCGATGTACGGCGAGGATGATTTTTCTTTGGGTAAAAAATATAATCTACCCCAATATCATACTGTTTCTAAAAATGGCAAATTTTTAGATTTTATAAAAAATTGGCAAGCAATGGATATCAGAGAAGCTAATCCCTTAATTATTGAAGATTTAAATAAGAGAGGTTTACTTTATAAAACAGAAAAAATTATTCACACTTATCCATTTTGCTGGAGATGTGATACTCCCTTATTATATTATGCCTATGATTCATGGTTTATAAAAATGAGTTCTTTAAGAGATAAATTGATTAGTAATAATGAAAAAATTAATTGGATTCCTGAAAATTTAAAATATGGTAGATTTGGCGAATGGCTGAAAGATAATAAAGACTGGAATTTATCGCGTAAAAGATATTGGGGAACTCCTTTGCCAATTTGGAAGTGTTCTAATAATCATGAATTAGCCATAGGTTCTTTAAAAGAATTATATGATTATAATTATTCAAAAACTAATTTTTATTTAATGAGACATGGAGAAGCTGATTCCAATATTAAAGGTTATAATTCTTGTTATCCCGAAAAAAAGCTAAATAATTTAACCCTAAAAGGCGAAAAACAAGTTAGAAAAACCGCCCAAGAATTGAAAGCTAAAAATATAAATTTTGATTTAATAGTTAGTTCGGATTTATTAAGGACCAAGCAAACAGCCAAAATTTTAAAAGAATATTTTCCTAAAACTAAATTGATTTTTGATAAAAATTTAAGGGAAGTAAATTTTGGTTCTCTAAATTCCAAGCCTTTAAAAATTTTTCAGGAGTTTTATAGAAAAATAATAGATCCTAATTTAAAATTTAAAACCAAAATTAATCCCCAAGCAGAAAGTTTTGAAGAAGTGTTGAAAAGAGTAACTAAAACGATTGAAAGATTAGTAACTAAATATCCCAATAAAAATATTTTGATAATTAGCCATGGTTTACCCTTAAAACTTTTAGCTTTTAAGCTCAACGGATCATTAGATTATAAACAATTTGTTTCTTTCCAGGAATTTAAAACTTCCCAAGTTAAAAATTATAGCTATGCTAATTTGCCAAAAAATAAAAATAACCTCGATTTTCATAAACCCTATATTGATCAAATAACTTTAAAGTGTCCTAAGTGCCACGAGAAAATGACTAGAGTTGAAGATTTAATAGATGTATGGTTTGACTCTGGAGCAATGCCAATTTCACAAATGCATTTTCCGTTTAATTATTTGAAAGAAGAAGAGGATCCTGTAAAAATTGATTATCAAAAATTAATGAAAAAAATTGATTATCCTTTTCCAGCTGACTATATTTCTGAAGGAATAGACCAAACTAGGGGCTGGTTCTATTCGCTTTTAGCAATTTCAACTCTTTTGGATTTGGGACCAAGTTATTTAAATGTTATTAGTTTTAATTCGGTATTAGATGAAAACGGCCAAAAAATGTCCAAATCAAAGGGGAATATAGTTGATCCTTGGGAAATGATAGATAAATATGGGGCTGATAGTTTGCGTTGGTATTTCTATACTATTAATAATCCCGGAGAATACAAAAAATTTTCCCAAAAAGATTTAGCTGGGGCAAAAGGAGAAATTCTAACTTTATTGAATATTTTGAGATTTTTTGAGTTTTATAATAAATCAAAACTGGATTTTAATAAAAAAACTACCAACCTTTCAATAATTGAAAAATGGATTAATGAAAGATTCAAAAAATTGGTCAAGGAAGTAGATGATAACTTAAATAATTATAAGGTTTTTGAAGCTGCCAGATTAATAGAGGAATTTATTAATGATTTTTCAAAATGGTATTTAAGAAGAATGAGGCAAAAATTTCAAAAACCAGCCAGTAAAAAAGAATTTGAGAATCACTCTATATTTTTAGCTAAGCTTTTAATGGACTTTTCCAAATTAATTGCTCCTTTTATTCCTTTTACAGCCGAATATTTATACCAAGAGCTTTTAAGCTTTTCAAAAAATAATAAAGGTTATCCCCAAAGCGTTCATTTATCTCAGTTTCCTAAATCAACTTCTAAGATAAATAGCCAAATTTTAGATAAAATGCAAATTGTTCGTGAAATTTCGGAAAATGTTTTGATGCTTAGGGCCCAAAATTCTTTAAAGGTTAGGCAGCCTTTAAAAATTTTGGAAATTAGATTCAAAAATAAAGATTTTTTTCTTAGTAAAGAATTTTTAGAAGTTTTAGAACAAGAATTAAATATTAAAAAAGTTAAAATAGTCTCTAAATTCAGCGCCAAACAAAAAGCAGTTGATTTTACTAATAACGATTTTGATTTAGAACTTGAAACCTATCTTGATGAAACCTTAATTCAAGAAGGAATTGTTAGGGAAATTATCAGAAATGTTCAAGAGCTTCGCCAAAAGGCGAATCTAACCCCTAAAGATAAAATAACTCTTTATCTCAATTTTCCTAAAACTTTAGATTCTTTAAAGACTCAAAAAGATTTTTTCAAAAAAGAAACTAATGCTTCTCAAATTTTATTTACTAAAATTAAAAGCAAATATCAAAACCCAGTAAAGCTAGATAATGGAGAAGAGATTTTGATTTCAATTAAATAATTAACAATCATTAATTATGATTAATATTGAAGATTTTAAAAATATTGATTTAAGAGTAGCTAGAATTTTGGAAGCTGAAAAAGTTGAAAATTCTGACAATCTTTTAAAACTTAAACTTGATTTAGGAAACGAAACCCGCCAAATTGTTTCAGGGATTAGTCGATATTATCAAACTCAAGACTTAATAAATAAAGAAATTATTATTGTTTATAATTTAGAACCAAAAACTATTAAAGGGATAGAATCTCAAGGAATGCTATTAGCAGCTAAAGATGAAAATAACCTTTGTTTATTAACTTGTGATAAAGAAATTACTCCTGGAACAAAAATATCTTAACCCTTAATTACTCCTAATGGAATAAGTTTTACAACTTTTTTAGCAAGTCCTTGTCGATCGACAACCTCGACTACTTCTGAAACATTTTTATAAGCTACAGGAGCTTCTTCTGCTAATCCTGAATAAGAGCCAGCTTCAACTGCAATGCCTTTATTAGCTAATTCTTTTTTCAAATTTTCCCCCTTGACCATTTTTTTAGCTTTAGTTCTTGACATAGTTCTTCCTGCTCCATGGCAGGTAGAACCAAAACTTTCTTGAATTGCTTTTTCTTTTCCGATTAAAACATAAGAGCTAGTACCCATTGAACCAGGAATTAAAACCGGTTGGCCAATATTTTGATATTTTTCAGGAATTTCTAAACTACCCTTACTAAAAGAGCGGGTAGCGCCTTTGCGGTGAATTAATAGTTTTAAATTATCATAAGTTTCAATTTTACCTATATTATGAGCAACATCATAAATCAAAGAAAGTTCTTGGTTTTTCCCAAAAATATTTTGCCAAGCTTTTCTTATTTCTATGGTTATTAATTGTCTATTAGCCCAAGCAAAATTGGCGCTGGCATTCATTGCTTTAAAATAATTTTGTCCTAAGCTGGAATTAAATGGCGCGCAAGCCAATTGCTGGTCAATTAATTTTATTTGATAATCATTTAAGTGTTTAAGCATCAGCGAAATATAGTCCGTTGCTACTTGATGTCCTAATCCTCGACTGCCACAATGGATCATAATAACCACTTGATTTTTAAAAAGATTTAGTTCTTGAGCCACTTGATTATCAAAAATTTCAGCTACTTTTTGAATTTCTACGAAATGATTGCCAGCGCCAATTGTTCCCAGTTGCGTTTTTCCTCTTTTTTTAGCTTTTTGTGAAACCGAACTAGAATCAGCTAATAATTTCCCAGCTGATTCGCAAAATTCTTTATCTTGCTCATTTGCCAAATCGTTGTTTAACATAAAATCAACTCCATTTTCTAAAACTTTATCTAAATCATTAAAGCTTAAATTCAGATAACCGCCTTCACCAACTCCGCTAGGAACCTCTTTATAAATTTCTTTAGTTAATTTAGGAATTTTTTCTTTAATTTCAGGTTCTATTAAATTAGAACGTAGTAGCCTTACTCCGCAATTAATATCAAAGCCTATTGCTCCTGGAGAAATAATGCCATTATCCTCAATTTTACTTGCAAATACTCCGCCAATTGGAGCTCCATAACCTTCGTGAATATCTGGCATAGCTAAAACATATTTATAAACTCCATTTAAAGTTGTCAAATTTATAAGTTGATTTAATGATTGGTCTTGAAACAATGCTTCAAGCATTGACTCTGAACTATAAACCCTAGCTGGGACTTTCATTTTTGCATCGAAATCTATTGGAATTTCCCAAAGATAATCTGTTAATTTATTTAGATTGTTTTTTGAAATATTGGTCATTATTTTAGTTATTCTAAATGAATTTCTTGCTGAAATTGAGAGAGCTTATTTTTTAATAGAGGATAATTTTTTAATTGTTTATCAGTAGCTAAAATTTGAGAAGCTTCTTTTTTAGCCAATAATACTAGTTCCTCATTTTTTAAAGCATCCATAGCTAGATCAGGAATACCCGATTGTTTTTCTCCTAAAAATTCTCCTGGTCCTCTATATTTTAAATCAAGTTGGGCTAATTTAAAACCATCAAAAATTTTAGTAAAGTAAGCCAATCTTGAAAGAGTTGTTTTAGAAACTAATTGAGGAACAAGTAAAAAGCAATAAGATTGCTTTTCTCCTCTGCCAACTCTACCTCGAAACTGATGAAGTTGCGATAATCCAAATTTTTCAGCTCCTTCAATAACCATAATAGTAGCATTAGGGATATCAATTCCGACCTCAACTACTGAAGTTGAAACTAAAATATCTATCTCCCCATTTTTAAATTGAGCCATTACTTCTTCCTTTTCAGTTGCTTTTAATTTTCCATGAAGCAAGCCAACTTTTAAATCGGGAAATATCTCTTGCGACAATATTTCGTATTCTTTTTTAACAGCTTTAGTGTCTAAATTTAAATATTGGCTAAAACTTAATTTTTCTTGTTCTTCAATTCTGGGACAAATTACAAAAACTTGTTCTTTTTCTAAAACTCTTTTTCTAATAAATTCATAAAGTTTATTTCTGTCTTTTTCAAAAACTAAATTAGAAGTAATTTTTTTTCTGCCAAAAGGCATTTCTTTTATAAAAGAAATATCTAAATCCCCCCATAATCCCAAAGCTAAAGTTCTGGGAATTGGAGTAGCGGTCATTGTCAAAAGATGAGGTATTAAATTATTGGAAGAGTTCAAAAGTTTTGCTCGTTGCTTGACTCCAAAGCGATGCTGTTCGTCAATTACTACTAATGCTAAATTTTTAAACTCTACATCTTTTTGAATCAAAGCCTGAGTTCCAATAACAATTAAAGGTTTTCCTTGGGAAATTTTTTCTAAAAGAGCCTTTCTTTTTATTTCGCCTTCCAGACCATCGGTATAAATTTTGATTTGTTTAGAAACAAATAAAGCTGCTTCTAAATTAAAGTCTTTAAAGAATTTTTTTAAAGTTTCAAAATGTTGTTGAGCCAAAATCTCAGTGGGAGCCATTAAAATTCCCTGATAAGAATTTTTAAAAGCAGTTATCAAAGCTATCAAAGCTACAATTGTTTTTCCAGATCCCACATCGCCATTTAATAATCTATTCATTGGATAATCTTTTCCTAAATCTTTAACAATTTCCCATAAAGCTTGTTTTTGGCTCTGGGTTAGTTCAAATGGTAAAGTTTTAAGAAGCTCTTTAATGAAATCAATTTCAATTGGGATTTGATAAGCTTTTAGCTCTTTATTTTCATTTCTGTTTAGCATAAGAATAAGTTGCAATAAGAAAAGTTCTTCAAATGAAAATCTTAGTTTAGCTTTTTGAGCTTGTTCTAAGCTTTGAGGAAAATGAATTTGATTCAAAGCTGTTTTTAAATCCATTAGATTGTTTCTTTTCAAAATGTCCAGAGGCAAAAAATCTTTTAGATACTTGGTTTTATTAAGTAAGGGTTTAATCAAAAATCTTAAGCCTCTTGAAGTTAAACCCTTGGTTTCAGGATAAATAGGAATAAGCCCGGCAGTATGCTTTAAATTTTCGCTATTGATATCTTCTTTAGTTAAAAATTCTCCATTTTTAGAAACAACTTCATAAACCGGAGAAGATAAAATAAATTTATTTTTTTCTTTTTTAACTTTGCCAGAAACAATAATCATTGAATCTTTGGTAATAGTTTTTGTAAGATATGGCTGATTAAACCAAATTGCTTTTAATTTGCCAGTGCGATCATAGAGAGTGGCTTCTGTTAAAAACATCTTTTTTCTAAAAGAGCGGCGGACTTGAATGTTCTCAACTTTAGCTAAAAAAGAATGAACCCCTTCAGTAGCGTCTTTAATTAAAATAATTTCGCTAAAATCTTCATAACGAGAAGGAAAGTGATATAATAAATCGCCGACTGTTTTTATTTTAAGTTTTTCTAATTTCTTTAAATAATAAGGGCCAATGCCTTTAAGTTCTTCAAGGGGTTGGCTAAAAAAATCATTCATTTAAGTCTTTATTTAATTTTTTAAAATTTATTGCTATAATTTAACAAAAGTTATGAAAAGACGTTCTTTTCTTTTATTTTTATCATTATTTATTATATTGTCTCTTATTTTAATAGATAATGCAATTGCTGTTTGTCCTGTTTGTACTTTGGCGGTAGGGGCTGGTTTAGGGCTTTCCAGATGGCTAAAAATCGATGATCTTGTTTCCGGATTATGGGTTGGAGCTTTGATTGTTTCTTTAACTTTTTGGACAGACGATTTTTTGAAAAAGAAAAAAATTAATTTTCAATTTTCGCACTTAATAATTTTAGTTATTTATCTTTTGCTGGTTATTTTACCTTTGTATTTTTCAGGAATTATTGGCCATCCTTTGAATACAATTTTAGGAATTGATAAACTTATTTTTGGGACATTTTTAGGTATTTTGTTATTTTATTTAGCTGTTTATTTAAACGATTATCTTAAATCTAAAAATAATAACCGGGTTTATTTTCCTTATCAAAAAGTAATTATTCCAGTAGCAATTTTATTAGTTACTAGTTTAATTAGTTATTTTTTATTAAAATAATTTTATAAAAATATGGCTCAAGATTTACAAAATTTAGATGATTTTTTAAAAAAGGTTGAAAATTTTAAAAATAAGGAAGTAGATTTATCCTCTGACGAAGATTTGAGTATTGCTTTAATGAACTTAATTTCAATCGAAGAACATTTCTTTTTTACAGCAGAAAAAACCGGCAAAAATAATTATTTTGATTTATTAAATGAAGTAAGGCAAATTAGAAAAGAACTAATGAAAATGATTGTTAAAGAGCCTGAAGGAGAGGAATGGTGCATTTCAAAGCACTTATTAGCATCTTCAATGAGATTAATTGAAGTTGGTACTAAAAAACTTCAAGATAATCAAAAAGACTTGGCTTATGAACTTTTTGAAAAAGCTTTTACTCTTTATAATATCTTTTGGGCAATTAACTTAAAAGTAGTGGAAATAGGAAAAGTTAAAAAAATTGATGAGGAGGCTTTAAATACCGAAGACCAAGATAAAACTTTAAGCAAAAAACTTTCAGAAATAGTTAAAAAATTGATTGATTGCTGCAAAGAATAATTTTTATTTTTTAATATAGCTATTATTAAATTCCTTTTTTCGTGGTTTTTTAAAAAGCGGAAGC